>Ga0315312_1001988_pt1 | contig 14767 bp, 16 predicted proteins | sample TDP7_MG_FD_203629 | JGI IMG/M metagenome (GOLD analysis project Ga0315312, IMG submission 203629) | Freshwater sediment microbial communities from Lake Towuti, South Sulawesi, Indonesia - TDP7 | ecosystem: Environmental > Aquatic > Freshwater > Lake > Sediment | place: Indonesia: South Sulawesi... | reverse complement strand
TAAAGGGCTGAGGTTTGCATTCTTCTTTCCAATTAATAAGATCAAGGCAGTAAGCAAGCCTTGCGTTAGATTAAATTAGAGGGGGGAAGAACCAAAAGCTATTTTTATGCTGTTCCCTTATGTTTATTGGGAAAGTCAAAGGGGCTGGGGTGGTATGAGTTACTGTCCCGAGTGTGGTGGAGAACTACAATACCTCCCTGCCACGAAACGCTATGTGTGTAAGAGCTGTGGCCTCTCCGTCACCTATCAGGAGCTCATCGAGTTACGTCAAAGGCTAAGACCAAAATTTGAGTCCGAAGAGGAAGAGCACAAAAGGAAACGCAGCGAATACCTGAAATGGTGGCTCTCCTCCAAGAGAAAATAAGGAAAGGCCTATAGCGTTTTAGGCGCTTACCTAGATGACAGGCTTTTGCATAAAGACTTAAATGGGCAAATTGGCGAAGGGTTATTACCTGCAGATTCTTCAATTATCAGAAGGAGCTGAAAACGAAATGGGTCAGATGATAGAGATAGTCTCCGTGGGAACAGAGCTCCTCATAGGCAAAACCTTGAACACCAACGCCCAGTGGCTTGCCAAACGCGCCACCACCCTGGGGTTAAAGGTGAGCCGCGTAACAGCCGTAGGTGACGATGTTGACGAGATATCCGACATCATAAGGGAGGCCCTTCAACGCGGTTCTGGTTTTATCCTCGTTACCGGTGGACTTGGCCCAACCTTTGATGATAAGACCCTAGAGGGCATCGCCAAGGCTGTGGGAAGGGAGTTAAAGGTTCATGACCTGGCTTTAAGGATGGTGAAGGAAAAATATCGCAAGTATGTGGAGGAGGGACGAATGGAAAAGGCGGAGTTAACTCCGCCCAGAGTTAAGATGGCAAAGCTTCCTGAGGGGTCTAAGCCGCTGCCCAATCCCGTGGGGACTGCACCTGGAGTTATTCTAGAATATGAGGATAAAACCTTGATTGCCCTTCCTGGGGTTCCCTCCGAAATGAAGGCCATCTTTGAGGAATCAGTGGTCCCCCTCCTTAAGAAGGCGGCGGGCGACAAGACCTTCTTTGAAGCGAGCCTAGAGGTTAGGGGAATCGTGGAGTCGGAGGTTGCCCCCCTCATAGACCAAACCATGCACGGCAACCCCTACGTGTACATAAAGTCCCATCCCAAGGGGGAAGAAAAGGTTCCTCGGCTGGAACTCCATTTCTCCACCACCGCCGAAGACTCCAAGGAAGCCAGAAACCGCCTCAGCAAAGCCCTCATCCAAATCTCAGAACTTATCCAGGAAAAGGGTGGAAAGACCAAGCTCCTTAAAGGAGAGGGCTAATTTTAATCTTAATACTCGTATTGGTCTCATGTCCTCCTAGAGAGGAAGGCTTTTAAGAATATTATTTGAGCCCAGACCAGGACCCCCTATGACAGTGAGGCGGGCCTTTTACCAAAGGGCTTAACAACACCTTTTTAAGGGATAGAAGGTTAATATGTTTTGATGAAACATGAATAGAATTGTAATCGATCTAAGGATCAGGCATGGAAAGCCTATCATAAGGGGCACCAGGGTTTCTGTAGACGTAATCTTAGGCGCACTGGCGGGCGGGATGACCTACGAAGACGTATGTAAAGAATACGGAATAAAAAGGGAAGACATATTGGCAGCAATCGAGTACGCTGCCTCTATAGTGACAAACGAAGAAATTAGACCCATTAAAATGATGATCAAGAAATGAGGTTTTTATTAGATGCCGACATTCCCCGTTCTAGTGCACGGGTGCTCAGAAAATTAGGGCACGAAGTCCTAGACGTAAGAGACATTAATTTGGGAGCCGCAACCGACGAGGAAATAATGAAGTATGCGAAACAAAATAACTTCATTTTAGTAACAAGAGATATCGAATTTGCTAACATTTTGCGTTATCCTAAGGATTCCCATGTAGGAATCGTTGTGTTAAGACTACCGTTTGATTTTACTTCAGAACAAATAAACTCAGTACTCAATGACTTTATTGAAAGTGTAAAAGTTGAAGAATTGGTGAATAACGTAACAATCCTTGAGCTTGGAAAATATAGGATAAGAAGATTCTCCTTGTAAACAACAGCCGCTTAACCATCTTCAAAACTTTAGCAACTGGAACTTCAGCTGCCAAAACGTTAATAACATCACAAACATCATCAATAGAAACACTATACAAGCCCGCGACTGTAAAGTAAGCCTCACCATTACAACCCTCGACGAGGAGCTTAGGCGAGTTTTCGAGCCGGAGGTATCCCCTAACAGGGTCACTATTACGTCTCGAATGGTTTATTAGGAGCTTATGGTCTAGTAACTTGGTGGTTTAGGATATGACGGTTGTAGTGAAGCTGGATGAGGAGGGTTTAGTGGCTAAGGGCGAGGAGATATACTCAAGGATAAGGGATGAGGTTGAGGAAAAGTTTAAGGGTAAAATCATGGCCATCGAGGTTGGCTCAGGAGACTACTTTATTGGCTCCACGGTTACGGAGACTGTTGAGAAGGCAAGAGCTAAGTATGTGGACAAGGTCTTCTACATAAAAAGGTGACAATCTAAAGAGACTCTTTTTGAAAGTGAGAGACTCGTGTGGGAATGTCTACTTATTATCAAAAGTAAGGAAAGGATTACGCATAGAATCCCCATTAATACTATCGCGTAATAAATCCACTGGGGTATAACTTCGACGATTTCGGTCTTAATGTCAATTTCTCGCATTTGTGAGGAGTCTAAGACATAGCTTTTGACACCAAAATCGTTTTTGATGAACAGATTATATTTCATTAAGGGAATTTGGACGAAGGTTTGTTCAACCTGATTAGTTAAGGATTTTGTAAAGTTCAGATTCCATTCCACGTTAATTAGGGATATGGTTACTTTTCTGAGAGGATTTCCATACTGATCGTAGACCTTAACTGAGACATCTCCAACGTTACAAGTAATGGAAGTTTCAATTGTAAATTCGTCGATATTTAAAATTCGAGAAAAAACAGGTACGCCATAATGTTCAATTTTTAAGGCCCAACTGTCGAAATATAGATCCTTAAGCGTAATTTGTCCTGTCGAGTTCGTGGTTCCAGTTATAGTTTCTCTGTCTCTAACGATTATAACATGCGCATCAGATATAGTTCGGTTAAGAATGTCAAGTACCTTAATTTTAAGGATGTTGCAGAACAGGAAGTTAATCACAACAATCGTATCATTGCTTAAGTTAACACGTATTAAGCTTGAGTTGTATCTTTTTTGATTGAAAATTATGGAAGAATTAATGAAGTAGGTATCTTTAGCGAGGATAAGTTGACTATTCTGAAGATTGGATTTTTGTTCGACTAAATGTCTGTTAACATCGTATACACCTATTTTCTCCGCGATATAAGGTGCGTGGTTTCTAAAAACTCTGATCTCTAGTGAGGCATGTATTTTTTCAAAGGTTGTATTAATATTTCTAAAAAACGTTGAGAGGTCTTCATAGACAGCTTTGCTCATATAGTAAATGAATTTCCCCATTGTCACAGTGGGATCATTTATTGAACGTTTAATTCGCATAAACCGTTGCATTAAATCGCTTCCGTACGTCCCCTCTAAGGTTTCTATGACCCACATAGCTTTACCCATATACGGCTGATTCTCTGGAGGACCGGGTGGCATGCAGGATATGTCCAGCTTCGTGCCGTCAGGGTCGGATTCTCTGAAGACTCTTTCCCAATAACTGCGCTCTTCATCAGCCTGTTGTTGGTATCCCATTTTTCTTGCGACTCTTATGGCTGCCAGAGACGCCCACCCTTCGTTTAAAGAACCGGGAAAAGCTCCGGGTAAAACCCACGAATGCGTCATCTCGTGCGCCATAATTCGCACTACGGCGGACTCTTCTGTCAAAACGCCTATTCCTATTTCAGCTCCTCCGGAATAGCCCCCGCCGCCTGTGGACAGAGCTATTATGGTGAGGTTAAATGTAATTTCGACTTCCATCAGGTTTTTTAACTCAATGTATATTTGTTGAAACTTCTCTTGTAAGAAGGTTGCTCTATTTCCTAGAGCTGAGGGGTAATAAAATTTCGTTGGACCTAGTTGAACTAAATTTTCTGGTAGGATTCTATATGGGATAGGCTGGTTTGTGTTTTGTGCGATCATATTAATTTTTAACCAACCAAAAAGATTTTTCACAAAAAGTTGATTGATTAATAGCTTTCCAGTAAATGGAGACGAGATGAAAACATCCTCTGCTGTGACAATAATACGACCTTGACCAAAGTTTCTAGAGGCTACAATGGTTTGGCCCGAGCTGTCTTTAATGATAGAATCGCCATCAGACAATATGTTTAATGTTCCTGCAACCGCATCGAGGTTCTCAAAAGTGTTAACGCCTGTAGTTATCTCATGAGATATAATAGCAAAAGGTTTAACCGCATAGTTAATGGTGAACTTGAAACCAAATTCCTTTGCAAGAGCGTTCAAAGGATAGGAATCCATGGAACTACTTGGATACATCCCTTGCCAAACCCATCCTTTGCCAACGAGTAGCAGGCCCCCACCGTTGTTAACAAAATCTTTAATCGCGACTATTTGATCCGTTGAAAAGGAAACATTTGTTGTAGCCTGCTCAATTACTAAAACATCATAGTTTGCAATGATTGAAGAGTTTAAAGTGGCTAGCAGTTTTGTAAATTGGTATCCATTTGGCTCCAAATAACCAACTGGTAAAAAAGCGTCAAAGGCAAAGGTAAATTCGTGAGCGACATCAATTAAAACTCTTGGAGCACGCTGAGAATAAACCTGTGTTGAAAATGATACGGTGAATGATGTTAAGGAGAGAGTCACAAATACAGTTAGCATCGAAAGGAAGCGCCGTCTATCGCCAGTTCTCCTCAAAATCTAGGCACATTCCTTCTCTTCATGCGATGTAATAGGTTTCTAACCCTACCTATAAAGATTTTTCTTATTAATTGCTTACTTTTGAAGGGACACTATGTTTCCCTGTATTCCCTTCATTTTAGTCAGCTTGCTCATTCTCCTCTTCCCTCTTAGGATCACACCGAAATTGCCCCCGATGCGGTGAACCCATACCCAAATTTCAAGAATGGGCTACCAAAAACTGTCCAGGTGTTCAATTATTCCTTAGAGATAAACCATACCAAGAGAGATTGAAGAGCCAACCGAACTTGCTTGCTGATCGTCCTTGCATTACAAAACTTTGAAAAAGAGTCCCACTACTCAACTAAAATTTCCATAGTTTTTGAGGGATCTTAAGGATATGTACTAAATCTCTCCTAAAATCTCCTTGATTTTCTTGAACTGTGGAACGTCAGAGTCTACCATGTCGAATATGTTGAATGTCAGGCCATCGGATCGCAGACCAGTAGACGGTCTTAACCTACCAGAGCTAAAGTCATAGTCTAGATGGTGTTTTGTATCTATCTCTGTATCTCCCTTGCTTCTAAAATAGACATAATATATTATTTCAGTTTTTGGGAATGGTCTTATCCCTACGAAATATACCTTTTCCCCGGATTTAGCCGTATACCTATTAATCATCCTTGAAGAACCATCAAGCAAATATCTTGCTACGTCCTCTAAGCTTTTTGCTTATACTGCGTAAGCTTTCCTTTCCACGCCCTCTATGGTTATTTACTACCTTATAAAGGTATTTTGTCATTGTCCTATCAGAGAAGTTACTTTGATAGAATAGGCTACCACTTCGGTCTAGAATCTACAATTAACCTTAGTCTTCTTCGAATAAGCATAGCGATTGTAGTAATGACTATAAATATGGGTATATACAGCAACCCCTACGTGTATATAAAGTCTCATCCCAAGGGGGAAGAAAAGGTCCCTCGGCTGGAACTCCATTTCTCCACCACCACCGAAGACTCCAAGGAAGCCAAAAACCGCATCAGCAAGGCCCTCATCCAAATCTCAGAGCTTATTCAGGGAAAGGGTGGAAAGATCAAACTCCTTAAAGAAGAGGGCTAATCTAGCGAAAACTTATATTTGCCTATTCGTAATGAAGATAGAGACATAATTGTTTGCAGAGGTACCATGTTCTCCTTGAAAGTAAGGCTTTTAAACAGTAATTATATACGCAATAATGCCCCGTAAAGTGGCGTATTAGCACGCCCATTAGCGGGAGTAATTAAGCGTGTCAGCTTTGAGGTGGACTTAGATGGTGAGATTATCAGTCTGTATAGAGATGGTCTTTAGGGAGCTGCCTTTTCTAGACAGAATCGACGCCGTTGCCGAAGCTGGATACTCAGCATTCGAGTTCTGGCGGTGGAGCACCAAAGACATCCAAGGTATTATGGAGAGAAAGGAAAAGTACGGGCTGGGCGTTTCGGTCTTCGGCGTAGACCCTATGGGAAGAATAGTCGACCACGGCACCAAGGATGAGTTCATCAGAGGAGTCAAAGGCTCTATCGAAGTTGCCCACAAGCTGGAATGCCCTAGCCTCATTGTTACAGTCGGCAACCAACTGGAAGGTGTCCCGAGGGAAAAACAGCACGAAAGCATCGTGAAGTGCCTAAAAGAGGCTGCCGAACTTGTGGAAAAGGCTGGTGTCACTTTGGTACTGGAGCCTCTGAACGTCTTGGTCGACCACAAAGGATACTACCTATCCACTTCAAGCGAAGGCTTCGAAATCCTTAGGGAGGTGGACAGCCCAAACATCAAACTCCTCTACGACATCTACCACCAGCAAATAACCGAAGGGAATCTCATCGACACAATTACGAAGAACATAAGCCAAATAGGCCACTTCCACGCAGCCGACGTCCCTGGGAGACACGAACCGGGAACAGGCGAGATAAACTACGCTAACGTGTTCAGAAAGATCGATGAATTGGGATACCGTGGCTTCATCGGACTGGAATTCAAACCCCAAACAGATCCCAAGGAAGTGCTCAAGAAAGTCACGGATATTGCACAATCCATCAAATAGTCTATTGCCCTTTTTAACAAATCGATAGGAGAGTTAACAACAGAAGCCAGGAAACTATACAGAGGCATAGTTTCTTTTTTGAAAGAATCGAGCACTTGATCTGCGAAGATGACTTCAACTTGGATACCTTTGAAAAATACGTTGTCCGCATAAAAACATGCATCGTCCGTTACGACCGTTAGTAGTAAGCTTCTTGCTTCTTGTTCCGCGTGTGTAAAACCTATTTTCGCAAGAAACGAGAAGACGGCGACTAAACATCTAATTATTAAACTGCTGTCATGCTTGACAACTGTGAGGTAAGCCTCACCGTCATAACCCTCAACGAGGTTAGGCATTGTTAGAACTGGTGAGAATCCCTTGTCCAGGCAAGGCTGGCAGCTCTAATAGGGCTCATCTAGCGAAAACCTTTTTCCCTTCTTTCCTCAGTCTTTATTTGGTTGCGATGAGGGCGCAGGCTAGACGCTGAAAAAAGATGATGGAAAATCCGGGTGCCCTAGCAACCTTTAGAAGAGTTAATAACGTAAATGGCTTGTCTCATAGTGTGGAGGAGTTGACAATGTTTGTGGCCTTCGTGATAGGAACCGCGGGTTCAGGAAAATCCCTCCTCACCGCCTCCTTTGCCGACTGGCTGAGGATGAAGGGTCAGGACGTGGTAGTCGTGAACCTGGATCCCGGGGCTTTAACCCTTCCCTACAGGGCTGATGTGGATGTCCGTGACTACGTAAACGTGGAGGGAGTCATGGAGAAATATGGGCTTGGACCCAATGGCGCCCTGGTGATGGCGGCCGACCTGATCGCGGAGGAGGCGGAAAGGCTTGGGGAGGAAATCGAAGACCTTAGGCCTGACATAGCTCTTATAGACACTTCGGGGCAGATGGAGCTCTTCGCCTTCAGGGCCAGCGGGCCCTACATCGCAAGGGAATTAACCAAGGAACAAAAGGTCCTTGTATATCTGTTCGACGCGGTTTTTTCCCTCGACCCCCTCAACTACGTTTCAAACCTATTCCTATCGGCTGCCGTCCACAACCGATTCCTCATTCCCCAACTGCATGTGCTGTCAAAATGTGATCTACTTCCAGCTGAGGAGGTGGACCGCGTGTCTGAATGGTCTGAAAACCCCGAAGCCTTGGAAACCGCCATCGAGGAAAAGCTAAGCGGAACAGGGCGCCTCCTCAGCTGGGACATGATGCACGCCATATACCGCCTAGGGCTGGACTTCCTATTGATCCCCGTCTCCGCCAAGACCAACGAGGGCATGATCAACCTAAACGCAGCCCTTGAACGCATCCTCACAGGCGGAGAAAAATTCACACTCTGAAATTTAAATCGTCTTCCTTGAGTGGGCAAGTAAAGGTGGTGGAGGGTTTAGTAGGCCCTTGCCACGTAAACCTGTTTTTTTGCCTCTTTTCCGCATATTAGGCAGGGGCCCGTGGGCTCTTCTTGGGTGTTGAAGCGGTGGCCCCGGACTTCTCCTCCGCCCTCCTCTTTGATTTTCTCCGCGCATTCTTCATTTTCGCACCAGTTGATTTGGGCAATTTTCCTTTTTCTAATGGCCCTTTTCAGGGCCTTTATGTCGCCGGCTTGGACGATCCTGTCCTCCAAGCCTTTCCTGCTCCTTTCCCTTAGGCTTTCCATGATCTTGGCGAACAGATCGTGAATGGTCGGAACTACTTGGTCGAAGGGCACTGTGCTCCTTTCCAGGGTGTCCCTCCTGCTCAGGGTTACATGATTTTCCTTCAAGTCCCTGGGCCCAACTTCCACGCGGACGGGAACCCCCAGCATCTCCCAATAGTAAAACTTCTCTCCTGGCTGAAGCTTCTCCCGGTCGTCCAGAAAAACCCTGAAACCTGCCTCCTTTAGGGTTTCAAGGATTTTCTTGGAATAGTTAACGATTTCGGTCTCCACTCCCTTGTAGGGGATGGGCACTATGACCACTTGGGTTGGGGCTATCTCGGGCGGCAAAATCAAGCCATGGTCATCCCCATGTTGGGTGATGATGGCCGCCAGGGTCCGGCTGATTCCGAAACCATAGCAGGTTTGCACCACATTCCTTTGGTTTCCATCCAAATCTTCATAGGTGATCTCAAAGGCCTTTGCGAAGTTTTCGCCCAAATTGTGAACTGTGCCGATCTGGTTGACCTTCCCGTCGGGGTTCCATGCGTCGAAGGCGAGGGAGTAGGCGGCGCCTGCAAACTTGTCGAAGTCGGGCCTTTGCAAAATTAGGTAGCTGAGCCCTAGGCGCTTAAAGACCTCATCGTAGATTTTTACGGCTTCCCTCACCTGTCCTTCGGCGTCTTCCCAGTCCCTGTGGGCCGTGTGGCCCTCGTTCCATAGGAACTCCCTCATCCTGAGCAGGGGTCTCGTGGCCTTGGTCTCGTAACGGTATATGGTGACGCTCTGATGAACCCTTAAGGGGAGGTCGGCGTGAGACCTAATCCAACAGGAGAAGAGGGGATACATGGCCGTCTCCGACGTGGGCCTAAGCAACAGCCTTCGGTCCAGCTTGGCGTCTCCAGCGTGGGTTATCCAGAAAACCTCAGCTTGAAAACCTGTTATGTGCTCCGCCTCCTTGGCGAAGGCGTCCTCGGGTATCACCACGGGAAAAAGGATCGGCTCGTGGCCCGTCTCCTCAAGACTTTCCTCCAACATCCGAATTATCCTTTGGACGATGCGGTAACCCCAACCCCTATAAACTGAGAAGCCCTTCACGGGATAACGATTGTCAAGGATATTCGCATTGATAAGGAGCTGATCAAACCAATCGCTGAAATCCTTATCCTTATCCATGGTCCACCTTGCACCTTCTATAGCCATTTTGACGTAACGGTAAATACGGTGGGTCTAATTAATATGCTTCACGCTTAAAGGCATAAATAATCGATCGACTCGTTTGTTAATAAGCATTGCAAGTCTGAAATTAAGGGTGCCGAGATGGGCTTCAGGTCGGAAGTGTGGGACTGGCTGGAGGAGGCGAAGGCGGATCTAAGGCACGCTAGGCTCTCCTTGGGTGGTGGAAGCCACAATTGGGCGTGCTTTGCTGCCCAGCAGGCGGCCGAGAAGGCCCTTAAAGCCTTAATGATGGGTGCCAAGAGGAGGAGGGCCTCGCATGTATATGACCTGACGAGGCTTTACGCCGAAGTTGAGGAAGAACTTGTGTTGCCGACGGAAGTTACTCAGAAGCTAGGAGAGCTTTCGTCTTATTATACGATGGCCAGATACCCAAACGCGGGGCTCAATAGACCCTCCACTGGAATAGGTAGGGCTCAGGCGGAAGAGGCTATAGCCTTGGCGGAAAAGGTGGTTATGTGCGTTAAAGATAAGCTCGAAAGCGCCGCTGAGGGTTGAAAGGGCCCTAGAGACGCTGCTGAAGGCCCTTAGAGATGTATATGGAGATGCAGAGATATACCTATTTGGAAGCTACGCTAGGGGTTGTTGGCTTGAGAATAGCGACGTGGACATCATTGTGGTCTCCGATGGTTTTGAGGGGATGAGCCTGCCCAAGAGGGTTGGGGAGGTTAGGAGGCTAGCCCCCAAGGACACGGCTTTCGAGATATTGGCCTACACCCCACAGGAGCTGAAGGAAATCCTAAAGAAGAGTACAGTGATACAAGATGCGGCAACCTACTGGAGAAAGATCAAGTAGCCCGGTTCTATCAGTTTGGGCTCCAATACGCTCCACCGCGTTACCGCCCTCCGAGGCATTCCTTAAAGTCGAAAAATGGCTAAACATTTCATTTACTTGACTCTGTCAACCTCAACAAAAATAAGATAGACGGCCCCTATCTCATTTGGGTGCTTATCTTGAGCAGGGATTACATGGGGCAGGTGACGGATCGGGACATCGAGATGGTTAATCTCCTAATCGAGAATCCTATTCTGTCTCTGGACGAATTAGGCTCAAGGCTTGGCGTAACCAAGCAGGCGGTGGCGGAGAGGAAGGCTAAACTGGAGCAGATGGGCTTCACAAAGAGTTTTTATTTCTGGAATATGACTCCGAGATTTGAGGGCACAAAGAGGGTTCTCATAGAGATTGAAAGGGACTTTACACAAATTGACCAGGTTCTGGAGGTACTTGACCGATTCAACCCCATAGTCGTTTTCTTTAGGACCGATCCAGAGAGCTTCTTTTCGGGTGAGTTTTCCTCTCTAACGGGAACGATAAGCCAGGTTGAAGGCATCCTGCACCTCAATGATGGGGAGGAAGAAAAGCAATTAAGGCTGAAGCTTGAAAAGCTCAATCCAAGGCAGGTATCTATCGAATCGGTCCTGTTTTCAAGGTTGCTGGGTGAGAAATGTGACATAACGCTAAGGACCCCAGAAGGGGTGGAGAACATAGCGAAGGGTGTTGCTCAGCAGCTTGCCTCTGAGGCTTCAGTTCAAGCCGTTCTCTACGAGGAACATGGGCATCCCGTGGACCAGTTCGACCTGATAATAGTCAGGGACGAGAGGTTTCAGCCAAAACTTGACAGCTACGAGAGGCGGGTGGAGCAGATGCTCATTGATTATCATTTCATCAACATGCGATGTTTCCTGAAATCCGAGAGTTACGGTTGGCTGAAGAGCATGAAGATAATCTATGCTCAAGATGAAGCCACAAGAAGAAAAATCCAAAGAAAAATTAACAGCGTTCAAACTGAAGTTTTATAATGTATATGGATGGTGGTGTATCGTTTAAACTTAAAAACGATTTGTGATTAGTAATAGACTTTAATCTGTGCGGTGCCGCCAATAGAAATCTGATATACTCTATTGCGTGCTTTTACTTTGTTCAATCTGACCGTTCTGTTGGTTTAAAACCATGGCGGATCTGGAGAAGGGAAGGGAGCTATCGTTTTTTCCTCCACAGAAGGGGCAGATCATGGATTGCCTCTCCCTTTCCCTAAGGTGTTGATACGAATAGACGTAGGGGATGGCGAAGTCAACGAGTTCACTTTTTCCGAACTCCTCAAATATTTTCTTCGTAATCTCATAGGTGATTCTCGGCCTGTCTGTGGCTAGGGTCGTGTACCTGAGCCTCAACCAGACCCCGTAGTCGTAGAAATCCGCCCTGATGTAGGGTTCCTGCTTCGTCTCGTTAATGATGTCGCCTGTAACCTCCCTAGCCGCATTGAGAAGGATCCTCTCCGCCTCCTTCCAGTCAGAATCAAAGGTGATTCTCACAACCACCTCATCCAGAATATAGGCCTGTTCAGGCTTAATATTTTTCTTAACGTGCTCAGGGTGGTTAGGGTTGTTGTGGTGGAGGGGAGGCGTGTAATTGATGATGAGGTTTCCGAAGAGCATGGCGTTGGGGATCAGGATATCCCTTCCAACAGCCTCCTCACTTCCCACTGCGCCACCAACCTGATTCAACACCGTGTACATAGCATTAACGTCGATCACGTCACCCACTAAGCCATAGGAGGGAAGCTGAATCCTGTCTCCCACCCTGAAGGGCCTCTTAACGTTAATGAGGAGCCAAGCCGCGAAACCGCTCACGGGCTGCTGAAGAGCCCAGCCTATAAACATGCCTCCGAAGGCGCCGAAGACCGCAGCCACTGCCCCAAGCTGGAAGTAGAGGGTGAGAAGGGTTAGGGTCGTCACCAAGACGATGACGAAACGCCAAAAACTTGTGGCCATCTGAACGTCTCCCTCCTTCCCCCCGCGCTTGATGACAATGTTGCTAATAATCCTCGAGGTAACCTTATAGAAAGTGAAGACACCCAAAATGGCGATGACGGATAAGCCAGCTGACCAAGCCTCAAAGCTTGGGTTAGGCTGGGGTCCAAGGAAGAAAACTCGATACACTGCAAGGCCTACGCCTACGCCGAAGGCTAAGGAAAGCAGAGCGAAAATGTTCCGAATATGGCTCTTCAACAACTCAGCACTCCCTCCCCTAAAGGATAGTGGTTTCTTCAAGCTTTATGGTAATGGATAGCAAACCGGGTCGTCTCCCACGTTTAACGGTCTCTTCCAATAGTTACTTCTCTACAAGAAGCACGTGTTAAATTTTAGTATTGCATTTTCAATATGGCGAAAACACCTGAGTATATACTGAGCAAATATATGGGTTGAATGTCGCCGAAAGCTTTGAAGCTTTTGCATAAAAAACAAGGTGAACTATTTTTTTAATAGACAAGATCGAGTAGTCTAAGTATAAATAGCGGGCGCCCACACCACAAACACCGCGGAGGAGAAATAAACAGGTTTGTCGTTTTAAGTTTTCCATGAGATGGCGGAAGGGTGCAGAGTGGATCAGAGGGTCATGGTCATTCTGATGAGGTCGATGTACTCGCCCTTTCTGCAGATGCCCCTTGAAATCCTTCCAGTCTCTTCGAAGCCCACTTTCTTGTAAAGGTGCCTAGCCCTATCGTTGGAGGCGAAAACATCTAAGACTAAAACCTTCAGCCCCATCTTTTTAGACTCCTCTATTAACACCTTCATCATCTCCGTTCCGATGCCCATGTCCCTAAAACCCGCCTTAACTGATATCCCCAGCTCACCCACATGGCCCATTATCCCACTCTTTCGCGCCACTTCAGAGTTTGCCACCACATTTCCATCTACCTCAGCCACTATGCCTATTATCTTACCATTCTCCATATCCGCCAGACGCCTACCCAACCAATTTGCCTCTTCCTCCCTAGTCACCTTCTTGCCGCGAAGGATATCCACACCTTCATCCACTAGGGAATTAATAAAGTCAAGTAAATCGTCTAGGTCCTCCCATCGGGGAGCCCTAAGGACCACCCCTCTACCGTCCTTGGCGGTGAAACGCCGAAAAACCTGACCAGCCTTCAAAATAATCATTCCTTTATAGTCACTTATGATGTAACTGCCAACTTCAAATTTGGTATTGGTATACGTTTATCCAATGTTAAGCATGGGTATGGTTACCGGTAATGCACCCTTGGCTGGAATCTCGCCAAGGAGCACGGCCAAGCTTGCCTCGAGGCAGGGCTCGGCGTCGCTATAGGCACATAGGAGGGCCTTCGCCTGCTTAAACTTGGCCAAGATATAGGGGCTTCCGTAGGAGATGACGACCGTAGGCTTAACCGACGCCAACTTTTCCACCAGCTTCACCTGGCCCTCAGGCACCGTTGCGCTCCCCTCCTTGTAGGCCCGCACCTTGGGGAAAACCGCAAAGACCACCGCCTCCGCCTCATTTGTCGACAACAGAACCCTCTCCCAATCCTCCTTAGTGGGTTCCTCTTCAATCGTTAAATTGATTGTGTCGGTGCGTCTGCGTTGGAGGGATTCCGCGAATCGGTTGGAGGTTGGCTCACCTGTGTAGCGAAACTCCTTGGGGCAGACCGCTAAAAGTCTCAATCCCCTAAGGAAATCCAATTTTCCCTTTACAAGGGTGATGGACACGGCGGCCACCTCGTAGGCCTTCCTCTCATTCTCCTTGGTGCCGACGAGCGAGGGCACCTCTTCTACGTCAACTAACCGTTCCAGATGGAGGCCGAGCCACTCCTTGGCTTCTAATATGCGTCGAACCGACTCCTCTATTCGTTTCTGGGATATTCGGTTGTCTTTAACCGCCCTTAGAAGCGCCTGATAGGAGATTTCAGGGTCGCTCACCAGCACCAAGTCTGCTCCGGCTTCCACGGCCCGCACCACCGCCTCCCCAGTTTCGAAGTTGTGGGAGACGGCCCACATGGCCATGGCATCGGTAACAATCAGCCCCTCAAAGCCCATCTCCTCCCTTAAAAATCCGGTGAGAATCCTGTGGGATAGGGTCGCTGGCAGGCCCGGAGTTGGGTCTAGGGCTGGAAACTGGATGTGGGCCGACATGATAGCCTTGATTCCAGCCGCGATGACCTCCCTGTAGGGATGGAGTTCCACATCCTCCATTCGCTT
>Ga0315312_1001987_pt1 | contig 14767 bp, 13 predicted proteins | sample TDP7_MG_FD_203629 | JGI IMG/M metagenome (GOLD analysis project Ga0315312, IMG submission 203629) | Freshwater sediment microbial communities from Lake Towuti, South Sulawesi, Indonesia - TDP7 | ecosystem: Environmental > Aquatic > Freshwater > Lake > Sediment | place: Indonesia: South Sulawesi... | reverse complement strand
AATTTAAACTTTCGATCACGAATCTCCGATGCACTGGATACTTCGGGTTCAGCGTCTAGCGGAACCAGCCTCTTCAAGCGAGCGCAAACTTAATTAGTCCTAGAACACCTTTCTGGATCAGAATAGACTCTGGATTGAAGGCTATGAGCAGCAGAAAGAAGAGACGGCAGTCGGGTGCTCCCATGCCGGCTGCAGGTGCTGGTCTACTCAGGTTTTTCGAGGAAGATACGCCTGGGATGCGAATCAAGCCCGAAATGGTTGTGATACTGGCTGTAGCGTTGATTATCGCATGCATAGTTGCCCAATTCTCAATCTAGCACCAAAACTGAGATAGCACCACGGTGAGGTTTCCGCCGAGCCTTGCTCTGTGTCTTCCCACGGCGGAGAAAAGGCATGCACTTAGGTGGGTGGGATTCAGGCTCGGAGTCGCAGGCGGCTCCACCTAGGCGTTCGGCATAGACTGGGAACAACATGGTTGAAGGTGCATCGGTCCTGCTGTCTATTGATCGGTCGATTGCGAGCTAACAGCTTCAGCTAATGCAGTTGAGTCTGACCGGACCAGCACTCGTATGCCTCCCAGATCTTTCACGATTGAGGTCCTTGAGAGGATTTGGTCAATCGTCTCCCTTTTAAGCTGCCAATCTGACCTGTAGTCGCCTAAGATGATGTAGTCACTTTGGTCAACTAGCTTCACCACGTACTCTTGAGCTTGAGGATCGTGCATCGGCCATGTGTAATACTCTCTTTCGGTAAGTGCCCGGACAAGAGCCGAGGAAAAGTCTTCTTTCTGCAAGCCAAGGCCTACATAGAGCATTGTCCCGTAACTGTCGCACATCAAACCCGCCGGCATCCTTTCGGCCATGAATGTGAAGAGGGGTTCGAAGGTCAGTATTCTGTCCTCCCGACCCGTGAACTCAGTTAGCTCATTGGCTATCCATCTAGGCCAACCGTTTTCCCATGTAGGGACTCTCTGCGAACTCACGATCGTTAGCTGGAAAGCTACGGCAGCTGCCAAGCCGAGCGCCAATATCACCTTTAAGGCTATTTCTAAGGCTCTTCGAGTTCTTCCGAGGCTGGAGATAGCCTTCGGCACTTCGGTTGCCAAGTTTCCTATGAGCAGGGCGAACGGCGGGATTATTTGTTCTATATAGTGCCCGTAGAACGATCTGGTGTTTAGGAACATGAACAGAACTGACAGAGCCCAGAGGATTGGTAAGGCAATATGGGCTCCAGAAGTTGAGTCGGGTGTTCCCCGGCGAATGCGAAGGTATCTCTGTAAGAGGTATGTGGGGGCCATGATCACAAGCGAAATTATGCCGAGGTTGACTATCATGAGGTCGGGCTCGTGACTGGTCATCCACCCCAGCCTTTCTGCTTTCGGGGTCCCGTCCGCCGGTCGTAGCACTTGGAACACGAGAATCTGTTTCAGGACTTCTCCCGGCGCGGAGGCCAAGAAGGGCATCAGTAGAATGCTCACCGAGGCAATACTTGAGAGAAGGAAAAGGCCTAGAGCCCTCCTGTCTCTTCTTAGGATCAGGAAGAGGAGAAGTGGCGCACCGTTGAAGACTGCAGCTAATTTGGCAGAAATAGAGAGTCCCATGGTAAGGCCTGAAAGCAACATTAGATAATCCCTCATCCGTCGATCCTTCTGAGCAACAGAGTAGAGGAAAGCGAGGTATGAGAGACATGTAAAAAAGGTCATTGCAGGCTCAAGCATCAGTTTTCTTGAATTGTAGACTGTGTAACCGTCGAAGGCAACGAAGGCAGACGCTATGTACCCGGTTATTGGGTTTCCGGAGGTCCTTCCGATGAAATACACAAGGATCACCGTCAACGTACTAAGAACCGCGGAAAACATCCTTCCCGCTCCCAAATTCGGACCACTAAACCTGTAGAGCACATTAAGAACGTACAGAATTAGCGGTGGATGCGTGAAGAAGAAATCTTTGTAAGGCGCATAGCCCTGAATATAAAGGATTGCGGCTTGGCTGTGAACTCCCTCGTCGTAGTCATGCCAAGAAGAAATCTCAGTCAGATTTGTGAGCCTAAAATAGCCTCCGATGAGCACAATCACGGATAGGATCAGCAGCTCGACTACCGAAGGTCTAGGAAGCTCCAGTGTCAGCGGACCAACTTCATGCAGTTCTTTCTCATATGGTCTCAATGACTTCCAGAAGCTGATAGGATATTCTTCGTATCGTCTCAGCAAATGTTTTCCCACGGTATATGAGTGAACGCCGCCGGGGAACTCTCTTATCTTCAGTCTCTCAAGTCTAGAAGGTGTCACGAAATCGAGCGAAGACCATTCGGCGTGGCATTCTCTGCATTGAGTGCTGCCCTTGATGACGCTGGTGACGGTGTATCCTGAGGCTGAACCGCAAAGAGGGCACTCAGGCAGGCTCTTCGCCATCAAACTCGCGATGTCTTCTTCGGTCACCATGGCGTCGTCTGAATCCTATCTTAAGACCCGTCTTATTTAAGAATGAGCCGGACAGTTTCGATCGTCCCAAGAGTCCCAAAGCTATGCACCTGTGAGGCGAAGCCTGCGGAGGAGCGGTTCAACATCGGGGTTGGCTCGCAAGGCTAATTAGGCGGAACTCTTCTGAGATAGCGACTGTAGAGGTGTCTCGAACTGTGTCCAGAAATAATCAGCCTAGGGGAACTCTTGGTTGAGATCATGCGCAAAGACTTGGACGTGCCGCACAGTGTTCTAGGGGTCTATCTCGGACCTTACCCGAGCGGAGCACCTGCTATTTTTATAGACGCAGCTGCAAACCTTGGAGCTGAAACCGGCTTCATCGGCGTAGTCGGGGAGGACGAGTTTGGTGAGCTTCTTCTTGACCGTCTCGGGAAAGACGGTGTGGACACGAGCCACATCCGCGTCGCAAAGGGATACACAACAGGCACAGCCTTCAACATGTACTACTCTTCCGGCGCAAGGAAGTTCTTATTTCACCTGCGGCACGCTGCGGCTGGACAACTCGCCCCTAGGGACATCGACGAAGATTATGTCTCGAGCTCCAAGTTTGTGCATGTCATGGGTTCTGCTTTGGCTCTTAGTGATAGCAGTAGGAAAGCGTGCTATAGTGCCGCAGAAATTGCAGAGGATTCGGGTGTCGCCGTGACGTTCGACCCGAACCTTAGACCCGAGCTTCTGGACATCGAAACCATCAGGAAGATATGCAAACCCCTGCTCAAAGTCAGTCGAGTAGTCCTCCCAAGCAGGGATGAGTCTAAGGCGTTGACTGGAATCAGTGATCCGGCCGAGTCCGGAAGAGCGCTATTGGATATGGGACCAGAAATGGCAGTGGTCAAGATGGGAGCTAAAGGCGCCCTAGCGGTTACACGTGATGAAGCAGTGTTCGAACCTGCCTTCAGGGTCTCGGAAGTCGACCCGACCGGAGCCGGGGATGTTTACGACGCGGCCTTCGTGTACGGTCTGCTCAGAGACTGGCCACTGAGGAGGACGATGGAGTTCGCTGGCGCCGCTGGAGCAATAAAAGTGACGAAGCAGGGACCGATGAGTGGACCAGCATCGCTTGAAGAAGTCGAAGAATTCATCAAGAAGACCGCAAAAACCGCGGTCTCAGAAGATCTCTTCTAACTGACCACTTGTGAAGGAGAGAGTCACCTCGTGTGAAGGTCTTTCTCGGATGCCACGGTTGTCGAGGTATGGTTTGCAGAATGGGACCTAAAGTGTTCTCCTCTTCTGTCCTCAGGTTAGCCGCAGACGTTTCTCGACTTCGAACCTGCCTGTTAACCTTATGTCCTCTGAAGAGCTGCCGACCATCACCTTGAATACACCCGGTTCCACGACACGTCTCAAGGTGCGGTTAAGGAGAGACAGGTGCTCAACGGTTAGGGTGAAGCTCACTGTCTTCTTCTCGCCGGGTTCGAGTGCTATCCTTTTGAATCCTTTGAGTTCCTTGACTGGTCTCGTCACGCTGGAGACAAGGTCCCGCAGGTAGAGCTGAACCACCTCGTCGCCCTTAAGCTCGGCAGTGTTCTTCACATCTACGGCAATCTCAATATTCTCGCCGAGGCCTTTGCCCTTCCGATGTATCCAGAGATTGCTATACTCGAAGCGTGCATAGCTTAGTCCATGCCCAAAGGGAAATAATGGAGTCCAAGGCACGTCAAGATACCTGGAGGTCCACTTTTCAGCTGTTGGAGGTCGCCCAGTGTTCTTGTGATTATAATGAATCGGCACTTGGCCAACTGTGCGGGGAAACGTAACCGGTAACTTTCCGCCGGGGGTATAGTTGCCAAAGATCACATCGGCAACGGCATTTCCTCCTTGAATGCCAAGAAACCACGCCTCCAAGATTGCCCGTATGTGTTCTGCTGACCAAGAGATCGAGAGAGGCCTCCCGTTCATCAACACCTCAACTACAGGTACCCCCGTTTCATAAACGGCTTTTACTAGCTCCTCTTGAACTCCCGGGAGGTCGAGAGAAGCTCTGGAGGCTGCCTCGCCACTCATATCTCTTCCTTCCCCCACAACAGCAATGACAGCCCCACACTCCTTAGTTTTCTTGACTGCATCTTCAAAACCCTCTGTTGATTCTCCATCAATCTCGCAGCCCTTTGCATAGAGAACCTTGGTTTGGGGCGAAACCCTGCTCTTAATGCCTTCAAGAACGGTGACAACGTCCTTAGGGTTGCCCATGCACAACCAAGAACCAAGCGGCTCAGTGCGGTTGTCTGCTAAGGGCCCTATTACCGCGACAGATCTAAGGTCCTTTCTTAGAGGGAGAAGACAGCCTTCATTCTTCAAAAGCACGATTGACCTTCGGGCTGCTTCAAGAGCGGCTTCTATGTGTTCTTTGCCCTGAATTACCTTGCGTGCATATTCAGGATCGGCGTAGGGACGCTCGAAAAGACCTAGCCTGAACTTAATCTTGAGAATTCGCCTAACAGCCTCATCCACGGTCTTTTCAGTAACTTTCCTCTCTTTGATCAGTGGTACTAAGCTCGTCCGATATGCATCGGCGCACATGTCCATGTCAACACCAGCGTCAACCGCCTCCCTTGCTGCTTCAGCAGGCGTCCCAGCGATACCATGGTTGACGAGTTCGCCAACAGAATTCCAGTCGCTCACAACGAACCCCTCAAACCCCCACTCTTCACGAAGAATTTCTTCCAGAGTATGGGTGTTGGCGGAGGCGGGAACGCCGTTCAGATCGTTGAAGGCGCTCATGATGGTTCCTGCACCTGCCTCTACAGCAGCCTTGAAGGGCGGCAAATAGACTTCCCTGAGGTTTCGTTCGGAGATGTCCACACTATTGTAGTCTCTTCCTCCTTCCGCGGCACCGTAGGCTACATAGTGTTTCGGGCAGGCAACAATGGTTTCAGGACCGGCTAAGTCAGCTCCCTGGTATCCTTCGACCAGAGCCCTCGCCATGGCCGAACCTAGGAACGGGTCTTCACCAGCCCCTTCTGCAACCCTGCCCCATCTTGGGTCTCTGGCAATGTCGACCATAGGTGCGAAAGTCCAATGCACGCCGTCGGCTGCAGCTTCTCGCGCAGCGATAGAAGCCGCCTTTTTGACCATTTCTGGGTCCCAACTGCCAGCCCACCCCAAAGGAATGGGGAATATCGTTGAGTAGCCGTGTATCACGTCGAGGCCGAAGATCAAGGGGACCCCTAAGCGAGACTGCTCCACCGCAATCTTCTGGATCTTGTTTGAGTTCTCGGCGCCGGGAACGTTCAGAAATGAACCTACTTTTCCTTCTTTGACCAGTGCCTCGTAACCCTCTGAGAACCCGCTGTACTGGCACATTTGGCCGATCTTCTCCTCTAAGGTCATCCTGCGGAGCAGATCGTTGACCCTTTTGTCGATCGGTTGGCTTGGGTCTAGGTAGATAGGCTTTCTGACCGTAGTCTGTTTCATAGTCGGGACTCACCTAGTACGCTTTTCTATGCTCTTTTCTTAAAAGACTTCCTCCGTGTTGTCCTCCACAGGTCACTCCTAGTCTCTGTCCAAAGCTTGACTTCGTTGAGTTCTACGGTTGCGGTCCATCGTGGCGATTCTGAGAGAAATTCGAAAAGAATTAAACGCGGATTGCCTAATCATCTCAAGCGTAGCGGCGGCGACGCGGAATGCTAACGATAAGACGAGCAACATTGGAGGATTTGAGCGCCTTCACTGAAATCTATAACGAAGCCATCCTCAAAACCGTGGCCACTTTCGATACCGAGGCGAAGACGCTTGAAGAGCAGAAGACATGGTTTGCTAACCATGGTCCCAGATACCCAATTCTAGTCGCCGAGCAAGAGGGATCAGTCATAGGGTGGGCTTCCCTGAGCAAGTGGTCAGATCGATGTGCCTATTCTGATACCGCTGAGATCTCGCTGTACGTTAGGGAGGAGCATCGGGGAAAAGGTATTGGCAGAAAGCTTATCGAAGAGATCGTGAAAGAAGGCCAGAAGGTAGGTCTGCATACAGTCATTGCTCGAATCGCAGAAGGCAACGAGGCAAGCATTCACCTTCATGAATCGGTTGGGTTCCAGCATATAGGCGTGATGAGAGAGGTTGGACGAAAATTTGGGAAGCTTTGGGATGTCCACCTATTGCAGAAGATCTATGTTGCTTAACCGCCACAGAGCACAGGAAGATAGACGATGATCCGCCTGGATTGTACCTGCCATCAGGCGAAACACGGGTGAGATCGTGGAAAAGAAGGTTTATATACGCTGTCTTTATGTTGATAATTGCTAGCCCAACAGCTAGCCAAGTTCACGTAGATACTGATAGGAGTTGAAGACCGGTGGGCCATAGGAAGACGCACGGTCCCAAAAGAGGTTCGTTGGCATATCTGCCTAGAGGGCAAGCTTCCCGCCCGATAGGTAGGATACGCTATTGGCCCGAGGTTGAGAAGGGCCCAGTTCTGCTGGGTTTCGCTGCTTACAAGGCTGGTATGACCTATGCCTTTCTGGTTGAGGATAGGCAACGTTCACCTAATTTCGGCAAGGAGGTCATCTATCCTGTCACAGTCTTGGATACCCCTCCGATGATGGTATGTGCAATCAGGGCCTATGCCAAAGACCCAAGCGGGTTGAAGACCTTCACTGAAGCGTGGGCAAGCTCGTTGCCGAAAGACCTCGAAAGGAACAAAGGAATCCCCAACGAAGCTAAACCCGACCAGAACCTCAAGAAGATGGAGGAGAACCTCGACAAGATAGTTGAGTTCCGGGTCACAGCAGCAACACAGCCCAGGCTGGCAGCGGTTCCGAAGAAGAAACCCGATGTTATGGAGATCGGAATCGGCGGAGGCACAGTCAAAGAGCAATTTGAATACGTCAAGGGTCTCCTCGGCAAGACCATAACATTTGAAGAGGTCTTTAAGGAAGGACAGTTTGTTGACGCAATCTCTGTTTCCAAAGGAAAGGGTTGGCAAGGGCCTGTCAAGAGATGGGGGGTAAGAATCCTCCAAAACAAATCCAACAAGACGAAAAGAGGCGTCGGTACCCTAGGAGCATGGGGACCAGCTAGAGTTCTCTACACGGTTCCAAGGGCGGGCCAGATGGGATACCATCAAAGAACGGAGTTTAACAAACGCATCTTGAGAATTGGCAAAGATGGAAAAGAGGTTACGCCGGAAGGCGGGTTCCTTCGCTACGGCCTCTTGAAAAACGCGTATGTCATGTTGAAGGGGAGCATCCCTGGACCAGCGAAACGCCTGATAAGATTGAGGTACTCAGCCAGAGTGCCAAAGGCGATCAGCGCAAGCCCTCCGCAGATCACCTACGTGTCGCTTGAGTCACCTCAAGGCGCATAGGAAGGGGAGAAGGCGATGGGCGAAGCCTCGTGCAGAGTCTTCAACCTCGAAGGGAAACGGGTCGGCAGAATCCGTCTTCCAGAGGTCTTTAAGACGAGTCTTAGGCCAGATGTCATAAAACGGGCCGTGATAGCCCTTCAGTCTCATAGACTTCAGCCACAGGGAAGGGATGTATTGGCTGGCAAGAGAACGACGGCTGAATCTTGGGGAGTAGGCCATGGCATGTCTAGGGTTCCAAGGTTAAGAGAAATGAGGAGAGCGGCCTTCGCACCGGGCACCGTCGGCGGAAGACCGACCCATCCCCCGGTTGTCCCGAGGAAGATTGAGAAGAAGATCCCGAAGAAAGAAAGGCGCTTGGCTCTATACTCCGCGATTGCCGCAACAGCCTCAAAGGAGTTGGTGACAGGGAGAGGTCACGCAGTTGAGGATGTGCCGAGCTTTCCCTTGGTGGTGACCGAAGACATACAAGGCCTTAGGAAGACACAGAATTTGAAAGAAGTGTTCGTCAATTTAGGCGTTTGGCCTGATGTCTACAGGGTTAGGGAAAGCATAAAAGTTCGCGCTGGGAAGGGGAAGATGCGGGGAAGAAGAAGGAAGATGGCGGTCGGGCCTCTGATCGTGGTATCGAAGGACGACGGGATCATTGAAGCCGCGGGCAACATTCCCGGGGTAGATGTGGCTCTCGTCAAGGACCTTAACGCTGAACTCCTAGCTCCCGGCGCGCATCCGGGAAGGCTAACCATATGGACGAAATCCAGCATCGAAGAACTCAGAAAATGGAACGGAGGAAGCTGAAGCCGTGGACCCACAGAAAATCATACTGCATCCGGTGATGACAGAGGTTACGAGCCGGCTGATCGAGGCTGAGAACAAACTCGTCTTCGTGGCTAGCCTCAACGCTGGCAAGGAAGAAATAAAGAGAGCCGTGGAAGAGCTATATCAAGTCAAGGTCAAAGACGTGAACATCACTGTCACTAGTAAGGGAAAGAAGAAAGCCTTCGTCAGGCTCGAGCCTGAATACAGCGCAGCTGATGTGGCCATCAAACTTGGCATACTATAGTCATAGGAGGTTCCTACATTGGGAAAAAGAATCAGAGTGCAAAGACGGGGAAGAGGTTCGAAGACTTTCCAAGCTTCAACCCACAAACGGATTGCTCCCGCTAAGTACCCGAATCCTCCAAAGGAGAAACTAGAGAACGTCGTCAAAGGTCAGGTCCTCAAACTTCTGCATGACCCTGGGAGAGGTTCCCCCCTTGCGCACATCGAACTCGAAGGCAACGAAACGTTCTACTCGGTGGTTCCCGAGGGAGTTCACGAAGGACAGATTGTGGAGTTAGGTGATAAGGCATCAGTCAAGAATGGTAATATTATGCCCTTGGGGAGGATTCCGGAGGGAACTGCTGTTTGCAGTGTCGAACTCTCGCCGGGAGACGGAGGCAGACTAGCACGTTCATCGGGTTCCTATGCGACAGTGGTTTCGCATACGCCTGAAGGAACTATGTTGAGGCTTCCCTCGGGCAAGGTTCGTTACGTTAACGATCTCTGTCTGGCAACGATCGGTGTTGTCTCAGGTGCTGGTCGTACTGAAAAACCCTTTCTGAAGGCGGGCGCAAAGTTCCACATGATGAGGGCCAAGGGGCACACTTATCCTAGAACCCGCGGACGAGCAATGATAGCAGCCGTACATCCCTTTGGCAGCGGAAGAAGAGGGGGACGCAAGGTCACAACAGTCTCCCGACACGCACCTCCGGGGAAGAAGGTTGGTCTCATAGCGGCCAAGACACCTGGAAAAAAGAAAAAGTAGATTCAGGGCTGAAATTGACGTAGGAAGGTTTAATAGGTACCCAAGTTTGAGTTGAACTGGTGGTAAGATGCCCAAGGAGTTCAAGTTCCGCGGCTACACTCTTGAAAGACTGCAGAATACTTCGATGGATGAGTTCATTACTTTACTTCCTTCACGTCAACGGAGGAGCCTCCAGAGAGGCCTGACCGTGGAGCAGAGAAAGCTTCTTGAGAAGATCCGTGGAACAAGAGAACTCGCCGAGAAAGGCGGGCAACCAAAACCCATAAAGACGCATGCCAGAGACATGGTAATACTGCCCGAGATGGCTGGCATAAAAATTCAGGTCCACAACGGCAGAGAGTTTGTTTCGGTGGAGATAGCCCCTGAGATGGTGGGTCACTATCTAGGCGAATTCGCGGTCACAAACAAGCCGGTGAAGCATGGGACACCGGGAATTGGTGCCAGCCGTAGCAGCATGTATGTCCCGTTAAAGTAAAACGCTCATTCGGGATTTTTCTTAGCACCTCTTAGTTTGGAAGCGAATCACATTCGCTGAGGCGATTCTATTCCAATAAGCCCTAATGCGTTACGAAGAGTAATCTTGACGGCGTCGACAAGCATGAGCCGTGCATCACTTAGATCCGGATTCTCAGCCTTGATGACTGGCAAAGCTGCATAGAACGTGTTAAACTTATCTGCCAAAGCATTGGCAAAGTCGGCGATTGCGTGAGGCTTAAGGTTTTCGGCGGCATCTACGAATATCTCCGGGAAACGGGAAATCATCAGAACGAGACCACGTTCCATAGGATCTATCAAGAGCGAGAAGTCAGCCTTTTCGGTTTGCCTAGATGCCTTTCTCAGGATGCTGCATGCCCTTGCGTGGGAGTACTGGATGTACGGCCCGCTGTTCGTCTCGAAGTTCAGGACCTTGTCCCACGTGAAAACCACGGGCTTCATGGGGTCACTCTCTAATAAGGCGTATTTAACGGCCCCCACGCCAACGATCTCTGAGATTGTGCGTTTCCTGGATCCAGCAAGTTTGGGGGAACGCTTCGAGACTTCATCGTGAGCCCTTCGCACAGCCTCCTCCATAACCTCGTCGAAAGTCACATAGCGGCCTCTTCGACCCGACATTCGGTAACCGGGTAGGCTCACAAGGTTATAGGCGAAATGGACAAGCCTCTTCGCCTCCTCAATGCGGCCTAGCGCGCAGAGCGCTAGCTTTAACTGCAACTGGGAGAGGCTCTGCTCCATTCCGATAACATTAATCACCTTGTCTGTCCTCTTGAACTTCCAAATGTTGTAGGCAATGTCTCTCGTCGTATAGAGGGTTGTCCCGTCAGACCTGCCCAATGTCAATGAAGGTATCTCATAGGTCTCCTTAACTCCGAATGCTTCCTTCAAGCCCGAAGTCTGGGCGACTGTCTCGGCGTCAAACTCTAGGACTCCTCCTTCCTCGAAGACGTACGGCGTCCTCTTTAAAGCATTGAGGTGATTCGCAACATCGCTGCTCCAAACGAAACTGCTCTCCCAATCCCAAGAATCTACAGAGATTCCTGCCCTTGCCAAGGTCTGTTCAAATCCTTCTAAGCAGAGTTGCGAAAACTCTCGAACCAGCCGCCTGGTCTCTTCTTTGCCGGCCTCATATTCGCGGAGTAGTAGATTGACCTCTAGCCATGGGTTCTCTCCTTTGCTGATTGCTTCGAGCAGTTTGTCGAAGAGGCTGGCAAACCTCTCTCTGAGATCTGCTGCTACGGCAATCCAGTCATCCAAATCCCTTTGGATCTTCCCGATCTGTTCCGTGTTTTCCAAACCGGATCTCAGCCGCTCAATCGCTTCTTTGAGCCTGCGGATCTCAAGCAGGCAGTATGTAACTGCATAGATGCCTCCTATGAAATGGTCGGGTTTTCCCTCGGGCTTAGGTTTCCCGACCATTCTGTAACCGTATGCTATTATGGCTGATTGCCGACCCATATCATCAACGTAATAATGCCGAGAAACCATATGGCCTCGGGCCTTCAAGATGCGGGCCAAAGAGTCGCCGAGGACTGAGTTTCTAGCCTCCCCTATGTGGATGGGACTTGTGGGGTTGGCGCTGGTATGTTCGACTATGACTCTTTCTGGTCTCTCCGTCTTAACGTAGCCGTACTCAGCATCTAGGGTCTTGGCTGATCTAAGAGTCAGCGAAGCCAAATCGGCCATGTTCGCATAGAAATTGGCATATCCCTTTCCCTCCGCCTTGACCGATCTAATCAATGGGAAAGAAGGCTTCTCGGCTTCAGCTATCTTCTCTATCTTCTTCGCGATTTCTAGGGGGTCTATCTTCAACTGTTTGGCCATTTCGAAGCAGACTGAAGACGACAGTTCCCCAAACTCGGGACTTGGGGGAAGATCGAGACTGACCGAAGGCACCTTTGCATCTGGGAAGGTTTCCCTCATCACACTTCGGAGCAAAGTCCCGCATTGGCTTCTAAACTCCCCGAACGGACTAGCTGAGATAGATGCCACACTGACCACGCTGCTTGATGGAGCATTCGTGAAGTAGACTATCGGCTGCGCCATTTATAAGCTGCGTTCACGATGCATCTTAGGAAGGTCAACTGGGGCTAGATAAGATTATTGTCTGCCAATGTGAAAGAATGGAAAATAGACTTATATTTTTGGGCATCTCATGAATAACTGCTTGAAGGTGCTTCGGTAATGTCGTTTCCAACTGTTACTTTTCCAAGAATGGCGGAGGTGCGCCAGAAGATTCCTTCCCCCAAGCTTGACGACTTCGTCTCAGCGATAAGGAGAGAATTGCAGAAAGCCAGCCTAAAGGACAAAATCAAACCCAGAGCGAAAATAGCGGTAACCGCTGGTAGCAGAGGAGTGGCGCACTATGCTGAGATACTGGCAACGGTGGTCGATGAGGTTAAGAAGGCTGGAGGCGAACCTTTCCTCATCCCAACCATGGGAAGCCACGGTGGCGCCACGCCAGAGGGTCAGATCGAGGTTCTGAGAAGCCTAGGCATCACTCCGGAAACCGTCGGAGCTCCCATAAGGGCATCGATGGAGGTTGACTTTGTCGGAAGGTTAGGCAACGGGAACCCTGTCTACGTCGACAGGAACGCCTTGAAGGCAGACGGAATCGTAGTTGTAGGAAGGGTGAAACCTCACACTGACTTTAAGGGCGAGATAGAGAGCGGCTTGATGAAGATGATCGTCATAGGCTTGGGAAAGCAGAAGGGCGCAGAGATGATCCACAGGTTCCAGTCTGAAGGCTACCACAAACTTCTGCCTGAAGCAGCGAGGTTGATTATGGAGAAGGTGCCCATAATTCTAGGCTTGGCTGTTGCTGAAAACGCCTACCACGAGATAGCGGTCGTAAAGGCAGTAGAACCCGAAGACATCGAGAGCGAAGAGATGAAGCTTCTGGAGAAGGCCAAGGCGTTACTTGGCAGGTTGCCCTTCAGGGAGATAGACGTGCTTATAATTGAGGAGATTGGGAAGGAGATAAGCGGTGCCGGAATGGATACTAATGTCATAGGCCGTTTCTGGCTTCCAGGTGAACATGAACCGTTGGCACCAGAAATAAAGAGAATCGTAGTTCTAGATCTCTCTGAGGAGACTCATGGAAACGCTATAGGCATGGGTTTGGCTGACATAACGACTCAGAGGCTTGTGTCCAAGATCGATTACCCATCCACCTTCGTCAACGCATTAACCGGCGGGCATCCAATAGTGGCAAAGACGCCAGTATTCCTCCCCAGCGACCGAGACGCCATCACCATTGCTCTCCACACCTGTGGCCCCATCGACCCTCAGGAAGCGAAGATTGTCAGAATAAAGAACACTCAGGAACTTGAAAGGTTGTGGATATCCGAAAGCCTCTATAAGACGGTTAAGACCGACCCCGAGTTCCAGAAGAGGCTGGAAATAATTGGCGAACCAAAGGAAATGCAGTTCGATGTTCTGGGAAACTTGGCGCGTTGATCCAATGAGAAACTCGGCCCCTATGCAGGTTAGCATTTACAAATCAATCCCGCTGTCTTGGTTTGCCCTTGAAGAACAAAATGCGTGCGTGTCTGGAAAATGGTCTTCCACTCTGAAAAAACCGTAAGAGAACTGGCAGAGCTTGCTTGGACCCTACGGATCGACGTAGTCGACATGATACATACTGCGGGGTCTGGGCATCCGGGCGGATCGCTCTCTGCAGCTGAGATTGTCGCGGCGCTGATCTTCCACCATCTCAACCTAGACCCCGAGAATCCGCAAATGCCCAATAGAGACAGGTTCCTGCTTTCCAAAGGTCATGCCGCGCCACTGCTTTACGCCGCGTTAGCCAGAAGGGGTTTCTTCCCGGTTGAGGAGCTGAAGACTCTTCGTCAGTTGGACAGCCGTCTGCAGGGACATCCCGATCGTTTGAAGACGCCTGGTGTTGAGATGACTTCGGGGGTCCTCGGGCACGGTGTCGCCATCGGCGTAGGTTTGGCTCTGGCCGCAAGGCTTGACGGTGCCCTGTGGAAAGTCTACGTGCTTGTGGGCGACGGAGAGATTCAGGCAGGAGTAGTCTGGGAAGGGGCCTTGATGGCCTCTAAGTACAGGCTTGGAAACTTGACGGTCATACTAGACTTCAACGACGTGCAGTTGGACGGTCCGGTTCACGAGATAATGCCTATCCAGCCAGTGGCGGAGAAGTGGTGGTCTTTCGGCTGGCATGTCACGGAGATCGATGGCCACGACATTAGGGAAGTACTCAACGCCCTGGACATGACGGACAACATTCATGACCAGCCTAAGATCATCATCGCGCACACAACTAAAGGCAAAGGCGTCTCATATATGGAGAATCAGGCTCGTTGGCATGGACGGGCTCCAAGCGACGAGGAATATGTACAAGCCGTAAAGGAGCTGACGGAGGGTCGAAACCTTTGCAGAAGCTAGAGTCTATGCGCGTTGCCTATGGGAAGGCTCTTGCAGAGTATGGAGCTCTAAACCCGGATGTGGTGGTCTTGGACGCCGATGTCTCAGCCTCTACGCAGACCCACTTCTTTGCCAGCCGTTTTCCCAACCGTTTCTTCAATCTCGGCGTAGCGGAGGCGGGAATGGTTGATGTCGCAGTTGGATTAGCTTTGGCGGGAAAGATTCCCTTTGCGAACACCTTCGCTTTTCTGATAGCGTTGAGGGCAGCTGAGCAAGTGCGTACATGTGTGGCCTATGC
>Ga0315312_1001986_pt1 | contig 14777 bp, 15 predicted proteins | sample TDP7_MG_FD_203629 | JGI IMG/M metagenome (GOLD analysis project Ga0315312, IMG submission 203629) | Freshwater sediment microbial communities from Lake Towuti, South Sulawesi, Indonesia - TDP7 | ecosystem: Environmental > Aquatic > Freshwater > Lake > Sediment | place: Indonesia: South Sulawesi... | reverse complement strand
ATCAAACAACGCAGTCCCTTGCCGGGCTAGCGCTGGATATACAACCAAATGTACTGATTGCTGATGAGATGGTGATGAATATCGCCTTACTTATTTCAAGGGAGAGGCAAGAGGAGTTTGATAGCCGGGTGAGGCAGATAGACGGAGCTTTCAATGACCAGATTAATTTCCGTATTATCGGTCCTCTACCCCCTTACAGTTTCAGTACGGTGGAGATAAAGCGCCCCGACCCGGTGAAGATTGAACAGGCGAGGCGATTGCTTGGGCTTGGCATTGAAGTTTCACATAAAGAACTCAAGGAGGCTTACCGTTGCCTAGTAGCTAAGAGCCACCCCGATGTGCACCTGGATGGTAGCGATGAGCAGTTCACCAAGGTGCGGGAAGCATTTGCTCTATTGCGTGATTATTGTCACGGGCAGGGTGGGGATGTTGAGCAAAATATAAATGGACGATGCTATTCGCTTAAGCCCGAGGATGTAAGCCAGGTTTTTCTGGTTGAGATAAAACGCCCAGCCCTTCCAACTGGCTAAATGCTTGGGGTTAGTATGGCGGAAGAAAAGACTAGGGAAGCAAAGTACCTGTACTGCATAATAAAGTGCAGCCAGGAGTGCAACTTCAATGGTGTATCGGCTGTTGGTGGTCACGGCAGCCAGATTCATACCGTTGTCTTCAAGGATTTAGCCTGCGTGGTTAGTGACTCGCCGGACACGGAGTATGATAGCACCCGGGTAAACATGATGGCTCATGAGACGGTGATTGAGCGGGTAATGAGTGAATTCACCGTTCTACCCATAAGATTCGGCACCGTTACCACAAAAGACTCGGGTTCGCCAGTTGAGGATATCCGCCATAAGCTCCTTGAGCGTCATTATGATGAATTCCTAAGCCTGCATGAGGACATGAGTGGGCGGGTTGAGCTAGGGCTTAAGGTATTATGGCGTGATGAGAAGGCAATCTATCAAGAGATAGTTGCTGAAAACAGGGAATTGCGTAGGCTGAGAGATTCTATTCAGGGTCGTTCTGCTGAGGCGACACACTTTGACCGGGTGCGGTTGGGAGAAATAGTTAAAAAGGCGCTTGACCAAAAAAGGGATAGGGAGGCAAGGATGCTCCTGACTCGCTTTCACCCTATAGCCGACCGAATACGAGAGAACAGAATTATTATCGACCGAATGGTTCTGAACGCTGCCCTGCTGGTAAATAAAGACCGGGAGAGGGAGTGTGATGAAGTGGTGGAGAGACTGGATGAAGAGCTGGGAGAGAGGATGGTGTTCAAGTACACCGGGCCCAACCCTCCATTTAACTTTTGTCAGATTACGGTCAAATGGGAGAAGGAATGAAAGAAGGTAGGAAAATTCAGCAAGAAGAGGGAGGCGATCTTCTTACTAATATACTGACTTTCCCTATCCTTGGCGCCCCAATAATGGTTCACTGGGTCGCCCAAAAGCTTATCGAGGCAGCGGAGCAAGAGGAGCTGGATGAAGGTAAGCTCCAGGGTAAGTTGCTAGAGCTTCAGATGCAATATGAGCTGGGAGAAATTGATGACGAGGAGTATGCGAGACAGGAAACAGCTATACTGGAAAGGCTCAACGCTATTCGTAAAGCTAAGGAAGAGGAATAAATAGGAGGGCGCAATATGGTGCCGACAGGGGATAAAAGTATTACCAAAAGGGGGAAGAAGATGGCTACCGGAATAACAAATCTGGCAGAGCGAGCCAAGCGGCAATTGGCTGAGGTCACTGGCTTTAGCCCAGTAGCGGCAGTGGGGGGATTTAAAGATGAGGAGGGCTGGCATATCTCGGTGGATATGCTAGAAATGGCCAGATTGCCCGAAGCAACCGATATCATTGGCACTTATGAGGTTTTGCTCGACCAGGGTGGCAACATGGTGAAATTTGAAAAAAAGAGGGCACGTCTCCGCGGTGAGCCATATGAGGAAGGATAATAGCTAAAGAGGATTGATGAATATGGCATTACAAGCGCAAAAGGATACCACTGGTACCTTATTTGATGTGATAGACAGGATACTGGACAAGGGGCTGGTTATCAATGCCGATATCATGGTCTCGGTTTCCGGCGTTGAGCTACTAGGCATAAAAATAAGAGCTGCCCTGGCATCATTTGAAACCGCCGCCAGATACGGGCTGGAATTCCCTTCAGGAACTAATTTCCAAACCCCAGCCTGGCAGGAGGCAGTAGCCACTAAGGAAGAATGCCCTCAATGTGGTAAAAGGGTGCCAGCTAAGGAACTCTTGTCGGCAGGATGCCCCTGGTGTGGCTGGATAAGCGTTAAAGCAAAAGTAGCTCTGCCGCCAGCCTAAGGGAAAGGCAAATGGCTAGCTAAAGTTGTGGGGATAAAGAAGTGAGCAAGAGGAAAAGAAGTTATGGCAATTGTTGATATTGATGAAAAGAACCTGAAGCATGGTGTGCTGGGGCTGGTTATAGCCTTGGTGGAAATAATCAAAGATACCCTCAAGCTTCAGGCAATGAAGCGTATGGAGGGAGGTAGCCTGACCGGGGAAGAGGTAGAGCGGTTGGGAGAGGCGCTTATGGACCTAGATATAGCCATTGATGAGATAAAGCAAGAGCAGGGAATCACTGAGTCAGTAAAATCGGTGAGGGATGGGCTGGATAATCTGGTAGATGGTGTCATCGACCAGTTCCTAAACCCTGAGAGGTGGCGGCAGGCAGCCAAATCAAAGGAGGAACCTAGCTGTGCAGCAAGATGACAAGACTGAAGCCCAGAGAGAAGGGCAGGGGAGGTATCTTTACTGCATCGCCGGTAGTGGTGAGAGGGTAAGCCTGGGAGCTATCGGGATTGATGGTCATAATGTCTATACCATTCCCTACCAGGATATATGCGCCGTAGTCCATGAGTGTCCCGCTGAACCGTATCAGTCAACCGATAGAGAGTTGGTAAACTGTTGGCTACTGGCACACCAGAAGGTAGTGGACGAAGCCTGGCAAAGATGGGGCACAGTGCTTCCTGTGGGATTTGATACCATAGTCATGGACAAAGATGGGGTTGGGGCGGAAGATAATGTCAGAAACTGGCTGCAAAAGGACTACGATAGCCTCAAGGACAAAATAGAGAAGCTGAGGGGCAAGGCAGAGTATGGTGTGCAAATCTTTTGGTCACCCCAAGTTATTGCCCGGAATCTAACCAAGACAAGCCCTGAAATCAGGCAGCTTGAGGAGGCAATAAAATCCCAGCCAAGGGGCATTGCCTACCTCAATAAGCAAAAGTTAGAGGGTGCACTAAAGAAGGAATTAGAATCCAAAGCCGACCAGTGCTTTAGGGATTTCTATGAGCGTATTCGGAGACACGTTGACAATATTGTTGTGGAAAAAACGAAGCTGGATGTTCAGGATGCCCAGATGATAATGAATCTCTCCTGCTTGCTCCCCAAAGATAAGGCTGCCGAACTGGGTGATGAACTGGGGAAGATTAATGCCATCAATGGGTTCTCGGTTCGCTTTACCGGACCCTGGCCGCCATATAGTTTTGTTGGCACCTGATAGTAGAAGGTTATAAATGGAACCGACCCGGGATACACATTATACATTGGTAGACTTATTGGACAGGGTGCTTGATAAGGGTGTGGTGCTCTACGCTGATATTATCGTTTCAGTTGCTGGCATACCTCTAGTCGGTGTCAACCTGCGGGCAGTGCTGGCGGGCATGGAGACCATGCTAAGCTACGGAGTAATGCAAGAGTGGGACCAGAAAGTTCGTGCCGTGAACAGGCTCCAGAAAGCAGGACTAGTTGCCTATGCCAGTGCTACTAACCTGAGTGGGGAGATGACGTATGCCAAAGGCAGTTGGCATTGACCTAGGGACTACTTTCTCACTGGTAGCCTACCTTGAGCGTGGTCGACCAGTGGTGATTCCCAATAGAGAGGGTAGCCGGCTAACACCCTCGGTGGTGGCATTCCTCAAAAATGGAGAGCGGCTGGTGGGGCAGCTTGCCCGGCAGCAAGCTGTTGCCAACCCGCAGGGTACTATCTTCTCCATAAAGAGACATATGGGGCATCAGACTTACCTTGACCTTGGTAGTTTACCCGGTGATAAGCAGTTCATCCAGCAGATTAAGCGGCACATGGGCTCTGATTACCGGATAAAGATTGACCACAATGAATATACCCCTGAGGAAATCTCGGCTATGATTCTTAAAAAGCTTAAGATGGATGCCGAAGAATACCTTGATGACAAGATAGAGCAGGCAGTTATCAGTGTGCCTGCCTACTTCAATGTCAGCCAACGGCAAGCTACTATAGATGCGGCTACTATTGCCGGCATTAAGGTCATGAGAATAATTGACGAGCCAACAGCCGCTGCCCTCGCTTATGGTCTGGAAATGGAGGATGTCCACACCATCCTAGTCTGGGACTTAGGCGGCGGCACCTTTGATGTCTCTATCCTTGAGCTTGGCGATGGAATATTTGAGGTCAAGGCGGTCAACGGCAATACCTGGTTGGGTGGGGACGATTATGACCAGCGTATCGTAGATTACCTGACTGAACAGTTTCAAGGGCAATATGGGATTGACCTCCGAAAAGATAGGGCGGTTTGTCGCCGACTGAAGGAAGTAGCTGAAAAAGCTAAGATTGAACTGACGGATAGCGAGGCTACACTTATAGAGCTACCCTTTATCAATGCTGGCGAAGGTAGCCCCAAGCACTGGGAGATAACCCTGACTAGGGCAAAATTTGAAGAGCTAACCGACGACTTGCGGCAGAAGATGATTGCCCCCACTATGAAGGCGTTGGCTGATGCCGGACTCAGACCAGAAGATATAGACCGCCTTATCTTAGTCGGTGGCGCCACAAGGATGCCGGCGGTTAGAAAGCTGAGCATGAAAATCCTAGGCAAGGAGCCCTATAAGGATATCCAGCCTGACGAAGCGGTGGCTTTGGGAGCAGCCATCCAGGCTGGCATTTTAATGGGGCAAATACAAAAGAAAGTGCTGATAGATGTTACCCCGCTGTCTCTGGGTATTGAGACCCAGGGTGGTATATTTACCAAGATTATTGAGCGGAATACCCCTATCCCAACCTCCAAGAGTCAGATTTTTACCAACGCCTCGGATAATCAGACCTCCATGGATATTCATGTATTGCAGGGTGAGCGGGATATGGCAGTAGATAACATTACCCTAGATAGGTTTGATTTAACTGGTATATCCCCAGCACCCCGTGGAGAAGCCAGGGTTGAGGTGACCTTTGATATCGATGCCAATGGTATTCTTCATGTGTCGGCTAGCGACCTTTATGGCGATAGCTGCCAGGAAGTGAGGGTTAGCCCTCGTTTCTACGGGCTGCCTCAAGAAGAGATAGCCCGCATGGTCGAAGACGCAGCTAGATTCTCTGAGGATGACCGTAAACGGCGGCAGGAGGTGGAAATTGACATCAAAGCCGATAATGTGGTGCGGGCTGCCCGGCAGGCCATTACTGAAGCTGATGTAACCGAGAATCTGAAGTTGATGCAAGAGATGGAGAGGGCAATATTAGAGGTGCAGCAGGCTGTAGCCGACGGAGACAGTGCCGAGGTCAAGTCAAGAACCGAAGCCCTGGAAAAGGAGATTAAGGCATTATACCGGCAAAGAGAGCAAAAACTAGAGGCAGAGCATGTAACCTCTTAGCCGGTCGTCCTTCACCCCTATGCTTTGGACTAACTGAGCGGCTTATTGTTTCTACTTATCTAAAACTCCCTATCCCTCTTGACAAGCTTTTTCCAATATGTTAACATGTTAACATATGGGGGTAATTGGGACAAGGATATCATCAGTTCTGGAGCAATATATCCAAGACTACTGCCGTGGTTTGGGGAAAACCACTTCTCAGTGGCTCAGGGAACTTATCGAAAAGGAAATCTCGGGCAAGACGCCAAACCCAGCGCTTGGGGATGCCATCAAAGGGCTTAGCAATTTGGCTTCTGACAATGCCAAATTTATGATTGGCATACTAGCGGTGTCCTTGGGCATATATAACACCCTTATCCGGGGCGAGATTTCAAGTCACCCGGAGAGGGCAAAGCAACTAGAAAAGGCACATGGCGAATTCGTAGGCAGGCTACTCAAAAACCTACCGCTAAAGGAGCAGCTTACCGTCGAAATGGGAATAAGAATATCGGATTTGGCAACCGAAATAGAAAGGATTAAGTCGGAAAAGCAAATACAGCAGGAGGTGTAAGATGGCTGAAGGGAAGAAAAAGGCAAAGGTAGAGTTTGATTTTGGGCTGGGGGGACTGTTTGAGGGGATGGGTAAGCTCTTCGACCTAGTCTCCAAGATGACCGAGGAGGGAAAGGAAGAGTATACCCGTACCGGGGAAATTAAAGGTCTAGGTGATAAGGCTAAGGGAATCTATGGCTTTAGCATCAAGATGGGCTTAGGCGGTCAGCCAACGGTAGAGCATTTCGGTAACATCAAGAAGACAGCGAGGGGCTCGGTGGAGGTAGCCGAGGTCAGAGAGCCCATAGTTGATGTCTTCGACGAGAGAGACTATCTATTGGTGATTGCTGAACTCCCTGGTGTTGAGGAGGAAAACATCGACCTTGAAATAAAAGGGGATATCCTTAGCCTGAAGGCTGAGGGTAAAGATCGGAAGTACAGTAAAGAGGTCCTCTTGCCATCAGAGGTTGAGGCTGAAAGTATGAAAACCCAGTATAAAAGCGGAGTCTTGGAGATAAAACTTGCCAAGAAGATATCACCGTCGGGTAAAGGTGGCTAGAAATATGCCTGAAATGAAGACAGAAGGCACCTTGATACTCAAGGTAGCTGAAGCATTAGCCAAAGACGTTGGTCGGGGGATAGCCAGGCTCGACCCTAAAGACCTGACAAGACTGGGGGTTGAGGTGGGGGATATCATTCAGGTCATGGGTAAGAGACCTACTGCAGTCAGGGTTATGCCGGCGTTTATGGAGGACAGGGGCAAGGATATTATCCAGATAGATGGCATTATTCGTGAGAACGCTCAGATAGGTCTTGACGAAAAAGTGCAAGTTCAGAAAGCTGAGTACAAGACTGCTACCGTAGTAGTTCTCGCTCCCTTAACTACACGAGGGACGTTAAAGGAAAGAGATACTGGTTATATTGGGAAGCTACTTGAGGGGCTAGCCGTTACTGCCGGGGACAAGGTGAGGGCTACCCTTTTTGGCACTCGTTACCAGGAATTCTCGGTAGTTGATACTAGCCCCAAGGGAATAACTGTCATCCATCCTACTACGACCATAAAGATAAAGGGAGAAGGGGCACAGGTAAAGGAAGGGGTCGGAATTACCTATGAGGATATTGGTGGGCTGCATCGGGAGATTCAGAAAATAAGGGAGATGATTGAACTGCCGCTCAGGTACCCTGAGGTATTTGAGAGATTGGGGATAGATGCCCCCAAAGGGGTATTACTTCATGGACCACCGGGCTGTGGCAAGACCTTGATAGCTAGGGCGGTAGCCAATGAGACATCGGCTCATTTTATACATATAAGTGGCCCCGAGGTCATTCATAAGTTCTACGGAGAGAGTGAGGCTCACCTGCGAGCCCTTTTTGAGGATGCCAGAGCATATGCCCCATCGATTGTATTTCTGGATGAGATAGATGCCATCGCTTCTAAACGAGAAGAAGTCCGGGGCGACCAGCAGGTAGAGCGAAGGGTAGTGGCTCAACTCCTGGCTTTGATGGATGGCTTGGAATCGAGGGGGGAGGTAGTGGTTATCGGGGCTACCAACATACCCAATGTGCTCGACCCAGCCTTGAGACGGCCGGGGCGCTTTGATAGGGAGATAGCTATTAGTATCCCTGATAAGAACGCACGGCTGGAGATACTTAATATTCATACCAGGGGAATGCCTCTGGCTGCTGATGTTGCCCTGGAAAGACTTGCTGAAATTACTCACGGGTTTGTTGGGGCAGACCTGGAGGCTCTAGCCAGGGAAGCAGCCATGATAACCCTGAGGAAGATAATGCCTAAGATTGAATTTGAAGCCGATAATATTCCTTATGAGTTGCTTCTGGAGCTAGAAGTAACCATGGATGACTTCCTAAATGCGTTAAAGGAGGTAGAGCCTTCAGCAATTAGAGAGGTCTTTACTGAGATCCCTGATGTTCGTTGGGATGATGTCGGGGGGCTAGATGAGGTAAAACGGGTGCTCAAGGAGAGCATTGAATGGCCGCTAAAATACCCGGAGCTTTTTGACCACATGAGAACCAATCCCCCCAAAGGCATCCTACTTTACGGTCCTCCTGGTAGCGGGAAGACGTACCTAGCTAAGGCAGTAGCCAGTGAGAGCGAGGTCAATTTCATTTCGGTCAAGGGTCCAGAGCTACTATCTAAGTGGGTGGGAGAATCAGAGAGGGGCATAAGGGAAGTATTTAGAAAAGCTAAACAGGCTAGCCCGTGCATTATCTTTTTTGATGAAATAGATGCCATAGCCCCTATTCGGGGAGCAAGTGCCGATTCTCATGTTACTGAGCGGGTAATCAGTCAATTTCTGACCGAGTTAGATGGAATAGAAGAGCTCAAAGGCGTGATTGTGCTGGCAGCTACTAATCGGCTGGATATTGTAGACCCAGCTCTGCTTCGAGCCGGCAGGTTCGACCTTCGGCTGGAACTGCCCACCCCCGATGCTAAAGCCCGCTTGGAAATATTTAATATACATACCAGAGGGAAACCACTAGCTGCTGACGTGGACCTCAAGGCTTTGGCTGATGCCACTGATGGCTTGGTTGGAGCTGACATAGAGGCTATCTGCAGAAGGGCTTCCATGCTGGCTATACGAGAGTTTCTGGGTAAGCATAGAACCTTCAAGTCGGAATCCCGAAAGGTAGACCTTTCCCAAGCTAAAGTCAGTAATAAGCACTTTGAGGAGGTAATCAAAGAGTTGCGAAAGAAATGAGAAGATTGATTTATATCCCTATCATTCATACCGATTCTGACATGGGCAGCCTGGCTCCGGCGCTTGAGCTGGGCACGACTGCAGTTTGTGGACAGGAACGCTGGGAAAGGCATAAGGCAACAGCCTCTAGATTCTGGCAGATAGTGTCGGACTTTTTTGAAACATTGGATGCCAAGGGTCTCAAGGTATATCAAGACGGCTTTGCTTCGGATGGTGCCTCGAGCAGAAAGATGGTCCGAGAGGCGGCGAGGAGAGGGAGTAAGAACTATGAAATCATCCTCGGTCTGCTTAGCCGGGGCGCTGAGATAGTATCTACAGAGGATATAGCATTGCTTCAGGAGGAATATGGATACATTAGCCGGATTATTGATTCTGAGACTCCTTCCCAGAGAGCGCTTGCCTATAAGGAATATGCATCGCGGAAGAACCGATTGATGATAGAAAGAGATAGTTTTATAGCTAAAAAGATAAAAGAGACCTTGGAGGACGGGGAGGTAGGTGCTCTATTCATGGGAGCCAACCATGATGTCATTCCTCATCTGGCTAGGGACATCGAGGTAAGGCAGCTCAAAGAGCGAGAGAAGGTAAAGGCCTACTTTGATGAGTTAATGTATGGGAGAGATGAAAGGAAGTTTGAGCGGTTAAGGAAGTACATCAATTCGGCGGTAGGGCGCTAGTGATTATAAACTAGTCTAAAAATTGATAATTTTTTAAGGACATTTTAATGATGAGCCAATGGTGAATGAATTAATATAGATAAATGAATGCCGTCGCCGTGCCAAACATTGGCATCCTCCTAAACTAAAAGGTAAGCATTGATACAAGTAAGGGCTCTTTAAAAGGAGCCCTTACTTGTATCAATGCCTCATAGTCAAGTTAGTGTTGGTATCACCCCAAAGGCCAAAGATACTGATAGCTTCCCCGGCGGCAGCCTGTTGACATTTGCCATTTGGCAAATTACAATGTTGTCGTATGATTAGGAGTATACCACCAAGTAGAAGGCTAAATAGCAGTGCTTATAAAATAAATGTCTACAAAGTAAATAAGCGTGTGCCTTATTATGCCTGTACGCGCAGCAATACACTGGAAAGCTTGCTTGCCGAGGCAGAAAGGCTAGAGTCAGAGCAGATTGAAGTGGTAAAGCTTCTACCTTTTGATGAGGAATTACAAAGGCTGGACAAATTACAGCGGGTGGTTATGCAACTCAAGGCACAGATAGCACTCAGGGCAAATAGTCACTGCCTCTGGTGATTAGCGGGTAACTGTGCCACGCTGCTTTAGTTTCAGTCTCCGATGTTTTCCATTAGCGCCCATTGTTTGACAGTCAATGACCTCTACTCCCTGGCCAAGGAAAGTAGGCACATGATTACCTTGACCAAACGGCATCGAAGATTGTGGGCTTGGGAGCGAGGAACTTACTGAGGTTACGTACTTCCCGGCTGCTAGGAGAGCGCTTCTGGGTATGCTACAGGTGAGGCTAGTCGTATTCATGGATAGGGTGGAAATAAAGGCGCTGTTCCCTATCCAGCCAATTGGATGGCAATTGTTACAACCTATTTGCATGATGAAACAATTGACAATAAAACTAGTTATAGTCTATTGAGAATAAGTGAGGTAACAAACGTCATTTTGCTTGAGGCCAGCGTGGTCTACCTGATACCGAAAACCTTCGGAGGCTGGGGTAACAAAATGAGTTCTTGTGATCTCAGCATAATGAGCCTATTTGAGGAAAAGCCCTAATGAGATATCCTCAAGACATTCCGATGGAAGAGCGACTCTAAGAGGCAAATCCTGGTTCTTGCATTTTAAGATGACGTCCTTATCGTTGGTAAGAAACCAAGATGCATTCAAGGCAATTGCTTCAGCTAGATGACGCGTGTCGCCTGGCTGAAGACCTAGACGCTTCACAAAGCTTCCGATTCTGTCGACAGTGTATGGTTCTATACGAAATACCTCACCCCACCCCGATTGCTCATAGGACTTCTGAAGAAGCTTGTAGATTTCAACTTGGTCACTGGTCGGTCTACCTCAAATAATTCAGCTACTTCAAATGAAACTTCATCTCAAAAGTTCAACCTATTGATACCCCATCTCCATGCTAGGCGGTTTTAACATTCCGTCACAAAGTTCAACTATTGCTGCTTGTTACCACATTATGGTCATCAGCTGACGTCCCCAAGTCTCCCACTTCTGGAAGTCCTCATAGAAGGGAATACGTGGAAATTCACGCTTCAAATTGATGGCATATTTCTCCAGGTATGCCGGGTGATGCAAGACAGCATAAACATAGCTGAAAATGTCAAGACGATGTCCATTCTTGTCGTATAGATAGAGCGGAAGACACTGAGTTTTTTCAAGGAAATCGAAAGAAGGGACTGTTTTAGAAGCTAAGCATTGGAACGGCTTAACTGATGATAAACCTGAAAAGCAAATCAATAGATTGGATTTATCTGCAGAGGTTCCAAAAACATCAAAATGGTGGTGCGTAAGCCTGTCGCTTAGCAAAGGCTCAAAGTAATATTTCTTGGTAATAAATGGTCTGTAAGCGGATGTGGTAATTTTCGATGGCGTGAATTCAATATTTTACGGAGTTATCACCTTTAGGACTACATACTCTTAATAAGAAATGCAAAGCATAAAAAAACAGCCTGAATACCAATAGAGCAAGAGGCCCAGAATAAAAATGTTGGATATTTACGACCCCGTATAAATAGATAGTAACTTTTATCTCTCCCGTACCAGAGAATAACCAAAATTATTCCTGCAACACCAGCGATGCCACAAATGAGCGAGAAACATGTCTTTATGCCACTAATTGCGAGAGCAGCTAACAAAACAGGCATAGCTATGAGTAACGCATTTGCATAATCCTTCCACCGCTCGTTTTCTTTTTTGAGTTCCCGTTCTTCCTGTGTTTCATCAGCCACGGTGTACCTCCTTTTTTATATCGGCATAACAATTTGGTTCTTCCATCCTAAAGTTGGCACTTTTGAGGGTGTATTAAATCCCTTGCCGTCTAATAACTCTTGTATTGTCCTAATTTGTAACTTATTGTAGTCTTTGCCGAGATAAATATAAACGCCTGCTCTAGCAGCTTCATCCTTCATTCCCTTTGTTGGCTGTTGTAAGCAGATAAATCCCCATAAATTCAGGTGTCAATTTCCCACCTTTTCCATCATAGCATAGTCGGTAATCTAGCACCTAGGCTGGATGGGCATTCGGGATTCACACCTCTGCTTCTACGTAACATTCAGCCAAAAGGTTTACTATGAATCGAAAGGCAAACACCTCAAGCTTCTTCTAGTAGTTGAACCTCTGGGCGTGCACAGCAGACCTACAAAATTAGAACTAAGAGCTAATTAAAGGTTTGAAGCATGTCAGGGAGCCGCGCATTCTCACTCCTTAATTATTATGTTGCGTAAAAAGAGGTTGTCATTGATATTAGTTTGATAGACGTAAATGAAATAGGCGCCAGGGGTAAGATAAACCTCGTTACGCCTATCCAGCTTATGCTCATCCAGTTTAACATACCAGCAAACAACACCTTGGTCATCAGGGATTGTATAGCCGAATGAGTATTCAAGGTCCCATTCATCTTTTGCGTCGGACCTATACAACCATAGTTCATAGGCAGTATTGCGGTCAGAAACCTTAACCTTTACTGTAATATAGTCCCCGAGATAAGCCTCTCTAGGTATTTCCAGAATCTCATAATCGTATGGTAGCACCTCTGGTGCTGGTGCTCTCCTGCAACCGCTTAGCCCCACTACCATAGCTAGAACCGCAACAAGGATAATTATTACCTTTTTTATTTTTTGATTTCTTCCCATTCCCATAGGGACATCCTGAAGATTTCCAGAAGTTTATCGCTCCTGGTTCTAAATTATCCAATCCAGGCCAAAATGACCTTCGCTACTATGTTCACTACCACCTCCGGATGTTCCTCTAAATAACTTGATACAGAGCTGGCTAGCTTTTCCATCATTGACTGTGGAACAGCAATTTGAGATATAACCTTCTCATTTTCTGGGGTGAAAGACCATCTATCAAAGACAGCGACAGCGATTATTTCCCTAGGTCCCCATACAAAAGGCTCAATTCTGTGCCACTCCTTTGTTGTAGAAAGCGCGCCCGGAGCTACATTCCCAAAGTCCATAATCTTTGTGGCAATAGGGGTAGTCGGGTCATCCTCTGTATAAACGAGCACGAGAACGCTTGTGTCCACAGAATCCACATTTCCTTTGTTGGTTAAAGTTACCTCAATATGTCCATATTCACCAAAATCCCAATAGCTATATGCTTCAATCGCCACCATAAAGACAGGGTTTGGCATGTCGATTACCGTCTCAATCTCCTCAGTCTCACCTGGCTCTAGTTCTATTAACTTTGTAACCTCTCCATAGCCAGGAACAACCAGCATCAATTCATGCATGCCCGGGTTTATGTTACTTAGTAGTAGTTCTCCATAATCAGTCACATAGCCACGGTCAAGACCATCTAAGATAACTCTAACATACCCGCCATCAACTCTCCCGATAGGCTTACCAGTCTCCTCATCTATAAGAGGGTCTATTATAAGCTCGCACGGCACAGGCTTAAAATAAGCCATTACAACTTTGTTACTATCCATTTCAAAAGCAATTGGGTTATCACTTCCTGAGGTGTCTCCTCCCCAGTGGTCAAACTGATAATCCGGCTCTGGGGTTGCTGTTAGCACAACTTCTGTTCCTTCTGGATAAGTCTCTCGTAATGGAGTTAACAGCACCTCTCCCGGTCCATCTAGCGTAATGGTTATTGTAAACTCCTCTGGTGGAGTAGGCAGCGCTTCCGGCGGTGGTGCTGACTTTTCTGGTGGAGCGGGCGTCGCTTCTGGTATAGGTGCCGATGGCGGCTGTACGACGATACAACCGGTAAGTCCGGCTACGCTGACAAAACCCATTCCCACCACGAGACCTGTAATGAGAGTCTTCTTCACTTCAATCCTTCCAGCGTCAGTAGGCAGTGTTCTCAAAGCAACAGCATTAACACTATATTATCACAAAATATGCTCAATGGGAATATTTTCGCCTAGCATAATCATTATCATACAAGGGATGGGTAAAAAGAACATTATCGGCGGTCGTGTTCGTGCTGCGAGGAAAGCTGCCACTCCTACCATTACTCAGACAGAGTTGGTAGCTCGATTGCAGGTTCTCGGCATAAGCATAGACCAATCGGGATTGTCAAAACTTGAGAGCGGCCAGCGGCCAATCTCAGATATTGAAGTAGCCGCCTTAGCCAAGGTTCTAGGCGTACCAGTATCGTGGCTATTTGGCGAAGATGAGCCTTCTTCTTCAAGATGGCGCGGTAGTAAAACTGTACCGCACAGTCGGTTCTGAGATATTCCTATCATAGCAATAGTAGTTGCTCATATGGAACATCGAGTTGTTAGCTGGTAGTTGAATATACTGCGTCCTATTGTTACAATTGCTGGGGATGGGGCGACGGGGTTAGATACTGAGACTGAAAACCAGTTCAAAAGTTCTGTCTATTGTAACCCCAGCTCCAGATTTTATCGAGAATATTATTATGTCTGTTTCTCCTTCCCTATTTATAACATGTCTCACAGCACTACTAAAAGATGAGCCCACAAAATCTAGAAGTGATACCGCGATTGAAAAAGGAGAAAGCAATGATTGGTAAAGTTAGCATTATTGGTGCTGGAAACGTCGGGGCTACCTGCGCTCAACGAATTGCTGATAAAGGCTATGCTGATATAGTCTTGGTCGATATTATCGAGGGTCTACCCCAAGGTAGAGCCTTGGATGTGCTTGAGTCGGCGCCTATCCTCAGGTCTGACGCCCATATTATCGGGACTAATAGCTACCAAGAAACAGCTAACTCAGA
>Ga0315312_1001985_pt1 | contig 14780 bp, 20 predicted proteins | sample TDP7_MG_FD_203629 | JGI IMG/M metagenome (GOLD analysis project Ga0315312, IMG submission 203629) | Freshwater sediment microbial communities from Lake Towuti, South Sulawesi, Indonesia - TDP7 | ecosystem: Environmental > Aquatic > Freshwater > Lake > Sediment | place: Indonesia: South Sulawesi... | reverse complement strand
GAGCCCTAATCCGGCACAGAGCGTCCATAGTCAAGATAAGAACCATGGTGAAGAACAAGGTCCACGCCTTACTGGACAAGCACGGATTCGTATCTGATCGCTCTGACATATTTGGGAAAGGAGGATTACAGTGGCTGAGATCCATTGAACTACCGTCACTGGATAGATTGATGCTAGACAACCATCTTCAGCACCTGGAAAGCCTGAACCAGCAAATCAAGAGGGTGGATGAAGAGATCCGCGTCAAAGCGTCACACGATGAGGATGTGAAGCTCCTTCTAAGCATGACAGGCATAGACATCTACACAGCGCTGCTAATCAGGAGCGAGATCGGAAGCATCAACAGGTTCCCAGACTACAAGAAACTGGTCTCCTGGGCAGGGTTGGCACCATCACTACATCAGTCAGGTAGCATACAGTACCATGGGGCCATAACCAAGCAGGGTTCAAGGATGCTAAGGTGGATCATGGTTGAAGCAGCTAGGGTTGCGGTAAGCCACGACGAGCGAATGAGAACGTTCTACGAAAGAGTGAAGCATAGAAGAGGAGACCAGAAGGCCATCATAGCCGTAGCGAACAAGATGCTGAAGATAATATGGTTCATGCTCACGAAGAGAGAACCCTACCAATCAAGGAAACAGCAGCTCTACACGAGAAAGCTTAACTTTCTCATCAACTGATGCCATTACGGCTGGCTGAAGGGTAGGCTTAGGGTCGCTAGCCTAGACAACATCTTTCATGAGTGATAACTCATCGATACCTAGGATATACTTGGCCGGTCTAGAGGAAGGGAAATTCGTAACCAGCATGAAGGTAAGCCACCATGAACCTTTCATCAGCGATTGGGCATCGGGCATTCGAGAACGGACTTTGCCCGTTCCTCTTGACAGCTACTAGTGTACTCAAACACACGTCGAATAACGAGAGCAGAGAGTACTGCAAACTAAGCCCTAGTCCTCATACGAAGAGTTGCTTCAGGAGGCGCTCAGATGAATCAGCTGCCTCACCGGCATATTCTATGGCCGTCTCGGCGTCTTTCCGTGTAAATAGCCTCGAGGCAGGTACGCCGCTGATTTCATCTCCATACATGGCGACTCCCCTCTTCTCCGCCAGCCAGACGCTTGCCAACCTGATTTTAGGCAATTTGTCTCGAAACCAATCTGGAAACATGCCCCTGTGCTCAGCAAGGATATCCGAGACTTCGTGTTCCTTCGGATATTCTATGCCGACTGCGCGGAGGGAAGCCTTCACGGAGAGCTCAAAGGATTCTTGGCTGAGACGTACCGATCTATGATATCGTCCTGCTTCAAAGGCGGCCCTGGCCTCCTCGAGAATTGTTCGAGCTCCCTCCAGAAAGTTCTCAGCCATTCTTCTATTGATCACAGCTGGATCGTTTCCCCTGGCTTCAAGTCAGGTTTCAACACCCAGTACCAACCGCCAGTCTTAGTCCTTATCCTCTTAGACCCAAGCTCCTCCATTCTTTGGCGAAGCCGCGCGAGCTTCTCACACATGACCCCATCATCCCTCAAGAGAACTCCATCCATCGCAACATCAAGAAGTAGGGGAGGAGTATCTCTAAGATCCTCGCTTCGATATACAATGACGTCGAATCCAACATGGTGGCCCCTCTTCTTCAACTTAGCGTAGGAGGGCAGAGTCTCCAGCTCAAAGAGTGCCGGTCGAATCATGTCGAGACGGGAGCTGTAACTCTCCGGAAACTCGTCAGACACAATGATCAGGTCGATGTCCCCCAGTGTCGAGAAGTCGCCACGGGCTGCCGAGCCGAAAAGCACAATCGAGCGAACCCCAACCCTCTTTTCAATAAGGCCACAGAGGTCTTCAAGCATCACATTGACATCTCTCAGAGCACTCAAGGGTTAGATTTCCCTTCTATCGAAAACCCATCTCTCCGAGAATGTAAGGATGCAGGGACAGAAATAATCTTTTTTCGGTTGTTCTTCAGGATCGGCGCAACTGGGAAACATTCAACCAAGGCAGCAGCGGATCCGGGAAAACCCCCAGTGTCCACGATGAATTCTTATGCCTACCTCCCTCTCGGCTCCGGATCGATCCTCAGAAGTTCCACGAGATCCCTTGGTATCCTCAAATGTTGGAAGGCCTTCGACACCATGGCCTATTGCACATCGCCAAATAGTGAGTTGCGACATGATTGTGCGGATAATCTCGATTGTTCAAGTCTGGTAACTCGGAACCTGGGATCTATCATTTGGAACTTGGCCTGCTTCCGACCTTCACCCCAGCAGCTTCTCAACCTTCTGAATGAACTGCTTGGCCGCTTCAGCACTTGCTCTAACCTCGTCGAGCGTCATGGCGTTCTCGTAGAAGTTCTGATGCAGGTAATTCGCTACGGCGAAGATTCGGAGTAATTCAGGCCGGCCGTAGAGATGAGATAAATCTTGGAAGCCTCTTCGTAGGTAGCCTCCTCTCTTGAAGTAACTTTCCTCCCTGCTCATAGACACCAATCTGCGATTCCTTTTCATGCACATCAACTCCAATATACAATGCTGTAGAGTTCATACTTCCGGCCTTGACACGCCTCACCATTAAGGCTCATCATAGGACTCAGGATAGATGGCGCGCCCAAACGAAGGAATTCAGATAGGAATTCATGCGACATAGGCCTATGATGCTTTGGAACTTATGTAGGAATCTATTAGGCTCCCAAGAGTTGTTTTGATTCGGTGTCTGGCCCACAGGTCTTTGCAATTGGTGTTTTCACACTTAATCCAAGTAAGGCCTTCTCTTAACAATGCTTCTATGGTATCCGCAGCTAGTTCTACATGAAAGTCGGTTCCGCATTTATCGCACTTGATGGTCCATGGCCCAACGAGCATAGTCATGACATGACCTTTGGCTCTGGATTCAAGCTCAATAATGCGTGGCCCCACGTTGGTTCTATACCACTCTGGCCACTCAACTGACTTCAGATCGGCAAGTTTTGCCAGAGCCTCTTGTTTTGATTTTTCCTCAACCTTCCTAAGGAACTCCGTATCAACCCTCTTCCTAACCTCGGAGTCCATTATCTCCTCGACCTTCTCGGGCAAACCGACATCGGCAACTTCTCTTAGGAAAAAGCGGGGCTCTTGCTTGCTTAACTCTTCCACTGTATGTTTAAGCCATTTAATAGCTTCACTTAACACTTCCTTGGGTTTCGTATTTCTCTCCCATTGGAGTTTCATCTGGGTAAAGGCACTTTCAGCTTTCCTCTTGATCTCGTTATCTTGGGCCCTCAGAAGGAGCTCTTCGGTCTCCTTTAGAGTTCTATTTTCAGCGGTGACTTTGAGCTTTTCAAGCTCGCCGATTCTCGATTCTGCCTGTCGCGATTTTTCCTTGAGCTGCTCGACCTCGTCCTCTTTGCTCTTCACCTGATCTTCTAGGTCAACTATTCGCTGATCTTTCGCTTTGACCTCATGTTCAAGGTCTTCAACTTTCTTCACCAGTTCTTTCAGTCTGTTTCTTACAGAGGTAAGTTGTTCCTCAAGGTCTTTGACCCTTTTGGAAAGCCTATCTCTTTCCAGTTTAACTTTGTCATAGCATTTTATTGCGTTAAGTTCCTTGATATGGCGCTCAATCTTCTCTAGGCTCAGCTTTACATCCCCTCATGTTGGACTCCAAGGCTATGTTCTTCTTTGATGTTCGTCATTGCAGAAATGTTTCATATGGAAAATGTCGGAGGTCTCACTCACGAATCTCATAAAGAGAGGAGGCCAAACCTCTGGAGGCCCATTCGAGCAGGTCGAGCAACTCCAGTTCAGTACCAGAGCTTATGCTCCACTGTTTTTTCGATATTGGGTCGCCCGCCTTAACTTTGGGGTTTATGTTCTTCGCGGTACAGTGTTGTATTATCGCTCTGAGCATCAGGATGTCATAGTCTAGGGGTAACTCTTGTGCCTCTGTTGGATACTTGATTAAGGCTTGAATGGCTCTGGCGAGTTTCAGCTCCTCCTCAAGCTTTCCAGCATCAGCCTTAAGCGCACCAAACTTACCTGTGAATTCGTTATACTCTAGCATGGTTGCATCTATCGCTTCCTTATATGTTGCCGTGATCAATTCAACGCCCTTCTTGACTTCGTTAGAAAGGGGCTCAAGGATTCCTGACACTGATAGCTTCATCTCTTCAACTACTGCCCTCAGTTCTTGAACCTTAGCCTCCAGTTCCGCTACTCTGGCTTCAAGCTCGCCTTTCTTGGCTGTGAGTTTCCCAACTTCGCTTTCTAAGACCTTGAATTCGCCGTACTTTCCGATAGCTTTGAGAACCTCAAGAGGTTTGCCATACTTCTTGGCCAACTTGTAGAGGTCATCTATTGTTTGGACGCTGAATTTATATTCGTAAAGCAGAGTTTCACAGACGCCGATAACTGTCTGCAAATGTGCGTGTTCTGCGTTGACTCTCTTCAGCTCAGCCTCTACGTTAGCCTTCGTCTCCCTTACTTTCGAAAGCTCTAGCTCAAGGCTTTCTAGATTGGCATATGAGTCGACAGCCTTTAGGACGCCCGACACATCACCATGCTTAGCACATGCTTCTTTCAGTACTTCGAGCACTTTGGTGTCAAACCCCTTCTGGACTAGCTCATCATAGGTCTGCAGGGCAGGACTAATCGCCACTTTGCGGCCCTCTAAGTCTTTGACAGCCTTTCTGAGATCTCCAACCTCCTCGTCAAGCCTAGTTTTCTCTGAGGAGACTCTATCCCTCTCGGCTCTAACTGCTTCTAGTCGTCCATAGGAATTCACGGCTTCCATAACTCCAGCAAAATCACCGTATGCTTTTGATGCTTCCGACAGTTTCTCCAGAGCTTCGAGTGTGAAGCCAGCCGACTCAAGTTCAGCCTTGTAGGCTAGAGCCTCCTTTAAACTGCCAATGTTCAGCTTCGACTTCGTCAGCTCGTTATGCATACCAAGAAGATTTCTCACATCCACTCTGAATCTCTGAGCTTCTTCCAGAAGGTTTGATAGGCCTTCCACAGTTAGCCCCTTTGCTCCAAGCTTTTCCCTAAACGAGGTAGTCTCTTCGACGTGGTCAAGCGTCAATCCTCTTTCAAAAAGCTCGGTCAAGAGTTTCAGCGCCATGTTCTTCGGATTCGAGTTCTTAACATTGGAGCCTCTAGTGTAGAGCTTGACAGTCGGCTTACTCCAGCCCCCCTCTGTCAACTCGCTGACTTCCCTGTTGGTGAAGCCCATCTCCCTAAGCCTAATCATGACCTCCTTGGCCTTGTTCTGGTCCTTCTCTGATAGTGGTTTCCTCTTGGCCAGGCTACTTAGCTCAGCGACGATCTCTTCTAGTTCTGCGTTTTTCTTCAGGCTCATGGACATCCCTTGAGGGATGAGTTGAGGGATAATTTAAGGATGGCGAGGGATAACGAGAGGGTGAAGGGGGATTGTGAGGGAGGATACAGGAGAACATAGAAGAATCCGCAACCACCAAATCCTTAGGACTACTGTGGCAATGTTGCTTCTACCCATGTTGGTTCCTTCAAGTAGTTGGGAAGAGACTGATAGTCGGGGCTTGCCTTCTATTCCTGCTTTCACCGCTCTTCATGACGGTCCCCTGATACACAACCAGATTTACTGGCCGGGCCGGCCGGCGCCGACAGGATGAATCCCTTCTATCCAATTCTTTCTTATCCAGGTATATTCTGAGAGTTCGCGGTCGATTTCGGTTCTCCAGAAATGTGTTTGGCTGCCATACAGATTGTGAGGTATGTCTTTCCTTCCGAGACTTGGGTGGGAATCGTCCCAAGTATCTGTGGTTGCTCAGCTGCTAGAACTGATCGTGAAGCGCCTTTAGGCATGGTCGTCGGCAGGGGACGTAAGGCCTTAGGGCCGAAGGTTTTTATGACCCGGGTGATGGCCGAAAAGGTGGTCGTGGCGAAGATTATGGCCGTCGTTAAAGGCTTCGTTTCGGAGGCCCTAGAGGAGTGCTTCAGACGCAAGGCCATGGAGAAGTACGGTTACTCGAAGGGTGCTCTCTCCAAGGCCTTGGAGAAGGCGATCGAGTTGTGGCTTGAGCTTGAGACAGATGAGACAGAGGAGGAGAAGGTGAACAACGAGGCGTACGCCAAAGTGAAGGACGAGATTCTGCAGAGTTACCGTGGAAAGTACGTGGCTATAGCTAGGGGCAAGGTTGTGGCCTCAGGGGACTCCTATGCTGAGATATGTCCTATACCGAAGGGCAAGGTTTCACATAGACTCGTCTTCAAGGTCGGGGAAGAGCTTCCGAGGAGAGTCAGTTTGGGTTGGAGAGTTTCGAGGAAGGAAGCTGGCCTTACAGACAAGTGAATGGCATCGATGTTCCCGCTGTTGGCGTCAGCATCCTAGGGCCGACGGGAGCCTTTCCGGGAAAGGGCGAGCTGCTTGTAAGAGTGGACACAGGGTATGACGGCTTCTTCTTGATCTCGGAAGGTCTCTACAAGAAGCTGAGGCTGAGGCTTTCCGAAACGCCGAGGCAGCTCTGGGCTATTGGGAGGTCAGTGACCGGAGAGGTCTTCGTCCTAAGAAGAGCATCTATGATGGTCGAAGTTCCAAAGGCAGGACTCCGCCTAGAGGGATATGGAGAGACCTTCAAGAGAAACGAGGAAGACCTCCTTGGACTCAGATTCCTAGAGGCGCTCAGGATAACTCTGGATGGACCGAGCAAAATGACGCGCCTCCTCTAGCTCGCCGGTCAACGCCATGTAGCTGAAACCTCCTGTCTACCTCACAGCCAGATCCCATCATGATCCTCACGTAAATACTTGTTGAGGTATCTTGGTCACGGAGCAGGGGTGCCACTTTGATCCTATCACAACGTCTCCGGCCTCAGTCGCGCTCAGGTACCTCACAATCTGCCCCGGGGCAATATCGGCGTCAGACCGGACTACCACAGGATGAAGTGGCTGCTTTCGACAGGATGCTCAATGCTTGTGTTCCCTTTCCTCCTTCTCGATCACAATCTTCGCGCCAATCTTTGTTATAGCCACTTCAGTTTCCTCTCTCAACTCCATCTGCCTCTCCAAATCGGACGGTATGCGCAAGACGAGCGTTCGACCGCTCCTTGACAGCTTCCTGTACAGCTTCAAGGGTTCCGGCCAAACGCCGAGTCGACGAGCCGCCTCGATCGTCTTCTGGGATTCCTCCTCATACGGAAACTCCTCCTTGCAAGCTGTGCACCGCTCGCCTTTCTCAACGAAGACGTAGCCCCCGAATTCTGAGATGATGTCGTTGACCGGAACCAGATGGCCCTTTCCGCATGACGGACATAGCTTTCTTTCTGCCATCCTAGTCGCTCCCCTCGGCGCCTGTGATTATGAAGATCTCTTCAGGATAATCGACCACAATCAGCTTGCGGCTCTTTCCCTTCTCCGCTCCATGTCTTGTGTAGACCTCATACTTGCGCCTGCCGACCTTATCTATCCTGTATGCCTCCTTCAGGGCCTTTCGGAGGTCTTGCACGTCCCAGTCCCACCTTCTCATCCAAGTATTCCTCACGTGTTTTGACGGGCGGAGCGGCTTATCGAAGTCCGGCGCCCGCATACTATTTTCACTACATTTTCACCATACAACCGAAAGCAAGCCTATAAACCCTTTCTTCGCTCGCCCGATCCCTACAAAGCAACGGTTGAACCATCTTCGAGTCGGTCGTGAGATCCCACCGATACTTTGATTGTTATGACAGATTTTGCGCGGAAGGCCGCCATTCGAATGGGCGTCTCGTCTGACCGCGTATTTGTGATCCCCACGGCGTAGACTCTGGATCCAAGCTTCATGAAGGTCCAGTCCTAATCCCAATCTTGACGCTCAGACGCGAGGCAACCCGTACTCGTGTTGAATCCGAATACGTAAAGAAAGCTCAAGCAGACGGTGTCTCATTCTTCCAGTACCAACGAAGCACCTGTGCAAATCTCTCGTTGCTTGAGGCTATCCCAAGCTTCACCTGTCAAACCATAGTGAGATAGGAAGAACCGGATCTTATGGTTTGCTTCGATAGCTTACGCTAACGTTTGGGGGGGACCCTTCAAGTCAGCCCTTTTCTCAGCTAGCCATCTATGTCTTGGCAGAGACCCGAATTGAGCTTATCCAGTTTGGCAAGCTTCCTCTGATACAGCTCTGTTTTGACGCCTCTGTACTGCTCCTGCTTCGAGAGCATATGCCACACGATCACAAGCATCTCCTTCGCCACCGCCACTATAGCTTTAGAATCTCCTTTCTTGCGTTCAACTCTCTCATAGTAGGCTGCCATGTGAAGGGTTTTGTCTTCGTCAGACCGGCGCCTGAACCAGATACCCGGCACCGGTTAGAATCTTAGCCATCTCCTCCAGAGGGATGCCCTCTAACGCTCTTTGACACGGGTTCAGTCCGAAGCTATGTGCTAAAAGAAATATGCTCGTCTGCGCCCACAATCAAAGTGAGGTCGCCCTATACGATCGGCCTCGGGGGAAGAACCATTACGATATCCGAGGAATGTATCGTTCACGGGGAGATCGACGGTCTAGAACTCACAATGAAGGCGACCTCAATCGACGAGATCGGAGTTATCGATGGAAAGAAAGTAGGCGCAATATTGGAGCAACTGCTATGGAAGAATGGGAAATTCGGATAGACCTAGCGAAGGGAGAGCTGGACCTCTCCGGGATGAGAAGGAGAGAATTCTCTGAGTATCTCACGCGATGCGTTCCTAGGCATTCCTAGGGGCTAGCCTCCTTCAACAGTTGTTGTAGTCCTCAGAGCTAGTCCCTTCACACATAGCCATACCCTTCAAGCCCGGCCGGCGCACGCTTCTCTTGTCCTTGCAACCAAAGCAAGATGTGTTTGGCGAAGACATCAAAGTCGTCAAGTTTTGTCTGAAGAAATTCGTGGACTAGCTCTAGGTTTATTGTTGCGTAATCGTGGACCAGGAGGTTCCTGAAACCGATCATTGAGGCCATTGTCTCGGCGAAGTCTCTGGGAATGATTTCTGCCTCGGCTAAGATATATGGAATGTCTCTGTAGCGTTCCGGTCTCGTAAGCTGAAGCGAGGAGATGATTTCAGTGCCCACATCTACGATACACTCAATAGAGACTTGAAGATATCTCTCAACAGCTCCCCTTACCCTGAAGTCTGCCCTGAAACCCTGGAAGGGCGTTGCCTGCAGCTCCTTTAGGTATCTTAGGTATTCTCTTAATCTGCTGAGTTTGCTCATGATCAGGCTTTTGTCTATGCTAGGACTTGTTTCCACAGGCATTCGTTATACCTCGCTAATAATCTGCTGAAATCCAAGTATTCATCTTCGGCTCTTGCCTCAAACTCAATCCTCGACTTCTCATCTCTGCAATAAACCAGGTTGCCGAACTTTATTGCTTGGTGTTTGAGAGTTGGTGGGGCAGTGTTAAGGATTACTAGATCCACGTCACCGGCAAATACTTGGGAGATCTCATTGATCAGGTGCAAGTAGAATTCAAGAATCCTTCCAGGAATCTCTGATAGCAAGACGGCTACGTCAATGTCGCTCTTGGCAATCGCGTTGCCCCTTACGTATGAGCCGAACAAGTAGGCTGCCAGAATTCTGCTCTCTCTCTCAAAGAATGCTTTGAGGCTCTTGGCTACTTGTCTCTGCAATTCCCTTCACGGCGATAACCAGTCAATCATAATTAAGTATACCTGTTGTTCATGGCAAAAGAGCGCAGACATCTGTGAGCCTGAAATAAGGGCAACCGTCCTTAGAAACTTCAATAGGGCTTGACGATTTGCTTAATGTGGCGGAAGTACCAGGACGCCTCTGACTTGTCGACTAGGTGTATCTCGAACGGTGGCTCGGAGGTAGGTTGGCATCCTCCTCGATTCTTGCTTTGATGTCTCCTCGGTTCTTGCAGTCCTTGGGCAGTTCGTCGCAGACCATCAACATGTAGCGCATCCAGGTTGCTACGAGTCCATGAGGCGTGAAGAGCGAGGATCTCCTTCGCCCCGACATCCATGGCCCATGTATAGAGCTGCTCCCCGCTACGCTTCAGCTTCGTCTCTGACGAGATTTCTCAGGGTTGGTTCGCCGGACTAGACCTTTTCTCAATGGCTTTCGGTTGCTAGGTCTTCAAGCTTGTTGATAAGTTGTCGGACGGCCTCGGCGTGGTCTCTTACGGCTTCTAGTGTCATCGACGCCTCGTAGAAGTTTTGGTGGAGCGTGTTGGCGAGGCCGAAGAGCTTTGTCACCTCCGGTTCCTTGAGTTCGTCTCTTAGCTTGGTTACGAATGCCCAGAGGTCTGCGTGCGTTCTGAGCTCCAAGCCTCTAACGGCTGCGACTGCCTTAACCATCTCAGTAGCTGCCCCCCAGAACTTCTCGCTGGCTTGCGTTGGGTCGCCCTTTGCCAGAAGGTTCTCCCCCTCATCAAGGTATTTTCTCTTCAACTCCGAACAATGCTCAGCGGGCCCTGCCATAATTGTCACCGATACCTCTCGATAGCGACTGTGCAAGGATAAACGTTTAGCTGATCGTGAGAGAGAGCCTTGAGATTGGATACCTTACAGTCCAGATCTCGAATCAAGGTCGCCTAAAGGGGGTGGGAGGGGGCCACAGAGATAGTGTATACACTATCCGCTGATCTGCCCGCCCATCGAAGAGGATGCTTCTTTCGTTGTCTCAGCCATAGTATTGACTGTATTCGGCTTGGTCTTCAAACCACATACGGCTACGAATGGTTCAATCTGCTCTCGCATCGCCGACAAGACCTGCATCCGCCCATAATCTCTGCGCTGATATGCCGAAGCCAATTTCCCGTCCAGAAGTCGAATCACGTCAGATACATCTGCGCAGGATGGCCCTGGGTCCAGTTGTTTGCAAGGACTATCCAAGAATTTCTCAACGAACTGAGACACGACTTCATCTCTGCCTTCAACTTTCTGTAGGCACTTCCGAATGCCTTCGTTTAGCGATAATTTCACTGGGGCATGTCCGCCTTCTTCTTGCGGTCTTCCACCAAATCCCATCTTATCACCTCTTTCTTGTTGTTAGTTGCCAGTCGTTGTCAGTTGTTGTTGCTGGTTGTTAGATGTCCTCTGCGCTATGAAGATATCTTTCCAGCAACCAGACGGTTAGTTTTGGGGCCATGAATCTTTGAATAAACCAAAGCTCAAAAGGAATCAGCGTAGCCAGGTCGGAGGACTTGAAGAAATGGATCGATCTGACTTGCGTTGTTTGCGGATTCAGATACTCACCGAGTCGGTTCATCAGAAACGCTCTCCAGCCGATCCGTTATCCGGCGCAGACAGTAACTGGCGGAGGACGCGCACGAGGCTTTCACGTCGTAGAGTACATTCCTTGGTCCGATATCACGAAACTCAAAGACGACCCAGACATCTGGAGAGCAGTAAACTGCGAATATATTCGTCTGGCGTCGGCGTACGACAACTTCTACGACCACCTCCACATCTTAAGCCCGCGAATGATAGAACTCATAGACTCCCTCAACCACGAGATATTCCGCCTCCGAGCCCTCTGCAGAGACCTGAGAGATCGACTCGAACGGCTACTCCTAACATGCCCACACGGAGGTGACTCTCTTGGAGAATTTGGAAGGCTCCTCGAAGAAATCAACAAGCGTAGTGAACAAGACAGAAGGTCCGCCCTTGACCTCATCAAGTGAAAACAGCCCAATAACCGAGATCGCCCAACTCAATCTAGCCCTAGACGAGACAGGAACCTTCAGGATATGCACACCACCAGACTGCGCCAGACAGACCGCCAACATCCTGAAAAGGTTGACTGAACGCGAGCGAGAACTCTGGTGCCGACGCTTCACACCAAGCTGCATAGAGAACATCCTCAACGCCGAAGCCGTGGACGAAGAAACAAAGACCTTCTACAGAGAGGTCGAGAGGCGACTGAAAGAACAATAAGGGAGGTGAAGCCAAATGAGTGAATATGAGCATACGCACAAGAGTGGAAGAGGCATGAGGGGCTTCTCAAGTGGTTGGGCTAGCTGGCGTTGGCTTTCAGGAATCAGCAGCAAAGAGAAGCAGTGGTTCTTAGGTTCGGTTCGGGGACGCGGCGGATACCAATCTTGGATGACACACCTAGTGCGAGGCTTACAAGATCCAGACTTTCTTCTGAAGTTCGAGGCTGAGACAGATCCGTGGGCTAGAAGCAAGCTTGTGGGACAGAAGATCAGTGAGTTGAGGAGCTCCTTCATCAAGATGACGGATGAGCAGCGAGCGGAACTTGCAAGGCAGGGCGAAGTCGAACTCAAGACTGGCTTGGAGCTGATGGGCAAGGACAAGAAGACGGTGCAAGAGCTTATAGCTTTGGTCGATCCGCCGACAGCCAGGTAGATGAGAGTCACCCAAATCCTGAACTCCCCTATTTTTTGGTGAAACTATGCCTGGGTTAACGCGCACTGGTAGGAAGAGGCGGAGCATCTACTCGAAGGGTGAGGTCAACCGTTTGATCGACGGTCTGCTCCATCCGCTTTTCGACATTAACCCAGCCTTCAGAATGGTCGACGCTATGCTTCATGGCTTGGTGGAGCAGAACCCGCCTGAGACAGCTTTGAAGTTCCTAAGATACAACCTACCGAGGATCATTGGAGAATTCGCCGAGAAGAAGAGGTAGAGGAGTGTGTGGCTTTTGCAATCAGCATCTTGATCCTCCAAATGCTTACAATAGTAGGGTCATGTCACAACTCGACGTTTCCAGTCTTCGCAGTTGTGTGTCTGTGTGTTGCAGATAGGTGTTTCATGTTTCTTCTGGTACACGTAGCTTGTCTGTGGCACAGGAGTCGTGTATCGACTACGTACGTAAAGCATATATTGGCTTGTGGACTGATCGTGGGTTACAAGGATCAGAAGGAATTGATCCTTAGAAATCCAATAGGAGAAAAATGAAAATGAGTAAAGAATCACGCAGAATATTCTTTGCAACATTTGCAATTGTTCTAATGGTTCTACCATTGACGACACCCTTCATCGAGCTTGGCATACGGTCTGCGAAGGCGTACATTGTTGCAGGCAAGACCTATACCTACAGTATGACGCTGTCGCCCGCGACCGGCGCAGTGGACACAACTGTTACACTGACTGGAACAGATTTCCCAGCTACATCGGATGTGCGGCTTGCGATTGGAACCTCTGCTGGAATGACGGTGTTGGCTTTAGGCGATATGGATGATGTCAGCCTCAAGCCTCGCAATAATGCTTGGGGTACCGTGATGACAGATGGAGATGGCAATTTCTGGGTAAAGTTCAGAATCCCAGATCGCGGCGACGGCCCAATCGTCTACATAGACATCAACGTTGACTATGACCTCAATGCTGCTGCAGAAGTCGGATACGGCGTTGCAGGCATGACGACACCATCGACGTGGGCGAAGTCGTTCACGATCACTCCTTCTCTCACCTTCAGCCCCAGTAGCGGCGCAGTTGGAATATACGTCGCTATTTCGGGCAGAGGCTTCAGAGGAGGAGAGACGGTGAGCACCATCAGATGGGATGGCAGCCCATACCAACCAGGAACAACCACCGCGCTGGTTGCGCCTGTAGGGGCAACGACTGTTGGGGCTGCTTACGTCTATCCTGCAGCTGAGGCCACTAGGCCTGTAACGGTGCCGGGGGCATTCGGAATCGCTGGCGCTTCTCCAGTTGCCGGCGGTAGCGCATCTGTGCGTACGACGACACAGACTTGCCTGCTCTTGCTGGTGCCACACGACGCAGCCGGAACCCACACCATAACAGTATACGGCTCTATTTCCGGCGCAGTTTCCAGGACCTTCACAGTAAGCCCGACGCTCACGATTGTCGGTACCACTGTTGCCGGAGCATACGTAGCTGGACGAGTCTCTGTTAGGCCCAGCCAGCCCGCAGACAGCATCCGGATAAGTGGATGGGGTTTCGCTGGAACAGGGATCACAGGCATCAAGATTGGCGGTCTTCCAGCAACCGGTGCTGGATACACTATAAGCAACGGCCACTTTGGCGATACGACGTTACTCGCCCCCCAGGTGGCCGATCCGATAGTTGAGCCGATGGTGGGCAGCACAATCGCCACCGCAGGAGTCTACGACATCGAGATCACAACGACAGCCGCGACTTACACCTTCTCGAAGAGGATCTTGGTCTCAGCAGCTGGCGTAGGGACCAAGTTAGAGCTTAGCGCCACCGACTTTGCAAGCGGAGGCAGCCTCTCCACTCCTACTAGGCTGGTCTTCTCAGGTTGGGACAGCGCTGGTGGTGCCAGTCCATACTACTTTACTGCGTACCCACTTGACGCCAAGGGCAGATGCATAAGGTGGGGCAGCCCGATCGTCTTCGTGCGCGACGCAGCCTTTGCAGGAGTCAGCGCATTGACCTACTACTCTGGAATCGCGAGACATCAAAGCTTGCCGCCATGGCCCACAGCTGCACGCTACAGGGCAGCGGGCGCAAATGAGTATGTTGTAGGCACAAGCTCCGTGGCCACCGTCGCAGCTGTCGGCGCTGGCAGAGTACTTACGGCATACGTCGCCGGAACCGCTCTAACGGACTATGTGCAAACCTCAGGCGCTGCTGCGATAGCAATGACAGCGAACTGCAATCCAAGCTTGATCATCACTGCGTCTCACGGAGTCGGGCAAGTAGGCTTGACAGGCGCAGGAGCCGGTACGGGAACCGTTCTAGGAATCATCAGAAGAAGAGCTGCCTTGGCCAACGGATACAACGAGAGATTTTTCGCTGTAGCTGCACTTGTACCCACTCGTTGGGGAGACGCGGCTGCAGGCACCACAACCTTGACTTCGAGTGGAATAATAGCGGCAACTCCATACGAGGACGCGATCGCTGTTAC
>Ga0315312_1001984_pt1 | contig 14786 bp, 16 predicted proteins | sample TDP7_MG_FD_203629 | JGI IMG/M metagenome (GOLD analysis project Ga0315312, IMG submission 203629) | Freshwater sediment microbial communities from Lake Towuti, South Sulawesi, Indonesia - TDP7 | ecosystem: Environmental > Aquatic > Freshwater > Lake > Sediment | place: Indonesia: South Sulawesi... | reverse complement strand
AGGAAGGCCCTTCTTAACCAGACACCGCCGTTCTTGAGCCCAGGGTTGCTCAGGCCTTGAACCACCGGAAGACCAGATAATCCATCTTGCCCTTCCTCCTTGGCACTGCTATCGTGAATTGCTTCCTGACGGTTGTTGCGAGGCGACCCGCAAGAACAATCTCGAATGGACCCATTGTGTCGTTCTCAGTCCTCCCAGTCACTATGAAGGGCGCATGGTCTATGCCAGGACCGTGCTCGTACACGGCGAAGTCTGATCCAAAGCGGATGCCAGGAGTGACGATTAGTCCTTGGTTACGAAGGTCTCTGTAGACAGAGTATCCGAGTTCGAAGTCCTTGTATGTGACCGCAGCCAGCTTCATCAGCGTGGCGCGTGGTATGGGCTTTCGAGTCTTGGTGTCGACGATCTTGATTCTGTCTTTCTCCTGAAGGAAAAGGCCTTCCATCATGTCCAACACGAGAGGAGCAGAGAAGTCCTGATCCGGCTTCGGTTTAGGGATGCCGACCGGCTTCCCGAAGAAGCCTTTCCTGTAGATGGCCACACTGTCCTTCGGATCCCATACTATGAGCCTCGTTCCTACTAACTCAGCGACTATCTTGCGACCCAAGCTAGAACCTTCTACCCAGTCAACGCCAGAACTCTGATAAGGTCGACGACCTCGACCCCGAGATCAGCAATCCTCTCCGCACGCTCCGCAATATCTCGCAATAGGAAGACCTCCTGCAGGGGGAGCTTGCCTGACAATATATCGAAATCGAGATTTCTCGAGTCGGTGTCTATCTTCCGTTCCAGTTCCTCAACCGATCTGGCTAGCTCAACGGCCTTGTCTGGATCGAAGCTGAGGGAGTGAAGGGTCTCCTTCATCCTTGAAACTTCGCTGAGTACCAGCGATAGTATCTCAGATAGCTTCTGGATGTGTTTCTTCTCTAACTTCCAGTCCCTTTCAGTCGCCCCCATCAGCCTGAACCCAAGCGCCTCTGCATAGTCTGCCATCGCGCCCATGCGAAACATTAAGCGCAAGAAATCCTCACGGCTGATTAGAAGTGAACCCACGGAAGCGACTTCCGCGAGAAGTGTGGCCTTCAGCTTGTCGTTCTCCGCGACGAGTTTGAGCATTCCTTCGTAGTGCGTCGCGGTAGCCTTGCTTTTCCTTTCAGCGGCGCTGTCAACCATTAGCGCGAGCTCACGCACGATGTCAACAATCGTCCGCGCTTGACTCTGGCATACTTCAAGTATTCTTCGCTTGATAGTGGCTTCAGTCTCGATCGGAAATGTCATCGATGTTCACTCATCAACTTGCTCAGAGGCCCACTCACTGAGTAGGTCCCAAACGTCAAATTAAAAGCCTCCCTTGGATCATGAGCACTCGATCCGGGAATCACGCCAGCGACGAAAGAAGATTGATTTCCGGCACCAGTAGCCTAGGAAGAGATGCTACCCGAGATAGGAGCACCCAGCTCTGAGAAAGCGCGAGATTTCGCCAAGTACGTCCTCAGCGCATCCACGAGCGATGCTACAGGAGCTCTGACCTGCTTCCAAGTTACGCGGTCTCGAAGAGTAACCGTGTCGTCTTTGAACGTGTCGTAGTCGACGGTCACCGCGATGGGGACGCCTATCTCGTCAGCTCGAGCGTATCTTCTTCCGATCGTACCGGTCTCGTCGTAGTCGACGTCAAACCTTGCGCGTCTTAGCAACTCACACACTGATGCGGCCTTCTCGGCTAGGCCGTCTTTTGCCATCAACGGGAAAACCGACACTTGGATGGGTGCAATGTCGACCGGTATGTTGAGAACGACTCTGTCCTTGACTTGGGTATACGCATACTCGAGTACTGCGTAGATGAGTCTTTCCGCGCCGTAACTTGGCTCAACAACCTCCGGAATGAACCTTCTGCCGGATTCCTTGACTTCTGCCCACTCGAACTTGACATGGTCTGGGAGTATCCTGAACCTGTCCGCAATGTAGAAGCCTTTCTCCTTCATCGACTGTTCTACGTCTTCGCTCTTGGCGCTCAAGATGAGCCTTCTGACCATGGCCGCATCCGCCTTGAAGGCTGGTCCAATGGCTGAATCAACTGCCCGGGCTAATCTTTCTCTGCGTATCACAGGCTTGTCGTGCTTCTTGAAGACGGTGAGGTCGGAGCCCGACGCCTTGATGTGGGACGAAAGGTCGTGAGTTGACCGGTTCGCATGCCCGGCCATCTCAACCCATCCCCACCGATCCAAGTAGACCTCGTGATCGTACGTCTGTGAAGAGTAGTGAGCACGTTCGCTCGGTAACTTCTCGTGAAAACGCTGATTCATTGCCGGTATCCCGAGGTCGGAGATGAACTGTTGTGATAAGCCCATGAAGTAAGCGGACCATTCAGAAAGGACGAGTTTCTCGTCAAGGACTTGTCTTATTGTGGCTGTGACGGGTTCTTCAATCCCCTTGTTTCGAAGTTGAAGTGGAAGTATTCGTATCTCCTTTCCCGCCACGTCGCTGATGTACGGGCATGCAGGTTCTTCTGGGTCGTAGAAGAATTCGAACTCCATTATTGTGAATTCCCTAAGGCGAATCGGCCCTTGACGAGGCGAGATCTCGTTCCTGAGGGCGGTGCCGATCTGCGCTATCGCTATTGGCATTTTTTCCCTGAGCGTCTCGTAGACGCGTTTGAAGTCAACGAACATGCCCTGGGCCGCTTCGGGCCTCCCGTAGGCTACCGACTCACTGTACGGTCCTATTGTGGTTCGAAACATTGTGGAGAAGTATTCGGGCTTTGAGAGTTGACCCCCACATTCGACACATCTGATCTGTCTTTCATTGATTGTGTGTTCTATCTCTGCAAGTGAGAAAGCCTCCGCCTGGATGCCGGCGGCCTCCCTAAGAAGCTGGTCAGCCTTGAATCTGCGCTTGCAGCTCATGCATTCGACCATAGAGTCTTTGAAGTGATCTACGTGCCCTGATGCCTGAAAGACACGCTCGGGAGTTACGACCGGCGTCGAGATCTCGGCGAACCCGTGTTTCCTGATGAAAGTGTCGAGCCACTTCTCTATGATCCGTCTCTTCATGACCGCCCCGAGCGGTCCCAAGTCGAGGAAACCGCTGACTCCGCCATAGATCTCGAACGATGGCCAGAAGAAGCCTCTTCTTCTCGCCAGGTCGGCAACCAGCTCATACTTGTCCAGCTTCGCCAAGTATCTTCATCGCCATACTGACTTGTTCTCTGCATGTCTGTTTTCAGACAAAACTTAAGCATAGTGCAGAGCCTGCGTGATCAAGATTCTGCGCCGAATCAATCCTACTTTCGGCTCAGTTCTGTCTTTGCGAGCCTGACGAGATTGTGAAAGAACCTCTTGCTTCGAATCGGCCCTTTCCTCATTCCTGAACAGTCCGAGTCGAATCTCACCTCAAGCCCTCCCTCTTCTGAAGGATGGAGGGAGAATGGATAGAACCTGCAAATCAGCGGTCGAGCCTGGTAGATCGAGCATCTTGCGCCTCGCAGGAAGATGCAACTTCCTCCAAGTTTCTTCATCTTCCTCTTGTAGGGCTGATGACTGACAGATGCCTCACTGAATTCTTCCGCCCTCAAGTTCGTTGCGCGCGTAACGCGCTCAACATCGCTGGGAGTGAGCAGTATGTTCCTCTTTCGTGGCGGGATGTCACGACACGAATTGGCGCACCGGACGCAGACCCATCTTAGGCGGGCTGGATATCGAACCTCTTCACCGTCCGAGCTGAAGAGAACAGCAGTTTGAGTGGAACGCCTAACACGATAGGATCTGTTTCGAGCTGAATGACCCAAGTGTAGCCTACCAACGTGATCAAGATATCAAAAGGGGGATCGCGTTATGGTCACGCAGAAATATCACATGAGGCTGCGCGCCGTTCAAGCGAGGGAACCTTGGCAGTGCCTACCTTGCCTTGACACGCTTCACCACGGGGGGCCTCACTTTCTTGAGAACCCTGTAACCGCAGAATGGGCACTTGATCTCGGGCGTCATCGCCAGCTGGTCCAGGGTCAGCTTCTCCCCGCAGCTGATGCACTGGTACAGTATCCCCGTGACCGACTGCTCTTTCTCCTCAGCCATCCGAATCACCCGAAGACAGCCCGCATGGTTAGATTAAAGCCTTAATCAACAGGCACGATGCCTCGAGTCAGGTAATGCAGAGAACCGAAAGCGTGGTCATTGAAGATGCATTCGGTTATTGCTTCGTCAACGTTGTCTCCCGTTTGCTGTACCAGATCACGATTCCCACGATCGCGATCAACGTCGCTGATAGGGCTCCTGTGATCAATGGCTGATCCCTGAACGTCAGGATCATGGGTGCGAAGAGCAAGGAGATCAAGTTGATCACTTTGATCATGGGATTCAACGCGGGTCCGGAAGTGTCTTTCAGCGGGTCGCCGACGGTATCGCAGGTGACGGAAGCTTTGTGCTCCTCGGAGCCCTTGCCGCCGTAGAAGCCATCTTCGATCTTCTTCTTGGCGTTGTCCCAGGCTCCCCCGGAACTCGCCATGAATACGGCTAGCAGCTGGCCTGTGACTATGATTCCTGCAAGAAAACCTCCCAGTGCTGCCTCTTTTAGCAGGAAACCGAGAGCGATTGGAGTTAAGATGGCAAGCAGAGCGAGACTGAACAGCTCCCGCTGAGCGGCGGAAGTGCATATGGTTACCACTTTCGCGTAGTCGGGGGGTCTTGTGCCTTCGATTACTCCGGGGATCTTGAATTGGGAACGGACTTCTTGCACTATGAGGGAGGCGGCGCGGCCAACGGCTCGTATCGAGATTGAGCTGAATAGGAATGGTAGGGCGCCTCCGATCAGTAGGCCGACGAGCACAAGAGGATCCGCAATATTCAGACCCACGGCTTGTAGGCCGGTAGTTTCTGTGTAGGCGCCGAAGAGAGACACGGCCGCGAGTACAGCTGAGGCTATTGCGATCGCTTTTGTGACTGCCTTGGTTGTGTTTCCGGCGGCGTCTAGATCGGCCATTATCTGGCGGGCCTCAGGCTCAAGCTTGGCCATCTCTCCGATTCCGTTGGCGTTGTCGACGATCGGGCCGTACGTGTCCATCGAGACGTTGTTACCCGTCAATGTTAGCATCCCTATTCCCGCCAAAGCGACGCCATAGATCGCGAATATGGTTGAAGACCCTGTGAAGAAGAGGATCGAAGCCACGATCGTTATTGCGATCACCAGAAGCGCCCAGACAGTCGTTTCGAACCCTAGAGCCAGCCCCTCAAGGATCTCCGTAGCTGCTCCTGTTTGAGAAGATTTGGCCAGTCGATCGACGGGCCGTTTTCTGGGATTTGTGAAGTGGTCTGTTATCTTGTTGAAACATATCGCGAGCAGGACTCCCACCGCTGTCGCAAGGAAGACCCGATAGTCGTGGACGTAGAACTCAGCCAAGACGAAGAAGCTTGCAATTGAGATCGCAGCGGAGAGGTCGTAGGAAAGATCCATTGCCTTGAAGGCGTCGCCTTTGGTCAACCTATCCGGCCACAGGGATACCGCGTAGGTGCCGATTATCGTGCTGATGACTCCGATGCCGCGGGCAAGGAGTGGAAATATTATCCACTTGATATCGAAAGGGGTGAGCGCGAGGCCGAGTATCATGCATGAAACTATCGTGACCTCGTAGGACTCGAATATGTCCGCAGCCATTCCGGCACAGTCTCCGACGTTATCGCCGACAAGATCGGCCACAACCGCTGCGTTTCTAGGATCGTCTTCGGGAATGTTCTTCTCAACCTTCCCGACAAGGTCTGCTCCAACATCGGCGGCTTTCGTGTATATGCCGCCGCCAACTCGCATGAACAGTGCTAGCAGGGTGCCTCCGAATCCAAACCCCAGCAGAACCTCTGGCGCTGATTTCAGATAGGTCATGAAGATTATTGTTCCTCCGAACAGCCCGAGTCCGTCTGTCAACATGCCTGTTATTGTCCCGGATCTGTAGGAGATTCTCAGAGCGTCGCGGAAGCTGCGTCTAGCCGCTGATGCTACTCTAACATTCCCCCTCACCGCCATGTTCATGCCCAAGTAGCCGACCGATGCTGAGAAGACCGCTCCCATCAAGAAGGCCCCGGCTCTCCCTATTGCAATCCGAAAGGGGCCTCCGACGAGAGCCGAGGTTAGGTAGAGCACAACCGTCAGGATGACTATGAAGGGCACGATGGACCTTAGCTGTGTCCTCAGGTAGGCATTCGCGCCTTTCAGTATGCCCTCCCATACTTCCCGCATCTTGCCTGAGCCGGAATCCTCTCGCAGAATCTGGCGAGCGAGCAGCATAGCGTAGATCAGAGCAGCAATCGCGATGCCGAGGACGCTCCAGAGCGCCAAGCTCTCGAAAGACCACGTGTAAGCCATGCCCGCACCACAGTCCTGAAAGATCGATCTTCCCGACATCTAGTCGCATAAAAGCTATTGGATGAAGCCGCCCAAAAACTCACGGCCGAAAACTGAGCCATCGTTTTCTTACAATCGCGACTTTCAATAGACACGCAAACCGGACGTAGCTAATCACCAGGAGTTCTGTACGCTATGAGACTCTCCGGCGCGAATTCTAGAGCAGGATCCAACACGGGACAATTCTTGCACTTTTAAAGCGATGAGCACGATCGATGGGATACCGTCCAGTAGTGGTGACGATGAGCCACAACGTAAAGATCCTTGGACTAGCAGGGTTCCCGCTCGTCAAGCCGGGCGACGACATTGTCCAATTGCTGGTGAAGACAGCAAGATCCTCGAACATCCGAATTGAGGACGGCGACGTAATCGTCATCGGCCACAAGATCGTCTCGAAATCCGAAGGGCGAATCGTCGAACTCTCCAAGGTCAAAACCTCGCCTCGGGCGGTCAAGATAGCCCGAAGATCTTCTAAGGACCCTCGTCTTGTCCAACTCATCCTCGATGCGGCCAGGCGCATCATCAAGGTGGGGCACGGCATAATCTTGGCCGAAGCGAAGCAAGGCGTCGTTTGCCTGAACGCGGGGATCGACAAATCCAACGTTGAAGGCGATGAGACCTACTGCCTCCTGCCGGAGAAACCCAACCTTTCAGCCCGACGAATCGCGAAACGAATAGCAACTATCACAGGAAAACGCGTACGAGTACTGGTAACCGACACACATAGTAGGCCTTTCAGGGTCGGACAAAGCGAGTTCGCGATCGGCGTCAGCGGACTCGACCCCTTCTTTGACTATCGAGGAGGCAAAGACCTCTTCGGCAAAGTCCTCAAGTTCAAGCGCGTTTCGATCGCGGACGAACTTGCGTCAGCCGCCGAGCTTGTCATGGGCCAGGGCGCCGAAGGAGTCCCGGTTGCGATCATCAAAGGTGTCGGCCGAATTCGCGCGGGCGGAAACAGGTCCGTCCCTCGGCTGGCGATCAGAAGGGATCGAGATCTGTTCAGCGATTCCTTGTGAGGCGCACAGGTCGCTACATCTGAGGCACCAGAAGCCATTTATGACCTCGCCCATGCAAGCATCGCTCCACGCTGTCAACGAAAACATGCAGTCTGCGTGACATAGATTGAGTGAGACTCCCGAAGACAAGTACGTTGTTGACGTTGTAGAAGTCCCAAAGGCGGTCCCGGCGTCCAAAGAGACCCTTGACACCATAAAGGGCGCCGTGAAAGGCAAGGCTCTCGCCAAAATGAAGAAAGAGGCGGTCGACTGCCCCGTCAAGGGAAGGAGGGTTTCTTTCGTCGAGTGTTTCACCTGCCCCAACTTCAACCGACGCGTAAGAGGCAAGGTCGGTTGCGCTGGTCTGCCTCTACCATCATCGTGAAGAAAGCACACTACCTGCAACTTGTTCATAGAAAAAGTCACGGGAACTACGGCGCCGAAGTACTCGGCGGTTATCCTTTCAGCGGTGCCTACTTTACAACTTCACCGGTTGCAAATCTCGGGCCAACCTGGGTGATGCGCACTTTAACGTGCTCACCGGGCTTGGTCTCGGGGACGAAGATGACGAAACCCTCCACGCGGGCGACGCCGTCGCCTCTTCGGCTGGTCTCTTTGATGTCAACCTCGTACTCTTTGCCCTCTTCAACTGGTTTGTTGAATGATCTGCCACCGAATCTTCTCTCCTCGGACATCAGCGGATTCACCTCACGTCACGGTCGTTGTACGCTAGGACAGGGAAAAGGAGCGTTGGCCTACACGCATACACGTTACGGCTAACAGCCAGCCTTCCACTGTAGACCTAACTGAATCCGCCAACCATCGGCTATTCCTTATAAGCATTTGCAGTCCTGCGTGATCAGAGTCGGGTCATGGCCAATCAATGGAATGGCATCTCCTGCCCAAGGAGAATGGCAGCTTGAAGACGACTCTGCTGGGGTTCCTCAGATGCCCAGATTGCCATGGTAAGCTCTCTCTGGTGGTTTCCTGCGAATCACAAGGGGAAATAGAGCAAGGTTCACTGATGTGCCAGACCTGCAGTCAGGCTTTTCCAATCATTCGGTTCATTCCGCGTTTCGTTTCTTCAGACGAATATGTTAGGAGTTTCAGCGCCGAGTGGAACATCTTCTCGACGACGCAACTTGACAGAGAACAAATGACTGAGACCACGGAGACTCTTGTTCGAAAGACGGGGCTGAGACCAGAAGACCTTGCAGGAAAGCTCGTTTTGGACGCGGGTTGTGGAATGGGCAGGTTTCTCGATATCATTTCCAGACAGTCAACGGCCACGGTGATAGGATTCGACCTGAGCGCGGCGGTCGAAGCCGCTCAAAGAAACACCGGATCTAGGCCCAATGCATACATAGTGCAAGCCGATATCATGAAGCCCCCGTTTCCCGAAGGCGTCTTCGACTTCATATTGTCAATAGGGGTTCTTCACCACACGCCCAATCCCAAGCAAGCCTTCAGCAGCTTGGTACCGCTCTTGAAGAAGAACGGCGAAATTGCCATCTGGGTTTACGGAAGATATCGTAGGCCTCTGTTGTCGGACCTCTATAGAAAGGTTACCAGCAAGATGCGTTGGAGTATCGTGTTGGGTCTTTCAAAGGTCCTAGTGAAGCTCTACTGGGTTTACCGAAGGTTGCCATATCTTTGGCACATCATCCCGATATCTATGCATAAGGACAAAGAGTGGCGTTTGCTTGATACATTTGATTGGTACTCTCCAAAGTATCAGTTCAAGTTCTCTACGGAAGAGGTGCTGACTTGGTTCAGAGAGATGGCTCTTGATGACCTTCACACCCAAGCGATTCCAGTTTCTGTGAAAGGCAGAAGAGTAGACAACAAAGAGGTGTACGGACTTGTCTCTGGAACTGCTCGTTCAACTAGAACGCCTCCTTGACGCGCAAAGACTCCTGACAGGCGAGGAGAACTCACGAATTGTAACTTTGCAAAAGAAACTACGGGCACTAATCAAGGGCGGCCCCGTCGGAACTCCGAGAATCAGGATCAAGCTCTAGCGATGCGCAGGATTCTGCTGGAAGGGGAGAATCCCTGTCAGCTCAAAGCGAAGGGACGCTCCCTCAACATTCACATTTGTGCCTCCGCCAAAAGGCACGTTATCGCATGCTTCGCTTCCCTGAAACTCACCTTGCCCGTTGCGAAGTCCCTCACTATCGAACCAATTCCTGCCGGGACTCGCCCTCTACGCAAGGATTTCCTGGCACGAGAATAGAGTTTTCTTCCAGGTCCCCTAGACAAAACTACTCTTGAAAACAGAATCTCCAAGGCCTTGTTTCCTCGAACGCACTTCGGGTACATTTCGGACATGACGTCCAGCAGAGACTCAGTTGCCTCCTTCACACCTATTACTCCGTTCTTCACTTTGACCAGAGTGCCGACTATCTTCACATCATAGTATCTTGATAGAGATAGGGACTGGGCATGCTCTCTGTAATAGTAAAGTGGCTCAGCAAGATGACTCGTGCAAAATCTCTTCAAAACCCTTACCCAGTAGTCGTAATCCTCGGATAGGGCAGCATCGGGGTCGTATTCACCTACGACCTCCTTGACCGTCCTTGAGTAGAGGAAGCAGGGTCCAATATCGTTGTGATCAAGTGCAGGACGGTCCGGCAATCTCATCAGTCTTATGTCCGACAGATCTTCGCGACTGAATCTATAGAAATCGCAGTAGACCAGCGCACATATGCCGTCTCGCAAGACTGAAAGCATCTTTTCTATTGCGCAGGGTCCGTAGACGTTGTCGTCAGATATCCACGTCAAATACTGGCCAGTGGCGCATGCAAATCCGGTATTCAGCGCGTGCGGAAGACCCATGTTCCTTTCATGTTTTACGTACCTTATCCTTTCGTCTTTGCACGACCTAACGATGTCAGCGATGTCATCAGTGGTAGACCCGTCGTCGACAACTATCAACTCAATATCTCTGTGCGTCTGGTTCAGACAACTCTTCAGGCAGTCTCTCAAGTATTGTGTACTATTGTAGGTCGGCAGGACAATGCTGACTTTCGACGACGGTTGGGTCATCGCTAGTGCCCCAGGCAAGAGGAAACGGGACTTGCCACTCACCTTCTCATTGCGTTCGCTATCTCTTGAGACAAATCCGAAAGGAAAGGCCATGAATAAGCATAACGTTCTGTAGGAATGGGCATGACTGAAGGATCTGGGGTCCGCCGACAACCGCGGGAAGAATCAACAGCATATTCATTCAGGCCATCCTTGTCGTCATCTCTTTGTCCGAGCGTTGTAGTAGAAAGGATACAATCCTCTGGGACGCTTTCCCATCCCCGTACGGGTTGAATCCAGTAATCATTGCAGCATATGCCGCGGGGTCATTGAGCAAACGCCCCGTTTCATCCACGATTCGACGCCGGCTTGTACCCACAAGCCGGGCCACTCCTGTTTCGATCCCCTCAGGACGCTCAGTAGTGTTACGCATGACCAGAACTGGCACACCGAAACTCGGTGCTTCCTCTTGAATGCCACCTGAATCGGTTAGAATCAGCTTTGATTTCTTCATCAAGTTCACCATAGAAAGATAGTCCAAAGGCTCAATCAGACTTACATTGGATAGACCCGACAAGATCTCTTGGACAGGCTCACGCACATTCGGGTTCAAGTGAACGGGGTAGATGAAATGAAAACCACGATCTTCAAAGCGCGAGGCAAGTTCTCTGATGGCAAGACATATCTCTCGTAGAGGCTCACCAAAGCTTTCGCGACGATGCGCTGTGACCAATATGATTTGCCTGTCGGTCGGGAGAGTCGCAAGCGGTCCAGCAGACCAATCATAGGGCTGCTCGGCCGCAGTCAACAACGCATCGACTATCGTATTTCCCGTGAGCAGGATTCTTTCGTCGGGTAATCCTTCGCGTAGAAGTGTCTGCTGGTTGTATTTCGTGGGTGCGAAAAGCGCGTCTGCCAATTGATCCGCGACACGCCTATTCACCTCCTCGGGATATGGCCGATACCTGTCACCCGTACGAAGCCCTGCTTCGACATGACCAAACGGAACTCTACGGTAATAGCTCACTAGGGCGGCCACTAGGACACTGGTCGTGTCACCTTGTGCCAGGATCCAATCTGGCTTCGTCTCTTCCACAATGGGGTCCAGACGGGTGAAAAGCCTGGCCGTCAGCTGAGACAACGCTTGATCAGATTCCATCACGGCCAGGTCGTAGTCGGGCCGGATCTGGAATATGTCCAGAACCTGATCGAGCATCTCTCGATGTTGGCCTGTTACGCAAACGACTGATCGAATTCCATCCGGGTACTTGACGAGCTCCTTGATGACTGGCGCCATCTTGATTGCTTCTGGACGTGTACCAACCAGACTGAGAACCACCAGCATCTGCCACTTCCGCCCTCTATCCGACGCTCACCATCAACGCGCGCAAACTACGCAAAGCTTGCGCGTCACGCTTGGGGGGCGGTGTCGCCCCTAAGTAGGTTGGCATCCAAGTAGAATTTGGCTGCCCATGGTATTTCGACATCCGGAAAGTAAGTTGCTTGCGGACCATAGCTTCCGAGGAATCCGCCAGAAGGCATCTGGTGCGTTTCCAGCCATTTCATGGCTTTGTCAGCGGCATTGCGGTCCCCGACCTTATACCAGCAAACTGCGAGCTGAGCCAAGCCCGGCGTGCAGACCCAAGATGCGCCATTAGCCCCTCGCACAGAACCGTCCTCGGCTTGCAGCTTACGAAGGCCGTCCAGAACGGGAATCGCCGCTTCGCTACGATCTAACTCAAGCAATGCTTCCAATTCGTACGCGAGAAAATGAGTCAGAGTGCCGATTTGCAGTGCGCCACTCCACCTTAAGTAGTATTCCAAGCAATGCTCCGTGGCAGTTCGATACTCCGGTTTCCGAAGAGTCCCAGCAGCTTGCCGCAACGGTGGCAGTGCGTACATGTGAGCGCTCATTGGAATATCCTTCGAATAACGCCTGATCCAGACCGGGTCCACAGTGAAGCCACCCTTGCCACCATCAATCATTCGCGCGTAAAGATACATAGCAGCACGTCTGCAAGCTCCGATTGCTTCTGGAACAAGGCTCGAGGCAGCCAGCAAGCCTCGGAGGACTTGAGCCGTGTCGAATATGTGCGGTTTTCCGCTTGGGCTGGTGTATGAGCCGTCTCTTCTTTGAATGCGCAGCAGCCAGCGTACAAGCCTGATGGCCTGCTCAGTCTCACCATATTGGAGTAGCGTGGGTACAAGATAGCCAGTGACTTCTGGATACACGTCGGGATGACCTGAGTTGACGTAAATTCCGCCTTTGGGACTCTGGTTGACACGTATCCATTGCATGGCGCGTCTGGCAGGCGAGAAATTGCGAACGCTCGACTGTGGAGTATGGACACTGGCCGTTCGGGCTGGACGCAATCGACGAATCAGTCGCCTTAGACTCTCTTCCGCGAAGTCTTCCAATTTCCCATAGAGAATCATGAGCCCGACCCCACACTCACGTTCACATTTGGATTAGGAGCACTCATTTCCCCGAAGCAGACATCTGACATTCCATAGCCATAATGCTGACCTGTGTGAACCAGAACCGCGTCATGGCGAGCCTCAGCCAGTCTCCTGATAGCTGGAAAAGGCGAACTGCGGGCGAGCCCTAACGATTGAAACCGCTTTGATGAGCCACACCGCCTATCAGCATATGAATAGATACTTCTAGAAAGCCTTTCGAAAGGTTCTGGCATTCGACCCCTCTTTAGGTCTATATCAGGATTGCCGTGAAGAGAAAAAACGACTGAAACTCCGATTTTCCGCCTAATCCGGGCGGCCAAGGAACCATCGAAGCCACTCTCGTGACAACGAATCATGTCGGGCTTCAGCTGTGGGCCAGTTCTACCCCCGGCGTAGATCGATTGGTCCTCGCCATCCCATATGAGAGTATCTTGTCGACTGGTACGATTGGAAAAACACTCCCACCTTCGATCAGCGGGAAATGACTGTGGTCGGTCTATTGTCAAGCGTTCGCGACGTTGCGGAGATATGGCCTAACTGGATGGCGCTACAGTAGGAGCTATGTTGTCAACTTTGGTTCAACTTCGACCACAGAAAGCTCTAAGATCTTGAGCAACACAGTGCACGTATGTGCGAGGCTCAAGGCTATTCAGGAGGAAGTAGGAAGTCCGGTTGAGAGTAGAGATCCTCAGGTCTGCTGAGCCAACAGTATGGAACGATTGGATCTCACAGGCCGAATGGGGAACAATCTGCCAAACTACTTTCTGGTCAGATCGGCTGTCTGAGCTGTGGGACTGCCAGCCATATTTCTTCATTGTGAGTACCGGCGATGGTGACCTGCCGGCACTTGTGTTGCTCGGCTTCGATATACACTCCGACCTGATAATTAGTGAAGATACCTCTTTCAGTACCCGCATCATGGAGATTCCTAGGAAGCTGCTGAGAACGCGCAGACGTTTCCAGTGGTTTGGTCAGCCGGCCTTGATTTCTCCCGAGGCCAGAGAGGAGGCATATAGGTTTCTTCTCTCCGAGATAAGCCGCTTCGCTCGAGTAAATCAGATCCGCGCGGTAGGTCCATCAGAGGTACCGGTCTGGGCAGGAGGTCTGTTACCTGCCGACTGGGATAGGAGGGAGTGGGCAACTCTGCTCGTGGATCTTCGGCAGAGTGAAGATGCTCTTTGGAAAAACCTCAAGAAGACCGCCCGTAAGGCGATTCGCTATGCACGAGAGCGCGGTGTTGTCGTCCGTCAGATCAGTTCGCTAGAGGACTTGCGTGCTTACTATGATTTCGCATGCAAGTGCGCGGCTAGGTATGACAAGCAGATGTATGGCTTCGTTGATTATGAGACGATGTGGCGCCATTTCCGTCGTCATGCGATCTTTGAGACTTTTGTCGCTGAAAAGGATGGAGAGCCCCTTGCAGGGCTGAGTGTCTGGGGGTACAACGGCATTGTTTCTGAGGTTGGGTCCTTCCAATCTGATCGGAGCTTTAGAGAAAAGCTCTACGGTTCAGATCTAATCAAGTGGGAGGTGCTGCACTGGTGCTCGAAGCAGGGATACCGCACTTTTGATCTTGCAGGGGTAAACCCAGAGCCGCGGACTCAGAAGGAGCGTGGAATTCGGCAGTTTAAAGAGAAGTGGGGTGGACAATACCAGCCCTACTGCATAGTATCTTTGAGAGTTTAAGCACCCACAATCGTTATCGGCTACAGTGACATTTCTAAGCTGCCTAAGATGCCCTCCACAAGTCACATGAGCAAGCAGTGATGCTTTTACGGAATTACCGGGTCGTGTCCTCCATCTATCTGAAATCGGCCGAACTCACGCAACAACCACAACTCGCCGAGAACGAATGTGGAAAGCAACATCGTACCTGCATGCGGCGAATGCTTTACCGAGCGCCTTGGCAACTTTTTC
>Ga0315312_1001983_pt1 | contig 14796 bp, 17 predicted proteins | sample TDP7_MG_FD_203629 | JGI IMG/M metagenome (GOLD analysis project Ga0315312, IMG submission 203629) | Freshwater sediment microbial communities from Lake Towuti, South Sulawesi, Indonesia - TDP7 | ecosystem: Environmental > Aquatic > Freshwater > Lake > Sediment | place: Indonesia: South Sulawesi... | reverse complement strand
CTGTCGATTTCCTCCACCCTCTTGTCTTGCCGGAACCGCACGATCTTGGGCACCCTCAAAGCGTAGCCGCTCGTATACTCGTCAGTTTGTTGAATTTCTTGGTACGTTGCTTCAACCACCACAGAAGGTTTAACGAAGACCCCTTCGCCGTCTTCGCCAATCTTTGTTTGTTCTATTTTATCTCGCAGGTTTTCCATAATATCCTCTGGCAGATTTGAAACCTTCCCGATGGTGTACAGTCTTTTCTTTTGGGGATCGCGGACGGCTAAGAGGAAGGAGGAATAGAACCCGGCTCGCCTGCCCTTTCCGTAGAGGGCCTTCACTATGGTGCAGTCGATGGTGTCCCGCTCAGGTTTAAGCTTGAGCCACGTGTGGGTTCTTTGCCCCAATTCGTAGGTTGAATTGAGATTCTTGACGATAATGCCCTCCATACCCTTGTGCAGGGCTTCTTCATAGAATTTCATTAGGTCCACCTCGCTTTCGCATGGCTTTCCTTCGGCTATATACTCGGCTGGAACAACCTCCAAAAGGTATTTCCTTCTCTCTGAAAGCGGTAGATCAGTGAGTTCCCTGCCGTTAAGGTGCAAAATGTCAAAGGCTCTGATGGTTAATTTGGTCTCCCCCCTCCTTTTCTCCAGTTCTTCTTTTGTTAGTTCTCTCGGAACAGTCCTCTCAAGCAGATACTGAAACGGAAGAAAATTTCCCCTTTCATCAACCGCAATGACCTCGCTGTCCACGATACAGCTATGCGCATTAAATCTTTTCACAATCTCAACAATTTCGGGCAGAGTCTCGGATTTCTCAATGTTTCTCCTCGAGAAAAGCCAAACCTGAGTGCCCCACTTATGTAGTTCCAGCCGGCTTCCATCATATTTGAACTCGCAAAGAACAGGATACTCAACCTTATCTGGCTCATAAAGATGAGCAAGCTGAGGCCTCAAAAACTGACCAGGCCGCAATTTCACGGCGGAAAGGGCCAATTCACCCTCAGAAGCAAGCATGATGCCATCGGTCAGTCCAAGCATGGCACAAGCCCCCTCGATGAGCTCAGGTGTAACGCCATAAGCCTTTGCGGCAGCCCGGATTACAGTTCTTTGATAATACCCTAGTTTTAGGTCGCCTAGAATTAGGCGAACAATGTATTTGGCCTCTTCGGGCGTGCTGACCCTTAACAAACTCGATATTTGGAGAATTCGTTCCATGATTTTTGCCAATTTCGGCAGAAATCTAGTGGCTTCGTAGACCTCTTCTACCGTTAGTTTCGCTTCCTTTGGGCTTGTGAGAAGGTAGGCCACTTCACCGTGTTCGCCGTAGTCTATGAGGAGCTTCTTAACCTTGCTGGGGGGCTCTCCCGTTGCGAGGCATATGGCCCTCTCTATGATGCCAGGACCCACCTTCAGATTTTCTTCTGAAATGGTTCCTAGGGCGAGCCTCGCTTTCATTTCTAGGTCTAAGCCCTCAGTTTGAAATAATTTGGTGAGCTCTGTTTCCTTCCCCTTCTTGCTTCGTATTACAGCTAAGCGTTCATAAACTCTTACGACCTCTGAAAACGGGGTTGGGTTCTTCAGCTGCACTCCCGCCATGTAAAGGCGTATCAAATAGTAGGGAATGCCCAGCTTCCACTCGATTTCTTCTGGGGTGGAGCCTGCTTCAATTAGGTGTTGTATGGCTGCTTTGGGACTGCCGTAGGCTTGGACAAGCTCCTTGAAGGAGGGCGGCTTCACTATAGTCATGGCATTTTCCCTAATTACTAACTCTGGGGCTTCGGAATGGGTTCGAGGGCTTGGATGAAGCCGTCTTTGGTGATGTCGATGCGTATTCTTCTTCTTTCGAAGTTGCACATTCTGCAGTCTAAAACTCGGGCGATTCTGACGAACTCTCCTCTATTCGCGTCTAGGTCTACTCTCTGGTCCTCCCAATATACGCGTCCGTAATCGATGATAATGGTTCCGTCGAGGTTGTGGGCAAGGCCTATTCCTCCAGCCATGTCATAGGAGTCCCACGTCTCCGCACTCCTTTGGTTCACGTAAAGCCCGGTGATGCCGTGGAGTTGATTGTACCTCGCCAGCTCCATGACCCGATACTTCAGAGCGCCCCTATAAGCCTCCAGAACCGTCACTGAGTCCACGATGGCCAGCTCTATGCCTTCCCTCTCGGCAACATAGCGATAAGTTTCAGCGAAGGTGGTCCAGTCCCTCAACTCAGGATACAAAACCGTGTCAAGCACATACAGGTTTTCCTTAACCTTTTTCCAATTTAAGTCCAGAATGTCGGCTTTCTGTTTCATGCGGGACTGCAGGTCAAACCGAGGTGTCGCACTCTTCCACGTGTCCTCCGCCGTGGCGAAAAGAACCTTTCTTCCGACAGCAGCCACCCTAACGGCTATTTCCTCAACCAAAATCGACTTACCTGCGCCAGGAAGCCCAGTTATTGCAAACTGCCCACAGATGGGCACACCCTCCAACGATTTTCCTTCAGAGGTCAGAAACAGGTTGTCTAAGAAGGTGCCAGTTTCCAAACCCACGAGAGCCTTTTTGGCTTCAGGAGCCTCATCCGGACGGAGAACTAGTCCGCCAAGCTTTTCCTCTTTTCGTTCGATCTCGGTTTTCATGGGCCTAGTGGCGAGCTCCCATTCATCCGCGGGCGCCTTTGCCCCCTTCATGGCCTCTGCCAGCGTTCTTGCCATGGCCTTCATGACCCTTTCAACCTCAGGCGCAGCCTCTGGTTTTCTTTCCTCTGACGGCGGAGCCGCTTCCCTAGATATAGCTGCTTCAGGGGCTAGGAGCACCCACATCTCTCCCCTTCTTTCCACCACCCCCTTAGACCTAAGGGACTGAAGCAAGGCGTAGGCCGAGTTGGGGCCGTACTTTACGATCCCTAGGCCTTCAGAAATCTCTTCTAGGGATGCTTGGCCCCCCTGATCCTTCAAAAAACCCACAATGTCACTTTCTTCCACCATTGTTGCTCCCAACTTTTATATTTCCATGTTCACTATAAATACTCCTACTTTTTTCATTTATGTTTTCTGAAGACTTTGGTTCCATTAACTTCAGTGACATATTCAAAGCTGGCTTCTATTATGGATTGCTTTCAAAACAGTCCATTTCACCTTTAGAGGTTCCTAAATCTGGAATCTATTGTTCAAAAATTTGAACAAGGTGTTCAAAAGCATTGTATTAAATTTGACATATTAGTTTTTCTTTGCTGAGAGGAGGAAAGGAAAATGGCGAACGAGATGAGAAAGGCGGGTCTGTATGGAGTCGTCGGAGCTCTAGCAGCTACTCTCATAATCGTGGGCATACTAATGTCGGGCTTAAGGCTTCCGACTTTTGTACCCAGTACAGGCACTTTGATCATAAAGTTGACCGACGCGCCCGTTAACCTAAAACATCTTAACATAACCATTGACAGTGTTGCAGTTCAGAGGGTCGAGGATGGTACAGAAACTTGGGTGAACTTAACGTTCATAGACGACGTATCAGAGGTTTATTTCGATTTATTGGCGCTTGAGAACGTGACCATGGACCTCTCTGTGACTGAAGTGCCTCCTGGAAACTATACAATGATTAAAATGCATGTCAAGACGGCCAATGCAACCTACACCGATGGTGGTTGGGATGATCTTAGGGTTCCAAGTGAAGCCATAAAAGTGATCGTTCACTTTGAGATAGAAAACGGCGGAGTGAGGACCGTACTTGTTGACATGGAGGCTGAATGGGTAGCTATCAGTCAAAGTAAAAACTTAAGACCCGTGCTGAAAGCCAAAGTTGTATCCTAGCAAACCCTACATTTTTATTTTATTGCATGCAAGCATTTAACTACTGACTTTTATAACCAAATTATACGATTTAGTGTGCTATGGTTTCTGTTGCCATGCCCTAGCCGTTTCATACCACAAGATTCCCGTTCCAAGTGTAGCAAGAATCAGGGCGAAGACGCTGTAGAAGTTAATTTCCCTGAACTGGAATAAGTAAAAGATAAGGAGAGTTGTGAACAAAGTGGCGTAGAAGATGTGTCTAGGAAGCATGAGCGCCCCAAATTTTATGAACTGCTTGAGGACTCCAACTTTAACTTCCCTTATCAGATGATAATCACCATGTTCTTTCTTAACCAATCCTAATTCCTCTAGCTTATTCAAATGGTACGAAGCTAGTGCTGGGCTTGAGAATTTGAGTGACTTCTGGACCTCTCTGACTCCCACAATGCCATTTCCAGATTTTAACAATTCCCAGTATACCCGAAGCGTGTTCCCCCTTAGCTCGCTAGCAATTTTCTCATCAGATACATCTGATTCATTCAACGTTATTAACTCCATCTAAATCAGTTCATTCAATAGTGGCTTAAAAGGAAGCGGCTCTTGAGAACTTTATAATTTCTAACTAAAAATCATATCCTTAGAATTTTAAAGACTTTGGACACGGAAATTATTGAAGTTCGTCTGGGGTTTTATAATCTATATTTACGATTTATAAGCGATATATAGTCTTGATCACTATGCTATTCTAGGTGGATGGGTTATGGGTGAAAAGAAGAAGAAAGGAATTGTGGAGGACGCAGAAGAAACAACCAGAGAAATAGTGGTTGGGGGTTTTAAGTTAGTTAAGGGTGTTGGTAAAGGTCTCATAAAAGGAACAAAGGAAATAGTGCAGGGCAAAGAAGAGAGACCCGAATTAGAGGCTGAAATGAAAACAAAGAAATGCCCAAAGTGTGGCGTTACCTTAACACCTAAAGCCAATTTTTGCATTAACTGTGGCACTAAGCTTTAGCCTCTGGAGGGAGATTATGGTAAAGAAATCGTTGTATGAGGCGGCTTGGATCCTTGGTCTAATCGCAGGGATCGTATGCATATTGTTTGCCCTCTTTAACTTCTTTGGTTACATACCAGAAATCTTGGAAAAGCCAGTTAAAGGCCTCACAGGCATGGTAAGTGCCGGAATCCTCGGTATTCTAGGGATCCTCATCCTAGGCGCCGCGCGAATGACAAAGGCCGAAGGAGAAAGGGCAACCACTGGGGGAATATTCCTACTGATCTTTGGATTGGTGGCATATTTGGTGGGGGGCGCAATAGGCGCTATCATAGCCATTTTAACTGGCCTACTAGCTATTATTGCCAGATATGTTTAGGCTCAGGGTTGCTTGGCGGGCGTTAATCCAAGGCTTGTTAAAGGTCTTTGTAGTTTTAATGACAAACTGTTAGCGCGTGCTAAAGATCTAACTATAGATTAAAAAGTCGAGCAAAAACGTTAAAAACACCTAATCGCGCCATTTAAGATGCCAAACATTTCATGGAATTCATAAAATAGAAAGAGGGAAGTTTGCGGGGATATTCCCACGTTAAGGCGCATTCGCTATAAGCTTTCTCTCTCTCTCACATTGAATCGCAAAGGGTAAACACATGCTGTCAAAGGTCGATATAACCCATGAAGGAGCCATTCTCCTAGGGAAGTACACAGCCTGCGACGCCTTCAACGAAGCTAAACCACTGAGGGTTGTCACCCACGCCCACTCTGACCACATGCTCGGTTTGAAGGAAAGCCTAGAAAACTGTGAAGCGGTTTTGATGACTCCTGCCACAAAGGACCTAATAGACGCCTTGAAGGGCCCCTTATTCCTTATGAGGAAAAACGTAAAGCCACTAAGTTATGGGGAGCCCTTCTCCTACAAGGACGAAAAGCTAAAATTTCATTTGGCAGACCACATTTTGGGCGCAGCTCAAGTCCTCATAGAAGATGCTGAGGGAACAAGGATACTGTACACAGGGGACTTCAGGCTTCGCGGCACGCCCATAATTGAATCTGACATCCTTGTTATAGAAGCCACTTACGGAAATCCGTCTCGGGTGAGGCCCTTTAAGAAAACTATCGAAAACACCCTCGTTTCTCTGGTGGAGCAAGGTCTAAAAAGCGGGCCCGTATACTTGTTCACGTACTACGGAAAAATTCAGGAAACCATGCAGATCCTGCACAAGGCGGGAGTGAAGGCCCCCTTTATTGTCCCCGAAAAGGTTTTTCACGTCTCAAAAATCTGCGAAAAGCACGGAATGAGACTCGGAAGGCATCTCCTCTTATCCAGCGACGAAAATGCCAAAACAATAATGCAAGGGGAAAAACCTTACCTTGCCTTTTATCACATGGGTTCCCGCCGCTACGTGGGGAAAGGCGCTTTCCGCATTTATGTGAGCGGATGGGAGTTTAGGGCTCCTTATCGTCAAATATCGGAGAAGGAGTACATTCTCTCTTTATCTGATCATTCGGATTTTGAAGAATTGTTACGCTATGTTAAAGAAAGCAAACCAAAACTTGTCATAACGGACAACTACCGAATCGGCGCCGCCAAAACATTAGCAAAGGAAATTGAGAAACGGTTAAAAATTCCGGCAAAGCCCCTTCCAGCTTAAAACGTGTCGAAGAGAAAAAGACTAAGACTAGACAAACATCTCTGGATATTTTGATTTTAGAAATTTTCTAATGTTCGTGCAAAGGTGGCATTTATCTATGTATCTCTCCTCTTGGAATTGGAAGCGGCTGGTTTCTGGAAGTTCTAGTAACCCTTTAGGTCCGTTCTCCACTAATTTTTTAATTACGGGATGATTTTTCCAATGGTAGTTTATCAGCAATTTAGATAGAGGCTCTTTCTTAGCATTTCCTATTGATAAGCTCCAGCATATGGATGTCCAACCTGCAGGATCTAGGCTGATGCAAGTGGGATTGACCAACGCGGTGTCTGCCTCTGGGCATTTTCCTTCTAGCGGTTGTTTAGGAAAGAATTCTCTTAGGTTTCTCCTAGCCCTTCCTTGAGGCAAAACCTTGTTTATATGGATTTCAAGACCCAACGGTGCAAGAATCCTCAGGAGCTCACTTGTTTGCCGATCAAATTTGTTTAATGCGTTTTCATTTTCAAGGACAGCCACATTCCAGGCAACCCTATCGATGTCTGCAGCCAAGGAAGCCAATGCCACATTGCGCGGATAGTCCAAAGGAATATGAGGTAAGTGAAAGGCGTCAACACTAATCAATACTTGATTGACGCCTGCCTCCTTTAGTTGAGTGGCTAAACCTTGAGCACAGTCATTGTCTTTACCCCAAAAGCCATTTGTAATTAATTCAATTTTCGGAATGCCTAGTTCCTTGGCTTTTTGAAATAGCTTGATTGTCCTTTCGGGGTAAAGCATCGATTCTCCTCCAAAGATCATGAAAGAATCAAGTTTTGTGACAGACATTGTCTCTTCAAGGTAGGTTATGCCGTCTTTTACTTCCATCACGCCTTCTTTTTCGGGAGAATGGTCTCCTTGGCAGTGAATGCACCGAGAGTTACATTTCTCCGTAAGCAGAAACTCAAGTCTTTCGAACTTCATGTTTTTGTCCAGTTAATTTCGTAATTCATACACAAAAAGATTTATCAAATTTTCTCCAACCGGAACTTAAAGCTGAACCTCGGTATCAACGACCGGCATGGCGCTTCAGCCACCCCTCAGCCTTGGCTTCATCTTTACTCTCTTTATAGGGCTCTCTAACAATTTCTTCCAACACTCTGTATGGGTCCCAGGGAAAGGACTCAAAGATTATTCGCCCATCCTCGACACGCACCATGACTCGCTGTCCCTTCTTAAGGTTCAACTCCACCATCGCCTTCTTGGGCATCAACAAATTCAGATAAAAACCTTCTGGTCGAAACAAATAACTTTCTCCTAGACTCGCAAGCCATTAATCAACGTATGCAATCGCAGTCCGGGGTTCCAAAATGGTTCATTTTTCTCTTTTTCTTATGAGCTCAATCAGTTCTTTGGGAGATAAAACTCTATTTATCAAGTCCATTAGGGCTAAATCGTCTATTGGATTCGAAGCGTAAATTGGTTTATTTTTTGCATAGGCATATCCTATGTCTGCGCTTACGCTGTTTCCAACGTAACCTTTGGGGTCAACAACATAAACGATATCCGCCTTATCGATTTTATCAAAACAATTTAGAATACTTTTTTCCTTCCTAGGTCCAAAACACTCAATGCCTTCTTTTCTAAGTTTATCTTCCAAGTCCAGCATCTCTTTATAAAATTTAAAGCTTCCACAAATACACACTTTTTTCATGAAATCAATTAAAACCTACCCATTTTCATAAAGATTTTTCCCCATAAAAACAACGCCGTCAATTATTTTCTTCTAAGTAAAGTAATCGGTCTGTTTATTTTCGTGGCGCGTTCTAGTGGTTGGTCAAGGTCGAAATTGTTATACCAACCTATGAATTCAAATTTTCCGTTTTTATCGACTAGCTCCAAGAATTCTTGGGGGAAGATAATCTTAGAAATTGTTTCTTCCTGAAAAACCTTTGTTTTCCCATCTTCTATAACTTTAACAGTAATGCGTTCAAGGGTTTTCTGCTCAACCCTATTCAAGACTATTTCCTCCCAGGTCACGTCAACGGTCAGGCCTTCCTTCAACACCGTCCATTTTAGAGGAGGAGAATTGTCTAGTTGAGGCCAGTCAAACGCGATGAAAGCGTCAATGAGATAGAGACCGCCCTTTTTTAGACAACTTGACAAAGAAATAAGGTGTGAAAGAAAGTCCTCATTTGACTCCACATGGATTGAGCCGAGCATACAAAAAGCGAAATCAAATTTTTCCACGGACCTAAAGTTTCGCATATCTGCGTAGATGACTTTAGTTTTTATCCCAGCTTTATCCGCCTTTTTCAGAGAGTATTCCAGCATTTCCCTACTCTTGTCTAGACCTGTGAATGAGTATCCTCGCTTGCTCAGCTCGATGAGATATGGGCTGGGTCCGCATCCTATGTCCAGAACTTTCTTAACCTTGATCTTGGAGAATTTGTCGATGCACTGTTCGAAAAAATCCACCTCTTTCCTAATATCTCTGAAGCTAAAGGCTATATCGTAATAAAAAGGATTTTCATAAAGGCGCATTCTCGTCCCCTTCTTCCTGTATAGAGAGAACATCTGGCACAAAGTTAACGTTCACGTTTTCCTGCAATAAAGTCTTCAACCCATTGCCTCGCTAAGTCGTCAGGAATCTGAACAGGCGGATGCTTAAAAGCATAGGAAGAGATGCTAGTTAATGGACCACCTATTCCTCGGTCAAGCCCTAACTTTACTGCCCTTATAACGTCGATGACAACCCCAGCGCTGTTAGGTGAATCTTCTACTTCTAGTTTTGCCGTTAGAGTTACAGGGAGGTTTCCAAATTTGTGGCCCCTAATATAGACATAGCAGATTTTTTTGTCCCCGAGGAAAGGAACATAATCGGAAGGTCCTATTCTTGTGGGAACCTTGTAGGGAACCATGCTTGTTACGGCCTCTGTTTTGCTGATCCTCTTGGTTTTTAACCGTTCTTCCACGGTCATGTTTTGAAAATCCGTGTTTCCGCCTAGGTTCAGCTGATAGGTTTCCTCCACCTCAACCCCTCGATCCACGCACAATTTAACCAAGTTCCGATGCAGAATTGTGGCGCCAAGCTGACTTTTTACGTCGTCGCCCGCCACAGGCAACGATTTTTCCTTGAACTTCTCGCCCCACGCGGGGTCTGAAGCGATAAACTCAGGTATGCAGTTTATAAATGCACATTTCGCGTCAAGGGCCGCCTGTGCATAATGGCGTGTAGCCTCGTAGCTCCCCACAGGCAGAAAGTTTATCAACATGTCCGCCCCCGCCTCGCTGAGGGCGTCAGACACATTCACGGGTTTTGTCTCGCTTTTCGCGTAAATTTTGAAGGCCCTCCTCATGTGGGGAGCGACGCCGTCAAGGATCGGACCAGGAGAAACCTTTACCCCGAGTTTAGGTACTTCACTGAACTTCGCACATGAGTTGGGCTCCGTAAAAATCGCTTCTCCGAGGTCTTTTCCGATTTTTTGTTTGTTCACTTCGAAGGCTGCCACAAACTTTATGTCGCCAACATGGTAGCCTCCGAAGTTCACGTGCATAAGCCCAGGAACCTTCTCTTCCTCTTTCACGTTCCTATAGTATTCAACTCCTTGAATAAGGGCTGAGGCGCAATTCCCTATTCCAGCTATTGCAACTCGAATTTCTGGCAAGCTCTTTTCCTCATTTTGAGCCAGTTAATGTGGACTCTTAATAACGCCTTTATTGCTTCCCGCTTCCATATTAAATTTCTTCCGAAGAAAGAGAACTAATAATAAGAAATTTAAAATATTGATAACTCGCTTAGGTTTTAGCATGTTCAATTTGAGAAGGGCTATTGTAGGAATAAAGTTTGTTTGGTTAATACTACTTTTGATTTTGCAGTTTTGTCCATACATGGTGACTTCTTCGTATGATCTAAAATTTGCTTCTTCTAATTCTGGTGAAGTGGTCATAGATGGAATCAGCTATCACGTGCTTCTAGGCGACTTTCATATGCATACATCCTACTCTGACGGTCGTGGAACGCCTATTCAAATGGTTGAGACGGCGCGCGGAGACGGTTACGACTTTGTGGCGATCACGGACCATAATACAATTCAAGGGGCGCTCAACGCAAAGGAAGAGGTGGAAAGAGACGGAATACGCATTATTGTAATCATTGGCGAAGAAGTTACTACTAACTGGGGGCATCTCCTCGCCATTGGTATAAATCAAGTTATTTCACAGAATTTGGAGCCTAATGAAACATGTAAGGCGATTCATGATCAAGGCGGTTATGCTGTTCCAGCGCATCCAGTTTACCTTTGGAACGGAACTGTTTTCAAGTCTTTAATTGAGAGCCATCAAGTAGATGCCTACGAAGCCTATAACGGCAACTATAACTGTACCCAAGATGCATTGAATGCGACACCCGTAGTGGCTGAGTATCCCTTTGTAGGCGATTCTGATGCCCACAGCCCAGGAGAACTTGGCTCTGCTAAAACAATTGTTTTCAGTGTTAACAGAACCGTAAACGGCATCTTCGATGCCATTCTAAATCATAGGACAGTCGTCAAATGGGGCGTTAAATATGTTGGCAATACAACGCTGATAAACATTGTCGAGGGCTCCTCCAAAATATTTGAAGCCAAAATCGCCATTGGTTCTGCTGAGTTAAGTATAGTTAGAGCCAAAAAGACAGTGTACCTAATTAAGCCTGACTTAGATAGGGCGGAAGGGCTTTTTGAGGAGTCCTTAAACTATTATGGAGCCAAGGATTACGACAATGCCATAGCCACCGCGCAGCAGGTTAAAGACACTTTGGGAAAAACAGTCGCTATGCAGAACGCGATAATAATCGCTGTTTTAGTGGTAACAATAGCCGTGATTGCAGTTGCCATATACCGTAAGCGTAGAAGGCAGCGTACACCTACGAAATAGGTTTTTTCATAAGAGACGTCTCACGATTTAACGAAATCAATAAGAGGGCTTGCTTATGATAATTGTTTGAAGGTTTAAGTATGAAAAATGAGACTGTCCGGTACGATCCCTTCAAGGAAGTTGTGATATTAGAGTGCACCCAGTTTCCAACACCTGACGATCTGGCGCGTTTCGCCAACATAGCTGCTGGAGGAAAACCCACAGGCATCTACTGGGCGGAGGGAGTGGCCTTTGTCTATTATCCCCTTCCTTCAACAACTGAAGTAGTCGCAAGGGCTATCGTGGAGGAAAAGAGGGTTTACTGGGCCTTTGTGAGTTACGCCCTTATGCCCCAATACCGCCCATTAATTGAGACGAAAGAAAGAATAATTGTCCCCGTCATTGACATGTCTACAAGCGATTTAATTCAGAAAGTGTCTATGTGGCTCAAAAAGAGGAAATGAATTATTTTGTGGGCTTTAGCCCATCTTCCATCCAATTAGAAGTCCAACAGCGAAGCTTCCTGCAAAGGGTAGAAAAGATATGATGGTCACAAGCAATCCTGTGGCTTGGGCCCCCTTGTCCAATAATCCAGCTATTGCTTCGGCTAATTTACCGAAATGTACTTCAATTATGCCTGCATAGGCCAGATATATGAGGGCTGCTACAAAGATTCCTACAATTATTGCCAAGAGTTTGAGAAGTTTCTTAAAGGCATACCCCACTATAAAGCCGGCGATTCCGCCAGCGCCCAACTGAAAAACGATGGGAGTAAGAACTTCACTCATTTAAACAACTCCTTTTCACTTTACTAGACAGCCAAGTTATTTAATCTTTGTCCCATTTGGGCTGTCTTATAAGATTGTTTCTAGACTATTGACGCTAAACTCTGTGTTGGCGCAGCCGTTTCTGATAAGGGGTATTCCTTGACCTGACACACCACTGTTTTCCAAATATTTTACTGCCAATTTGAGCTCTTCGCAACAGGCAACTCCCACAACACCTTCATAGCCATTTTTCTGCAATATTTTGGGGATGCAGGCGCCGCCAGGTAAAACATAAACATCGTATCCCCTTTTTTCCGCAAGGTTTGTGGCACGGTTGACTAAACAGTCTGGAGAGCAATGGGCGCAAAAATAGGAGGAAATCTTTGCATCAAATTGGGCTTGGCATCTATTGTCCATGTACTTTCTGGAACAATGAGGTAGGAAAATCGCCCTTTTCCTTGCCTTTGAAAATTTTTCTTTGAAAGAGAAATTTTTAACATACAGGTCTATTAGGTCCTCTATGACCAACAAAGCTTCGGAGATGTTTAATCCTGTCATCTCGTGAATACGAAACTTTTCAGCTAGATGCCTTGCCTTCTTTCCAACTCTTCTATGTATGTTCTTTTCGCTTGAGGCCTTAGCGACCTCCCTGAAAAAAGAGCGAGATAACTTAGATAAATCAAAATTAAACCCGTATGGCATGCGTCTTCCTTCCCTTTCACATTATCTTTAAGAATGTTTAAAAATTTTAGCAAAAGCCCTCCGTGTTCATTAATTCTGTTTTTCTAATCTTACGATAACTATTGGCTTATGTTCAACCCTATCAAGCATTTCCCATGTTACGCTTGTTATGGGAACCCGAAATTTTTCCGCCATATCCCAAACAGTTCTTCCAGCACCGAAACCACGCGATCTGTTCGCCATATCCGCAATTTCTAGGGCCTCCTCAACCCCTATTTCAGAGCCAGCTACCGCGATGGGCGTGGCCCTTCGTTTCATCTTGAAGAACCTACCCAACAAAAAGGCGAGAAAGCCCCCAAAGGAATGTATTCCTTGAATTGGTTTAAGGCGATGGGTGAAATGGAGGTTTCTGAACGAGTACGTCTTGTCGGTGTCCACGATCATGACCACAGTTTCCTTTCTAAGCTCTGATTTAATTCGTCTACGAATTCTTTCTGCTACTTTTTGGGCGTTCCATAAAGGAAGGCTGACAAAGGAATAGGGCAGATTGCTTGCATCGATTCCGCCCTCTGAGCCATACATTAACGAACACAGAAAACCTACACGCTTTAAAACCACTTGCTTGTGGGCGCTTCCCTCCTTTAAGGGGTACTTCCTAAGACGCTGAACCGTTTTCCTTCTAAGACGAGAAAGGGGCCCAAGGACATAACCCCAAATGACTCTCATCCAGTAGTGTGCGAGGAACCGGGCGAGGGAACCGGGCTTCACCTTGCTTTCGTCTATTATATTTCCTTCCGCAACAGAGATTGCCTTTTCAGAAATTGTCACAAAATCTCCATCATCCACCTTGTCCTTGATGCATTCGACCACCTTTTTGAGATAATCTTCCCCAGGCTTCCAGTAGGGTGATGATAACGCTGCCGCCCTGTAAAGCTTGTTCACATCTCTCACCATGAAATTTTCCATAAGTCAACATGATCTGTCAAATTACACGGGTATATCTTATTTCAAATAATATAAGCTGAAAGTTTGAGAGGGAGGACTTTAATATCCGCTTTTCTATGACTTTATGATTTATCGGGGAGTTTTATCTTCACGTTTTTGATGTTACATTCCCTTCCGGAAGTGATTTCTACATTGGTTTCTCCACATTTTATACATTGTAAAGGTAAAGGAACTCCTAGCACATGATACTCTGGGCCGTCATACTTGATTCCGCCTTCATAGCCGCATCTGGAGCACCTAATTCTTGGCTGAATCCTCTTTATGTGCAGGTTAGCATTCTTGGCGATGGTGTTTTCTGAGAGAACGGAGAAGGCAAACCTTAGCTGTTCTGGGTTTAAGAAGGTTAACTCTCCAATTTCGAGGTTAATTTCAAGCACCCTTTCAGCTTTATGCGACTTGGCGGCGCTTAGAACGGTTTCAAGAATCATCTGCATCGTCGAAAACTCGTGCATAAGGCCTCTGCATACCTCTAGAGCGCGATAGTATTTAAATATGAAGTTGGGAATCACCTTGTTTAACTTATGCCTGGCGTGTAGGGCCATTGTTTGTCGATGTCGACGATTTCAAGGAATATTTCTGAGCGTTCTGAGGATGAAGTGTAGAGCCAATCCTCATCAAGCTTAGTAAGCCTTTCCATCAAATGGCACCTGTACATTGCGAAGGCGGTTAAAATTGAAATTATGTCCCCAGTTTCGTTAGTGAGCACAAGGACAGCGGTTTCCACGGGCAAACCAAGGGGATGCGACACATTTTCGGATATAATCACGTAAGTCGGGGTTCCGGTCCAAACGATGGTTTCCGCCTGATACATGCCTGAGTAACCATAGAACTTGACCCTTAGACTGGCGCCATTAACGAAAGTTCCGTTAACGTAAAGGTTTACCGCATAAAGAGTTGATAACGTGAACTCGGATTGTATCACCCTTACGATGCCATTAATTTGAGTGTTGTCGGCTGTGTCGGTTTCGCCTAGAACTACACTCGCTTCTGCTTTCAGTGCGTAATCGCCCGGAGGCACGCTTGTGGTATCCCAGTTAAAGGTTAGGGTTCTCAAGGCCCCTGGAGCCAAGTCGGAAA
>Ga0315312_1001982_pt1 | contig 14804 bp, 13 predicted proteins | sample TDP7_MG_FD_203629 | JGI IMG/M metagenome (GOLD analysis project Ga0315312, IMG submission 203629) | Freshwater sediment microbial communities from Lake Towuti, South Sulawesi, Indonesia - TDP7 | ecosystem: Environmental > Aquatic > Freshwater > Lake > Sediment | place: Indonesia: South Sulawesi... | reverse complement strand
GACGAATATGATATTCACCCTCCAGTGTGGTTCAAGTTGTATGCCTGTTGGAAGCGAGGATTCTGTCCTAATTAGAACAAACGAGATATTGAGAAGTTCTCTCTTCCTGCTTGCAATCGGATACGTCGTGTTCTTCGCTTGCCTCATTCTTTTCATTACATTCGTTGAGATCGAGATGACGATTACTCAGGAGATCGCAATATGCTTAGGATTTGTATTCTTTGTTGTTTCGATTTGGCTGGCTTTCATAGGGGGCATCTTAAGAAGCGTTTGACGAGGGCTACAGTTTGATGACGAGAAGTTTCAACAAGAAATACTGGCATGCTATGAGTGTGGATGAAGCGGTTCAAGCCCTTGAGTCGAGTCGAGATGGTCTAGCAGAGGGTGAGGCCAAACAAAGACTAGAAGAGGTCGGTCCTAACGAGTTACGAGAAGAAAAGAAGGTTAAGCCTCTAAGAATTCTCATTGAGCAATTCAGAAAAATCTTGATAATAATCCTGTTGGTTGCTGTATTCCTATCTTTCTTGCTAGGGGAGACCGTAGATGCACTTGTCATCTTAGCCATAGTTGTCGCCATCGGGGTGCTCGGATTCGTACAGGAGTACCGTGCTGAAAGAGCGTTAGAAGCCCTAAAGAAGATGGCGGCTCCAACTGCAACCGTAGTCCGTGCAGGGAGAGAAATGGAGGTCTCGGCGAGAGAACTAGTCCCCGGCGATATTATTCTTCTCACAGTCGGGGACAAGGTGCCCGCTGACTCGCGGCTTATGGAGGCAGTGAACCTGAAGGTGGACGAAGCGGCCTTGACAGGCGAATCTTTTCCAATAGAGAAGGAGACAGGAACTGTTCCAGCCGACGCTCCCGTCACTGATAGAAGCAACATGGTTTTCGCGGGCACAATCGCAACCTACGGGCGCGGAAAGGCGGTTGTGGTCTCCACAGGCATGAATACAGAATTTGGCAAGATAGCGCAGACGATACAAGTCACCGAGGAGCCACGTACCCCCCTAGAAATCAAAATGGAGCATATGGGCAGATGGCTAGGGGCTCTCTGTATAATCGTTGTCGCGCTAATAGCCGCTGTCGGAATTTACAAAGGTGAACCTATCGTTAAGATGTTCATGTTGAGCGTAGCGTTAGCTGTGGCTGCTGTCCCTGAGGCCCTGCCGGCTGTTATGACTGTAGGTCTCGCTATGGGGGTTAGACGTATGGCGAAACGAAATGCCATTGTTAGAAAACTCTCGGCGGTCGAAACCTTAGGCAGCGCCACAGTCATCTGCTCTGACAAGACTGGAACTATGACTGAAAACAAGATAACTGTTCGTGAGATCTATCTCAATGGCCGAACCATCGAAGTATCAGGAATTGGATATGAACCGAATGGCGAGTTTCATGTTGAGAGCGTTGTTGTGAAGCAAGATGATCACCTGGATCTACTTCTCAAAGCTGCCGTCCTATGCAACGACGCTCGGTTGGAATATGAACGTGCAGAGTGGCGCATTATAGGCGACCCGACTGAGGGAGCGTTGATCGTCGCGGCGATGAAAGCAGGTTTATCTCCAGAGGAGTTGAGAACTCGATATCCACGCATAGGAGAAGTACCGTTCTCCTCAGAGAGAAAACGTATGACCACTATACACTCGACACCAGAGGGAGGACAGGTTATGTTTGTAAAGGGAGCGCCTGAAGTCGTAGTAGAAAGGTGCACTCACATCTACAGAAACGGAGAAGCCGTAGAGATGAGTGGGAATGAGAGATCTGAGATACTAAGGGTAAATGAGCTTATGAGTGATGAAGGGTTGCGGGTATTAGGAATCGCGTACCGGAGCTTATCTAACACCACAGACAAGACCCCTGAGAAAGAAGAGAAAGGCCTTGCATTGATTGGGCTTGCAGGGATGGTTGATCCACCGAGGAAGGAGGCGAAACATGCTATCAATAGATGCCGAGAGGCAGGGGTGAAAGTGGTGATGATAACTGGCGACCACAAGCTTACAGCCGCATCCGTGGCAAAGGAGTTGGGGCTGATCCAAGGCGCATCCCTAGTCCTAACTGGTTCTGAACTTGACAAGATGCATGACGAACGATTCGAAAGAATTGTCGAAGATGTAGCAGTTTACGCTCGTGTATCTCCAGAACATAAAGTGCGTATAGTGAAAGCGTTGAAAAAGAAAGGACATATTGTAGCGATGACGGGAGATGGGGCGAATGATGCACCAGCCCTTAAGAACGCTGATTTGGGTGTAGCCATGGGCTTGAAAGGAACCGATGTAACAAAGGAGGCTTCTGACATGGTGTTGGCTGATGACAATTTTGCGACAATCGCTGCGGCTGTCGAGGAAGGGAGGGCCATATATGAGAACATCAGAAAATACATCGCATATCTGCTCTCCGCCAATATTGGCGAGATACTGATCTTTGTGGCGGTCCTCTTGCTTGGCCTGCCTTTTCCTCTGACGGCGGCTCAAATATTATGGATAAACTTAGCCACGGATGGTTTACCAGCGCTTGCGCTGGGCGTTGACCCCGCAGACCCCCACTTAATGCGCAGTCCTCCTCGCAGCCCCAAAGAAAGCCCATTTAAAGGCTTGGGGGCCTTCCTCGTAGGTTATCCGATGCTAATGACGGTGGGAGTCGTACTCGCATTCAATTGGATCGTAGCCTCAGAGGAGGGGTTGATCAAAGCGCAAACGATAGCTTTTAGCATGATAATAATGTTCGAGTTATTTCAGTCATTTAGTTGTCGTTCAATAAAATATCCTGTCATCAAGATCGGACCTTTCTCTAACAAGTACCTGATACTTGCGGTTGGATGGGAGATAGTGATGTTGAGCGTTCTCTTGTATACGCCTTTCCTTAGTACACTTTTCAATACGACTCCATTGAGCCAGTTCGACTGGGCTCTGGTTGCGACGGCAGCCGCTGCTGGTTTCATATACTTGGAGATAAACAAATGGCTACGAACTAGAAAGGAAAACGCGGATCATTGAACGACCAAATCGAAATAAGTGATGTTGATACTGTTATCATAATTAGTCATATTTAATAACATCCAACTACTATCTAGCTGCAATCTCCGTAGACGAGCATGAAACAACGCGCATGGAGGTGAAACATGTAATGGGTAGCGTAAAGGACATTGAGATAATAGAGGCACCTGAGAAGAACCGTCTAGGGCTAGGGCGATTTGTATTCTCAGATCGCTACTCGGTATTCGACTGGGGCGAGATGCCGGACCATATATCCAATAAAGGAGCTTCACTTTGCATAATCTCTGCCTATTTCTTCGAGAAACTCGGTGAGAAACATCGTACCCATTATGTCGGGGTTGTTGAGAACGGGAAGGTTAAGAGGCTTGATGAACTCTAGGAAGCCTCGAACACTATGGAAGTGAAGCTCGTAAGGGTGTTAAAGCCTCAAATCAAGGACGGCAAGCCTGACTATAGTGTCTTCCGGACTGAGCGATCGAACTTCCTGATACCTCTCGAGATAATGTATCGGAACAGTCTGCCCAAAGGCTCAAGCATCTTCCACAGGTTAGAGAAAGGGGAGATCACATACCAAGACCTGGGCATAGACCATTACCCAGAGCCAGGCGTCAAGCTTGAAAGACCGATAATCGATGTCAGCACGAAATTGGAAAGAAGCGACAGATATCTAGACTGGCATACAGCTCAACAGGTAGCGGCGTTGAGCGATGAAGAAGCTCAAGACATTAGGCGAATTGTCCTCGGGGTAAACGCGTTCATAACGTCTCGAACGTTAGAAGTTGGCTTGAACAATGAAGACGGAAAGATCGAGCTAGCCTTCGATCCAGATCGGAAACTCATATTGGTAGACGCTGTCGGAACCCCTGACGAGTGCAGATTCTCAGCGAATGGCGTACACATAAGTAAAGAGGTCGCTAGAGTATTCTACAGAAAGACCAATTGGTACAAGGTTGTGCAATGGGCCAAGGAAGAGGCCAGAAGGACTGAGATTGAAGATTGGAAGAAGCTGGTAGACGAAAGACCGCCAAATCTGGACGAAAGGGTTAAGGGAGAAATCTCAAACCTATACATGGCATGTGCCAATGCGCTCACTGAAAGAAAGTGGTTTGACGCCCCCAAGCTAGGAGATGTGGTCAAGCAACTTGAAGGCTTGGGGTATAATTAATGAGAGCTTTGCTTGCTGTGCAGAATGTGAAAGGCAAAGGCAGGGAGAGGTATAAACGTGGATGAGATCGTGGGCGGAAAACTGGATAGGAAGTTTCAGGAATACGTAGCTCTGGGTGAGGAGATAGACCCTGAGGAATGGGTGATAGCCTACTATCGCGTTGAGGGTGCGGAGGGCTTCTTCCCGCTAGACGTCGCAGCCGCAATAGCCGCTGAGGAATCAACTGGAACTTGGACAGTAGTGACAACCGAGACGAAGGAGATATTGAAGAACTATGGTGGAAAGGTTTTAGCTGTTGACGGCAACTATACGAAGATTGCTTTCCCTCTAGAGATATTTGAACTTGGGAATATCGCACAACTACTATCGATAGTTGCCGGAAACCTTTTCGGACTGAAGGCCGTAAGGAAAGCTAGGCTCCTTGATATTAGGTTACCAAGGAAATATGTTGAAGAGTTCCAAGGTCCGAAATTTGGAGTAGATGGAATAAGAGAGATCGTCGGTACATCAAAAGACCGTAGGCCGCACATAGGCACGATAATAAAACCAAAGCTTGGATTGAGCCCTCAAAGAACAGCTGAAGTCGGCTATGAAACAGCCGTGGGGGGCGTCGATTTCATCAAGGATGATGAGACACTAACCAGCACATCGTTTTGTCCCATTGACGAAAGACTAACCTGCATGATGAGAGAGCTTAACAAGGTCAAGGAAGAAACAGGAAGGACTGTCTTGTATTCTGTAAACGTGTCCCATAACCCTAGCTCAATGATAGAGAGAGCAGAAAGGATGATAGATTCAGGAGCGAACATGATAATGATGGACGTAGTATGTTGCGGTTTCTCAACGTTGAAGGAATTAGCCGAGAGTAAATCGGTGACTGTTCCAATCCACGTTCATCGTGCAATGCACGCGGCATTCACCAGAAGCCCGGAACATGGCATCTCCATGAACGTTGTGGCCAAACTGGTTAGGCTCGCTGGTGGCGACCAACTTCACATAGGCACCGTCGTAGGAAAGATGCATGGCAAAAAGCAAGAGGTCATTGCCACAAAGGACCTATGCCAAATGGAGAAGACCTTGGAGGTCAAGCATATAATATTGGAACAGGATTGGTACGGGCTGAAACCGATTTTCGCAGTCCACTCTGGAGGGCTCCACCCTGCACTGGTTCCTGAACTCTTAGAAACCTTGGGGAGTAACGATGTGGTCTTGAACTTTGGGGGAGGAATACATGGCCACCCATTGGGCTCGATGGCTGGAGCGAAGGCGGCAAGACAAGCCGTTGACGCGTATATGAAGGGTATTCCACTGGAGGAGTACGCGAGGGAGAATGAGGAGCTCGCGATAGCGCTCCAGAAATGGCAGTATTTTAAACCTAAGGCCTAAATCCTACAATCCGCAACGCTCGCAATTGTCAGAAGCAGTTGTGAGAAGGGTGTAGAAAACGTTTGAACGGTTCGTAGCGCCATGTCTTCTCATAAGAAGAGAACAATCTTTCCATCTGGAGACGTTTACTGAACTATCTTTTCACCTTTAATATCTTGTATCCAGAGGCTTTTCTTAATCTGTTCATAACGGCTACTCCAAGGCCCTCTAAACGTACGCCTTCAGAAATCATTATGTCAACTCTTTCTTCATCGAACTCTCTAAGAAGCCTAAACATGTTTCTCGCGACTGCGGCTAGGTCCCTCCTGCTCCCTAGAGCCTTTATAACATGCGCGCAGTAAGAATGCATGGTCTCTGTTGTCGCCATAATGCCTACTCTCTTTCCTTTCTGCATGTACCCATCGGCGAGTTCTTGTACCGTCCTCACGGTCGGGTCAAGCTCACCTTCAACCACAATCACCTCAGCGTTAGGAGCATAATGTTTATGTTTCATCCCAGGTGAGCGAGGATGCTTTACATTCATCTTCTTCTCAGTTAGGACGATAGGATGCAGCCTAATAGTTACTATAACTCTTTTCAGGTCTTCATAGGTAGCTCCGCCAGGTCTCAATATCATAGGAGGACTAACAGTCATGTCAACTACGGTTGATTCCACACCTATTCTTGTGGAACCTGCATCCAGTATGACATCGATTCGACCTTCAAGATCTCTTTTGACATGCTCTGCTGTTGTTGGACTTGGCTTTCCAGCGAGGTTTGCACTTGGTGCTGCGATCGGTGTCTTTGCTTCTCTGATCAACTCTAAAGCAACCTTGTGATCTGGCACCCTAATGGCTACGGTATCTCGACCTGCTGTAACTATGCTCGGGACTACGTCCGACGCTTTTAGAACAAGGGTTAATGGACCCGGCCAAAACTTGTCCATCAGTTCCTCAGCTCCGATAGGAAACTCTCTCACCAATTGAAATGCCTCTTGCTTCCTAGTCACGTGGACTATTATTGGGTTGTCAGCGGGTCTATTCTTCGCCTTGAATATCTTGAGGGCAGCCTCAGGATTCAAGGCGTCAGACCCAAGTCCGTACACTGTTTCTGTCGGAAATGCAACGGTCCCTCCCCTTCGGATAACCCGCGCGGCAATGCGAATAAGCTTAATCTCCGGCCGAAAGGGAGATACTCTGATAATCTTCGTTCTCAAACCTGTTTGAAATGCACAAGAGTTTACCATGCTAATCTGCCCAAATTTCATAACTATGCTACGTGCAGTGCTGGCTCGTTTCCTAGGACATTGAAGAACAGAATCAACTAGATCGCGCCTTTCTTCTTTAAGTATATCAGAGGGATGACTGAAACGAGAAACATCAGCATTAGGGAAAGTGGGTATCCGATCTCCCAGTGGAGCTCTGGCATATGGGCGAAGTTCATTCCATATATGCTCGCTATGAGTGTCGGTGGGAGAAAGATTGTCGCAAGCACTGTAAAGACCTTCATGATTTGATTGGTTGACGCAGCAACAGATGCGAGATACAGCTGTCCGACACTGTTAACTCTACCGTGATAAACCTCAATTAGGTCGATTAGCTGAGTGAGATGGTCTCGAATATCCCTGAAGTAGACCATGTTCTGATCGGAAACCAATGGGTAGATTCCTCTTAAGATGTCCCCTACAAGTTTTAGAGATGGCCAGATTGATCTTCTGATAGTTATTAGGTCTCTTCTCAGGCTGTCCATCTCATGCAGCATCTCCTTTGTCGGATTTTCTTCAACCTGTCCCTCCAAACCGGCGATGTTCTCCTCGACTTCGTTTAGAATTGTCGAATAGTCGTCAACAATTCTGTCGATTAGGAAGTAGTAGATAAAGTCGGGGCCTCTGACTTGGGTGGATGGGGTAATCGTCTTTAACATCCTAGTGAAGGCTTCGTTAATCTGTTTATTATCGTTATGAATGCTTATCAGCCATCGGTCACTTACGAAGAGGAAGATCTCCTCGATGAGGGTCTTCCTTTCAGCATACTTCATAGAGTGAAGAACGGTGAAAAGGTAGCCGCTGTAGTCATCTACCTTGGGACTCTGACCTTTATGAATTACGTCTTCAACGGCGAGGGGATGAAGGTTGAACCTCTCCTGAATTAGCTGAAGTTCCAGCTCCGAAGGACCAACAAGATCAATCCATACCACTGGATAATTCAGAGCCTCTTCTAGTGCCCGCTGATCAAACTCTCGGGGGCTCTGTTTGTCCCAAGCAAGTATTTTCATCATTCCATGATTCGTCTCGGTCAGGTGTTGAATAGTTATGAGTGATTATTCATAAATATACTTAACTACGCAGAATACATGTGACTCGCCAAGATCCCGTTGATCTCGTCCTTGAGTGGTGCATCCGCGTCTCTCAGTACTGACAGAACACGACTCCAGTCATCCTCGCAAATGACTACCTTACCTAAGCTCTATCTATACGTTAACATGGAGAAAGCAAGCCTCTTCGAGATTACGTCATGGATAGGAGACACAGCGCAGATCGTTGACGACGAAGATGAACAAGTAGACACATTCGTTCATACTCACATCGCTTTCTCTTAAAAGGACGGGATCTGTCGCGGAGGACGCTCGCAACCCGGCCTATCCATCAAATCGAGTGGCGAAGTCATCATCTTCGAGCTGGATAAACCGTCTCATAGACTACGATCGACAACAAGAACATAGCATAGGACATCTTCATTGTTCAGAGCCATTGATCGTCATTTCTCATGACCGTTATTTACGAGCTATTATAGGAAAATACTCATAAACACTCATATTTCTTAAATATGTCTTTAGACCATTATTTTAGGATTCAAGCCAAAGGCCGGAGAAATTGAGAACAACACTTGGTTAGGCTAGATGAAACTAGACGAAATCTTTGTGTCTGCAGGACCATTCGGGCTCTTCGTCCTATCCTTCTTTGAAGCGTCCATCTTCCCTGTTCCTCCCGATGTCGTGTTGATTCCTCTCTGTCTAGCAAATCCTAAGAACGCCCTCTGGTACGGCGTCACTGCGGCCTTCGCATCCGTACTCGGAGCACTATTTGGATATTGGATCGGGCTTAAGGGCGGGAGACCTTTGCTGATGAGACTGGGGGATAATCGAATCAATAGAGTAGAGTTCTACTTCAACAAATATGGCGTTTGGGCTGTTGGGATAGCTGCATTTACACCCGTTCCATTTAAGATTTTTACTATTGCATCTGGTATTTTTGGAGTGAAAGATATTCGAGGATTCATTCTAGCGTCAACTATCGGTAGGGCAGGGAGATTCATACCTGAAGCGATTCTACTGATGTTTTACGGCAGAACTATACTCGACTTCATAAAAGAATACTTCGAAGTGTTCACGTTGGTCCTAGCTTTCACGCTCGTTGCCGGATGCTTCCTCTACAGAAGAGTTCATCAACAGAGGAGAGCGGCATGAGAAAGATACCATCAACGATGTCCACTCAACACCCAGACAACGCAAACCCTCCTCCTTAGATTGATGAACAGATGATCAGGGAGGAAACAGAAGTCCGTGAGGCATACCTAGCCTATCGCGAACTTGAGTGCGAGGAACAGATGTGGGATTGGGAAGGAAAAGATGTCGACCCAAATGTAGTGAGAAAGCTGCTAACCGACCATCAAGAATTCTTCAAAGAACACGTCCTTGGGAGGGATATCTTTCTAACCTATCGGATTCCAAATCCTTCGGCCGATAGAGTTGAGAGGAAGGTTCTACTGGAAGCTCTAGAATCCATCCCGCGATGTTACGATACTGCGAAATGCCTCTATGGAGAAGAGGCTCCTCCACCAGTCTTCGAAGTCATCCTGCCTCTGACAACTAGCCACCTCGAGCTTCTGAAAGTTTCATCATGCTATAGCGAAATAATTGTTGGGAAAGGCAGAGCAAGGCTTGGTGACGGAGAGAATACATCTTTGGAAGAATGGATTGGAGAATTTGCGCCCAAAAAGGTAGAGGTTATCCCTTTGATTGAAGATAAGGATAGTCTATGCAATATCAATAAAATTCTAGCAAACTATGTCGAATATGCAAAGCCGAGCTACCTCAGAGTCTTCTTAGCTAGGTCCGACCCCGCTCTGAACTACGGACTGTTTTCGGCAGTGCTCCTAGTCAAGACCGCTCTCTCAAAGATCTATAAGCTCATCCAAAACCTAGGCTTAGATATATTTCCTGTAATCGGTACGGGTTCTCTCCCTTTCAGAGGCCATTTGACACCTCACAACATTGATAGTTTTCTCGAAGAATATGCTGGGGCTAGAACTGTAACAATTCAGTCAGCCCTGAAATATGATTTCGAACAATTGAAGGTTAAGGAAACGGTACAGAAGCTCAATAAAGAGCTCGTCAGAAGGGACGCAAGAATACTAAGCATTGAAGAAGAGTTTCGATTGAAGAACATCGTAGAGCTACTTTCAAGAAATTATCAAGTGAAAATCGAGAGATTCCCAGAGATAATTAACTTCTTGGCAAAGTTCGTTCCGAGAAGAAGAGCGCGGAAGCTACACATCGGATTGTTCGGGTACAGCCGACAGGTTGGCTCTATCAGACTACCTCGGGCGATAGAGTTCACAGCAGTCACGTACTCGCTCGGCATCCCTCCAGAACTCGTCGGAGTTAGCGCTCTATCGGATCTTTCAGAGATGGATTGGAATCTGTTCAACGAATACTACGTAAACTGGAGAAGGGACTTGAAGTTCGCCTCTGGCTTTATAAGTTGGCGAAATTTGAACGATTTAATGAAGGATAAGGAGGTAGTTGAAAAGGTGACGCGCAGGTTTGGGCTAGAACAGGTGATTCCTGAAATAATGAAAGACCTCCAATTTCTTGAAGAAAATATGGGGCTGAAACTAGGTCCAAGATCGCCCGATCATAGAAGACACGAAAACATTGCAAACAGCGTTCTCATCTCTCTGATCGATGAGCCTACAGAGATCGGAAGATACATAGTAGAGGCTGCACGAATAAGACGATCTCTAGGCTAGAGCATTCGTTCAAATACTAATAAGATCTAATCCATAGTGAGATTCAAGTGTTACGGGCATTGTTTACAAGGTGATTTGAATGGTCAGGAACAAGTTCATCGTAGAAGCCAGTTTCGTCGAGGAAATGGCACTTAGGCCTAAGATCAAGATAGAGGTTAGAACCATCGATGATATGCTGAAGATAGCGAAACTTCATCGCGAAATGATAGTAAGATGTCGATCAGAAAGGACGAAGACTGTAGCCTACTACATAATTCTGCCAGACAAGTACTTTGTCCACCATGCCAGTTCTTGAAGACCGGTCAATCTTCTGAGATAGTTTGTTGATAAGAGTAAATGAGGTTAAGTACGAAGAATGGAGGAAATGAAAAAGCGCTTAATGATGTTCGGTGGGTTGAGAGTAGCTCAAGCACTCTCTCATTCCTAGTCCATGTAGTATGTTAAGCCAGTAAACGCCTCGACTCAGACTCATAAGCTATCCAGATCGAAGCCCGGATCCCTTTACATTCACGTAGCGTTCATCCACAACCGCCACTAGCATAGCCCACATTGTAGAAGGCATCCGCCGACTGGGCAAATCGATGGTGCCAATACCAGACAGCCACGTGGATCCTAGCTATGAAGACATAAATTGCACTGGAAGCCTTCCTGAAAGACAACACTACACAATAGAGATAAAGGGCGTAAGCCACCAACCATAAATGGGTTCTCTCCCTCTCGAAGAAACCAACACATCCCACACACAACGTGAAAAGGAGAAGACTCCAAGACCTAAACTCTACAGCTCCGAACTACCTAAGCTCAACTTGTACAATTTCAAAAGAAATGTTAGACCTTCCAGTCGACCTCTACCCATTCTGGATTGATCCATACCTTAACTATGCTGGTGATCACTATCAGGAGCCAGAGTGGAGAATAGACGAGGTAGAAGAAGGCGAATTCGAGAGGGTTGAACGAATGACCCAGCTTCCGCGCAATAGCACAAAATACCGTCGAGTAGACTCCGATGTTACAGACCGTTAAGAATAGATTCTTGAGCAGAAAGATCGTGGTCGAAGTGAATGCCGCAGGGGGTAAGAGCAGACTAGTCCAAGTGGAGAGGAGTAGAAGCGAGATATAGATAATCTTCACAGGCAGCTCATCAGGGATGAGCAGAACAATCAACAAGAGCGGCAGAGACGGGAAGATGAACAAGAGGGATAACGGAACCCTCGGACACTTCCGAACGATCCCTAAGAGATCCCTGAAGTACTCCTTAAGCCAGAAGCCCACGCCTACTCCCCAACGTTTCCTCTGCTTGAACCACTCCCCCCAAGATGATGGGGCTCTGGTGTAGACGCCAATGTCTTCAATGTACTTGAACCTGACGCCTTCTTTGAAGGACCTCGTACCCATATCAAGATCCTCCGAGATGACCCTTCGAAAACCCCCCAGAGACGTAAAGGTCTCTCTCTTAATCGCGAAGGCTGCGCCGTTGAAGCCTAGACACTTCTTCAACGTCCGAGAGAAGAGCCAGTTAGCGAAGTTGAATCCTAGATAGTCGTAGCTGACGATCCTGGCGAGGAACGAATCCCTAATAACGCCTTTCTTTATCTCTACCATCTGGGCCTCTCTCATCTCCTCGGAGATTCTACTCAAGAAGCTTCCCGACCTACGGTCTATTTGTACGTCGCTGTCGAGGAAGAGCAGAATCTCCCCACGCGACTCCTTCACAACCTCATTCAGGACGTTGACCTTACCCTTCCTCTCCCCATTCAATACGAAGTGAACCTTATCCCTGAAAGCATCGACCAGTTCGAGACTCTTCGGTGTCGGTTCATCCACAACAAGAAATATCTCTTTATTCTGATAGGAGTCGGTTAGAAGGCCAACCAATAGAGGCTGAAGTAGCTCTGACTCCTCATAGACAGGGATGAAAATGCTTATCTTGGGAAGCATTTCTTGGACCCTTGGTGAATCTTTGATGGCAAGATAAAAAATGGGTTAGGGGGTTTGGAACGCGGATTTGTCTCCGGTTCACGCAGTTTCGATCGTCAACCCAATTTTTCCGCCTTTCTAGGCGTCTTCAGAGACGGTGATATCTTTCTTGTTCCTGTCGTCCTATGGTAGTATGTCGTTGAGGCTTGCCTCATCTCCTTCCTTGATGTCCTTTACAGCTCCTAGTTTTTCATCATAATACTTTTTAGTACTTTTGGAAACCAGCGCCTATCCCAGCCAGCTTGTTTTCTCGGTCTGATTTCCGACATTATCGCTTTGTCTCGCTCCAGTTCAACGAGCATCTTATAGAGCGTAGAGGGCATTGCCTCTATATTCTTCTTGGAGAGAACTTCTTGAAGCTCCTCGAACCTAAGGCCCTCCGGATGCTCCTTAATAAGGCTTACAAGCTGCTCGACAGTAAGCGACATCTTGCGAACAGGTTCTTCTTCCTTTTTCCTGCGAAACATCTCTTGAAGCAACTTCCTTCTGGCCAATGCAATTTTCATGGCTTATAGCTGTAGAGCTTCTGTAAAGCTGTTAAGCGTTTCACGATGTTCGGATGCGTTGAGAGTAGCTCGAGCGCTCTGTCGAGCATCGTCACTCTTCTCGATAGGATCTCTTCGACAAGCTGCTGGTCTGCTCTAAACATTCTGGTTCCAGCGATTTGAATCTCATCTCTCTCAGCCCTGTCTGGGTCGTCGATGAACAGGGTCTTGAAGCTGTTCAAGCCCCCCGCCTCTCGCCGATGCCGCTTCATTCTGACCGTCGATGCCACGATCTTCGCCAAGGCCTCTGAAAGCTTACGCGCACCCTCTTCAACATTCATGGCGCTTCTTCGGTCGGCATAGTACTCGCGAAGCCTACTTAAGCCGAGGACGAAAAGTGTTAGGATCCAATATATCGCCATGCAAGCTAATCCTATAATGATTGGCGCCGCTCCTCCACCTTGCCTCTGCCTCCCTCCCGTGAACCAACCTGAGAGCATCATCGAGTAGCCTATGAAGTAGAATATGGCTGGCAGGACAGAGGCGAACATCATTATTTGGACATCTCTATGCTTCAAGTGGCCGAGCTCATGGCCTATGACGGCCTCAACCTCCTCGTCCTCGAGCTCCTTTAGAAGCCCAGTGGTTACAGCGACGCGGCTCCCCGCGACAGGCGAGCCATAGGCGAACGCGTTCGGTATAGGAATATCCGCTATCATGACCTTAGGCATCTTCAAGCCTATCTTTCGACTTAGCTTCTCAACCGCGCCGTATAGCTTTGGACTATCGGACTTGGAGACTTCTCGCGCTTTGTATAATGCGTTAATTAGATGAGGTGCGAAGAGCCATTGTAAGATATTGAATAGAATGACGAAGGAGGCCAAGACTATAATGTTGAGCGCACCTAGCAGGCTTAAGATGACCGTGAAGAATAGGGTGGAGACGGCTATTATGAATGCCAATGTCCCTATCATTGACAAACGAAGCTTCAGAAGACTCACAGGATTACAACCCCATTCTTCATACTGATATCACAAGGTTAAGGGTAACCGTAACCTTACCGCATAGGACCTACACATCTACTTCATCAGATTCAAGAAATAGAATAGGGAAACCAGTACCTATCCCAACCTGTTTCTTTTCTCGGTCTGATTTCTGACTTTACTGCTTTGTCCCGTTCCAGTTTGACGAGCATCTCGTGAAGTGTAAAAGAATATGTCTCCATGTTTTTCTTTGAGAGAGCTTCCTGAATCTCCTCGAACTTGAGTCCCCCTGGATGCTCTTTGATGATGTAAAGGAGCTGTTCGACACTGGGCGACACCTTCGGAACAGCCTCTTCCTGCTTCTTCTTCCTGCGAAACATCCTGATCGTTCGGCTGTATCCGAGAGGGCAGGTATTAAGAATTTCTGCTACGAAAGAGCATCAATTCGATAAATTTATGTTATTTTGTTGCATGAGTATCCTTCAGGGAACAAATCGTGCACGAGGTCAACGTGAGCGGCACCTCGAGTCGATACGATTTAGATTCACTAGATCTGGCGGTCCTAGAGAAGATGCTGACCAACGGCAAGATCGGATTCAAGGAATTGGCCGAAATCACCAAGAGCGATCAGCGAACGATTGCAAGCCGATTCAAGCGGATGATGAAACTCGGCATAGTCAAGCGAGTGACGATCGAAGTAGATTGGTCAAGGATCGGCCTTACCGCAACCGCTTACATGGGAAGCACAACCGCGCTTGGCGAAGAGGATCGGAAGAAACTCTTTGACTTTTTACGTGGAGAACCGAGAATTC
>Ga0315312_1001981_pt1 | contig 14815 bp, 15 predicted proteins | sample TDP7_MG_FD_203629 | JGI IMG/M metagenome (GOLD analysis project Ga0315312, IMG submission 203629) | Freshwater sediment microbial communities from Lake Towuti, South Sulawesi, Indonesia - TDP7 | ecosystem: Environmental > Aquatic > Freshwater > Lake > Sediment | place: Indonesia: South Sulawesi... | reverse complement strand
ATGGACTCATAAGACCACGAACCGATACCAGTAAAGTTGCTATTACCAAAGCTGAGTCAATAAGCTTTCCACTTAACACTTTATCAAGCACTTTGTTAAAGTCCATTAACTTAATGTCATCTATTTCATCAGGATCAAAGCCACTTTTCCGCTTGAGGCTTTTTGTGAAGAATATTTCAACAGTTGCAGGTCCCATGGCTCCTGGTGCCCATGTGAACCTTCCAATCCATTCAAGTTTTTCTGCAGTGTAGCCAGTCTCCTCCACCAGCTCCCTTAGAGCAGCTTTCTGAGGAGTTTCGCCATTTTTTGCTCCACCTGCTGGTATGTCATATATTATTTTGCCAAAGGGGTGCCTATACTGTTTTGTAAGTATCATTTTATTATCGTTAGTAAAAGCAGCTATTGCCACAGCAACCCCTGAAGCCTTGAAGTAGACCCATTCATGTGTTGAGCCATCAGCAAACTTAAGGGTATCTTCAATGATGCATCTGCCATGTTTCTTGTATATAATTTGCGATTCTAAAATTCTTACATCTTCAAATTTACTTGTCAAAGTTTTTCATCATCCTTAAACGTGACATTTTCTACTTCCGCGCGCCCGTGTTCCATAGGTATTCGAAGTAGTCTTTGGCAAACTTTACTAAGCCGATATGATTCGACCAAATAACAAGCGATGGCTTCTCTTCACCTAGTAGGAGTAATGCTTCTTTGCCGTCTATTATTACGCCTCCTCCAAACATGTGCCCCCTTGTACGAACCTCCGCAATCCTTGTGGCTTCTTCTATGCCCAACTCTTTTACGTCTTTGGAAATCAGCAATAGAATTTTTACGCTCTTGTTCTGTAAACTCGCAAGCATTGGAAGTGCTGCTTTTACGAGTGTTTTCGTTAGAACTGGTGCAGCAATCATGAGTTCACTCTTTGCCTTGTCTAACATCTCTTGAAGTTTGGCTAGGATGTTGAATTCGCCTCTGAGAATCCAGATATCTGGCTTTTCTTTAATTTCCCTTTTGTCATAAAGTGGCTGCAGTTCGTTCAGTACTGCTTGTTCCCACCCTTTCATTGTGTCTTCCAGTTTCAGTTTAGCTGCCGTCAATGCTTCTGCAGGCGGTTTCGGATAATATTGGCTTGGTCTTCCTTTCTCACTTTTTGTCCAGCCCTTCTTTTCTAGAGAGTTTAGGGTTTCATAGATTTTTGAGTATGGGACATTAGAGTATTCGCTTACTTGTGTTGCAGCCATGGCTCCTCTTTCAAGAAGTGACAAGTAAGCGCGAGTTTCATATTCGGTTAGCCCAAGTTCTTGTAGCACTCGTTTCGCTTCTTCACTTATCAAGCCCTCTATGGTCAAACCTTTTTCACCTTCTGAATTGTTTGGAAACCTTCATATATTATGTCTGCGACACAAGGCTAAATAAGTTTACAACTGTCAGTGGTGTCAAAATGCAAGTTATCAAACAAACCAAAACCATCTGCCCAGAATGCTTCAAAGTCTTAGACGCCATAATATTTGAAAAAAACAACAAGGTTTACATTGAGAAAACATGCCCGCAGCATGGACGTTTTCAAGACCTTTACTGGTCGGATTACGAGCAATATAAGCGAGCTGAAAAATTTAGATATGAAGGGGAAGGGCTTAGAAACCCCCGAACAAAAACTGAACATAACTGCCCCTTAGACTGTGGCACCTGCCCCCAACACAAATCACATACAGTGTTAGCAATAATAGACGTGACCAATAGATGCAATCTTCGATGCCCTGTATGCTTTGCTAACGCTGCCTCAGCAGGCTATGTTTACGAGCCATCTAAAGGAGAAATTAGTGAGATGCTGGAGAATTTGAGACGCAACGAGCCTGTGCCCGCAACAGCGTTACAGTTTTCTGGCGGAGAACCAACGATAAGGCAAGATTTATTCGACCTCATACGTATGGCTAAGGAAGTGGGTTTTCACCATGTCGAAGTCAATACGAATGGATTGCGACTTGCACAAAGTGTAGACTATTGCCGTAGCTTAATTGAAGCAGGCATGAGCACAGTGTATCTGCAGTTTGACGGCTTAACTTCAGACGTGTACAAGTTTACTCGTGGCACAGATTTGCTTGACATCAAAATGAAGGCTGTTGAAAACTGTCGCAAAGCGGGATTACGAAGCATTGTTTTGGTTGTCACATTGGTTAAAGGCGTAAACGACCATCAACTCGGAGATATTATTCGATTTGCAATCAAGAACTTCGATGTTGTTCGATGTGTAAACGTTCAACCTGTTTCATTATGTGGCAGATTGCCAGAAAAAGAGAGGGCGAAAATGCGCATTACGATACCAGACTTTATGAAACTTGTAGAAGAGCAAACTGAAGGAAAAATTAAGGTTTCAGACTTCTATCCAGTTCCAATAGTGGTGCCTATCTCAAAGGCTGTAGGCACCCTAAAAGGCAAGAGATATGTAGAATTTACCACCCATCCCCATTGTGGAATGGCAACATACGTCTTCATAGAAAATGATAAGATAGTGCCTATCACTCGCTATGGAAATGTTGAAAGCTTTGTCAAAGCAATGAAAAAAGTCTACGAAGACGCTGCGAAGGGACGCTCAAAGAGAGCAAAATTGCGACTATTGGGAACCTTACGTCACGTCAAGTTTAGCCTATTGAGAAAGTATCTCTGGCCCATATTAAAAACAGGTTCTTACGAATCTTTGGGCAAGCTGCACAGAAAGATGCTTATGATTTCATCCATGCATTTCATGGACCCGTACAACTTTGATTTGGAGAGAGTGCAACGTTGTTGTATACATTACGCTGTGCCAGACGGCAGAATAATTCCCTTCTGCACAATGAATTCTATACATAGACCAAAAATTGAAGAACGCTTGGGAACTCCAGTTGAAAAATGGAAACGGCAACATAAGATAGAGATCAGTGCAGTAGCATAACACCATTACAACTCTGAAAAACTGCTTGCAGAAAGCCCTTCTCTCTTGAGTGGAATTAATAATTTTTTTGGTTCTTCTTCACCGTGTTTGGCATATAGCGATGTAGTCTTTGAGTTTGTCATCTGTTTTCATTTTTGAGATTTCTAATTGTGCATTTTTGAGAAGTTTTGTGAAGTTTTCTTTTGAAAATTCTTTCTTTAGCGCAGTCACTGCAATGATGGCTTGACTCTTGCTTGTTCTCTTAATTTCTTCAAGCGTTGCTAATGGATTTGGTATGTTTTGAAGTAAAGTTATGGCAAAGACTAGGTTGAAGATGTTATTTTGAAAGGGCAAATAATCTGAGTCAGCACAAATTATGTGAGCGTTCGAGATTTTCTTTGTATATTGCTTTGCTTTTTGGAGCAGTTTTGAAGAAAAGTCTATTCCTATTGCGAATTGCACTTTAGCTACTCCTGGAAAAAGGAGGCCTGTTCCACAACCAACGTCTAATATGAAACTTTTTTCATTTAGATGTACGTGAGAAAGTATTGCATTTATTTTTGCGTTTTGTTCTTCTGTGTATTGTTTCTCATAAATTGTGGCAATTCGGTTATAGTGCCTTATGACTTTGCGTTTTTTACTCCATTCGCTCATGTTTCCCCAGAAGTTTTATGTGTATTTATTGCATTCTTTAATTTGTTGGCGACTCCAAATTGCCCAAGAAAAAGGCTGTTGTCAGCTTTGAAGACCCAGACATCAAAGAAACAGCTGAGTTAGTCAGAGAAGCGCTTTCTGAACGCAAGACACTTGTCATAATTGGAAATTGCTGGGTCGAATACCGGGGACGAGCAAACTCCAAATTGGAAGCGGGAGAACGCATTGTCATGATTAAGGAAGACGGGTCAGTTTTGGTTCATCGTCCAACTGGCTATGAGCCAGTGAATTGGCAGCCGCCGGGCTGTATTTTTCAAACTCACGTACTCGATGAGATTTTGCAGATTCGGGCTGTGAGAAGAAAGCCTGCAGAATCTATTAGACTATTTTTTGACCGCATTTACTTGGTTTCAATCCTAAGCCTCACTGACTCCGGCGAATTCGCATTATACGCAAGCGAGGAAGACATGCAGAAGGCAATTCTGTTTGAACCATCGCTTATTGAGCCTAATTTCAAACCTATTTCATATGAAAAGAAGGTGGAACCAGGCTTCATCGACGTGTACGGAATTGACAAAAGTGGAAAGTTTGTAGTAGTGGAAATTAAGCGAAAAACTGCCAGTCGCGATGATGCATTGCAGTTGGCAAAATATGTGGAATCAATTAGAGGCATGGTTAATCGTCAAGTGAGAGGAATTTTAGCAGCACCGCACATGGGGAAAGGCGTACAAAAACTGCTCGCCACATTAGGATTAGACTTTAAGCCTTTAGACCCAAGGAAATGTGCCGAAATCCTAAGAAAATCTGAGATTAAGAAACTTGCAGAATTCTTTGAATAACAAACTTCTGAAATTCCAGATGATCCGTCAACCTTTTTTTGTGTGATAACGCGTCTCGTAGTTTGCTGTCTTGAAACACTATTTCAGATAACTCTTATATAGGCATATTTTAAATTAAGAAGGCTTTAGAGTGAAGAGATTTTGCCTCGTAAATGGCAGGGCTTTCCAAAACTGGTTGCTATGGCAAGTGGCTTTTTGATACTAATTGGGATTATTCTTTTAGGCATAGCCTTTTTGGCTCTTTTTGGATATCTAAATGTCGGCTTGTTGCTTGAAGGAAAACATCTATTAACGTTTGCAATTGCAATGGTCTTTGTTGGCTTACTTGACACTTTTGCGGCGATTATTATTGCACGTTGGTGAGATTGGGTGACGAACACCAGAAGAGTGGTTGCACGATTTATTGGGGTAATTCAATGCGGACTTGGTGGACTAGCCTCTGTCTTCGCCTATTTAGTTTACGCAAATCCGTCAATACGAGACGCGTTAGTTATAACTTCTAAAGAAGTTTACTTCTACATGTTCCTCTTTTTAGTTTTCGGCATGTTCTCAATTTTGAGTGGACTGCTTCTCGTTCGTGAAGAAGGCGGTGCGGATTGAAATGGGAGAAAAGAGTCTCAAAAGAGAGCTCGGGCTTCTTCAGACAACAATGATGGGAATAGGAGGCGCTATATGTGCAGGCATTTTTGTAACGTTAGGCTATGCTGCAACTCTTGCAGGTACAGCTCTTATAACAGCCATGATTTTATGTGGAATCATAAACTTGTTCACTATGCTTAGTTATGCTGAACTTGGTGCAGCTATTCCAAGCGCTGGTGGGGAATATACCTTCGCTAAAGCATCATTCGGGGGATTCTTATCTTTTGCAACGGGCTGGTTTGAGTGGATTAGCAATATGTTTTACGCGTCTTTTTCAGCTGTTGGCTTTGCATACCTGATATCCTATATAATCCCGACAATTAATGTACCATTGATTGCTGTAGTGACCGTCGTCATATTCACTCTAATAAACATCAAAGGCGTAAAAGAGACGGGATTAACCCAAACAGCATTAGTTATAGTTTTGTTGGCTCTTTTAGGCATATTTATTTCTTGGGGCATTCTCACTAGCCAAGGTGTCGGTACATTAGAGATTAAGGCGCCAGAAGGCTTCTTAGGCGTGCTCAGAGCCTCAGCTTTCATATTTGTAATATACTTAGGAGGAGAGGCTATAGCTGTAGCCCAAGCAGAAACTAAAGACCCAGGCAAAACAATTCCACGGGCAATATTGATATCAACTTTAGCGTTAATTTTTATTTACACCACAATAGCCTATGTCGTGTTCAAGATTGTTCCATCAGAAAGCCTTGCTGGTCAAGCATCGCCTCTTGCTTATGTGGCAGAACAGTTTATGGGACCTCTCGGCGTCGGCATAATCACGCTTGCTGGAATTATTGCAGCCTTGTCTTCAGTTAACACTTCCACTATGGCTCACTCAAGGGTTGCTTATGCACTAGCGAGAGATGGCTATTTTCCTAAAAGCTTTTTCAATCTTAGTGAACGTTTCCAAACTCCATTAATAGCACTCTTGGTAGGTTCAGTTTTTACAGCGGCCTTCGCTGCAACTGGAGTCGTGAATTTTGTTACTTATGCAACTGATTTCGGCTTCATAATTGGTTTTGTTTTTGTTAACCTTTCCCTGATTAAGCTACGGAGAGACAAACCAGACTTATACAGGCCCTTCAAGGTTCCACTTTATCCTTTGACGCCAATTCTTGGAATAATTGCTTCACTATTTCTTATCATCTTTTTAGAACCAAGTACGTTACTAATAGGTACAGAGCTGTTCATTTTCGGCCTTATAGCCTACTCCATAAGCATGGTTGGACATTACCGTATTTGCCTCGCATTAGGTGGAATGAACTTTAGCATAAGCGCCTTTACAGCGCTACTTGCCTATCTCATAATATCAAATACACTACCAATAGCATTGTCTCAAAGTACCCAATTATTGCTTTTTAGTATTGCCGTTTTTGTCAGCATAACTTATCTTGTCGCAGGGCTACTTAACCTTACAAGAAAAAGTGGTGAAAAATTATGACAGAAAGCGAGGCGGAAAGGCTTCTAAAGAATACGATTAAAGAAGAACGATCTCAAATTTACAATGTTGTCCGTAGGCTAGGTTCAAAATTAAGTGGATTAATGTTCACTTGTGGCGTTCTAGTTTTTATTTTCGGCATTTATATATTGATTGTTCCTTCAGACCCCATTCTTTCCGCCAGACTCGGTATTGTATTCGCTTGTGCGTTGGGTTTCATCGGTGGCTTAAACATTTTATGCGGTTTGCTTCTTCTTTTAGGAGAAGATTAGGCATTTTCACTGCTTTGCTAAGAAGTCCGTTATTCTCCTTTGGAATATTGCGTCTTGTAATAGTTTGCTATCTTCTATCCACTGCTTAAGCGGAATCTGGAATTGACTGGCAATTCTTGCAAGTGCCTCGTCTAACGTGTTATACTTCAGCGGCATCTGCCTCATAGCATTCCTAACGTTTTCTCTTACCTGCCATACACCAACTGGCATTATATAGCCTGGATGAGCCTCTCTTAACACAATTACAGTTGCCTGCCTTCTTTCTTTAGCCAGTAGTTCGCATACTGCCAAACGTGCCGCATAATAGCAACCGCCTAGGCTTGCATACGTTGTGCGCCCTTCATATGGCTCCCAATCCGAATACATAATTATATGTTGTCCACTTGGATTCCACACAGTGCCTGGATACCAAGCTTCCAGGGCTTCGTAACTCCAAGCGCCTGGAATCATCAGAACCTCAAACCTATTATCCAAATAACGAGACTCGTAAACTCTGAACTCATTAATCTCTGGAAAAGTCTTAACTTGCTCCATCAAATCTTTGCTTAGAATACTGTCTACTGCTGTGATACTCCAGCGTGTAGGCACAAGTCTCCTGTTATCTTTGAGCCCGAAGGAACCAACACTGAAGGCACGTTGAATCCTTGAAACCATTACGCCTTTTTCAAATAAGCCTTTGACTGCTTCTGCTGCTTTCAAATCTGTGTCATAGTAGGCTTTCTCTATTTGATGGTCCCAGCGAGAAGGCATAACATGCATATCTCTAATAGGCGCAGAAGGGCCAAATGGCTGAATCTCATCATCTAAGACTAATGTCCTATTAGGCTTCTTTTTCAAGGCTAATTCTACATCTGTTGGACCTATGGATAAGGCTAATTCACGCGTCATGTCCATAATTTTTCCAGCATCCTCAAACTTCTTTACATGGACACGATATTTTCCACGCAAAAGAATTGACCTAAACCCTACTATATCGTCTATTGATTTTCCAAACCACAACTCAGGCAAATCATACAGCCGCGTATCCTCATGAACTGGCGGAACAAGCGGACCAGCATAAACGTATGGGTATCCTATTCTGCCAACAAAAACGCCTGGCGGAGAAGCTCCATCCATGTCCAAGCCTTCAAGTAGAGGCATGGCCTTAAAATAGTATTTCAACCTGACAATGATTGGGCATCTGGTTTTTCCGCATAAAGCCTTAGCGCCCTTGCAAACGACACACATAGTGTTTCTCGCAACCGTTCTAAATGAATTCTTATCATAGTTGATGTCAGCGGCAACATGTTGGTCAACTAATTGCAGAAGCCAACGATTGTCTTCAATAACCCTTGGTCTAGTCGCTACTTCTTTATTCCAAAGCTTCTTCGTTCTAATTGCCAACTTTTTCATGCATTATTGCCGCCGAAGCATTTTCAAATATTTTCTTTGGCGTACAAATATTTTAGTATAGTTGACCGTTCTCGGTATGGCCGGTAGAAGAAACATTTCTTTCTAGCACACGCCTCATGATTACCATTATTAGGCTCTTATATGTTGGTCTGCACAGCAAAAGAGAAGATTAAGGAGCGGCTTCAATGATATATCCGTCAACTCGCCTAACATGTATACCCTTGTTTCATCGTGGTCTAAGGAGAGACGCTTGATGAAAGTCTTTGCCTCCATAAGATGCTTCTTTACCTGAGAATCGGACAAAAATTTCTCCGCGACATCGGGATCAGAGGCTAGAAATGTGAAGGATTCTTTCAACTTACTCTTCTGTATGGTCACTTCTTGAAGCTGCTTTTGCGAAGTGATCTTTCTAAGCAACTTCTGATTTAGTTTTGGCAGGATTTCGATGTCTGCTAAAGTTGTGTCTCTGAGATAGCCCCAGCAGACAAGTCGATCGCGATCTCTTGTCACTAAGGAAAGTGGATAATGCATCAGATTTTCGCGGTCTACAAGGGTCACAGCCATCTCGACCTTAGTGAGTGCCTCGCTATCCTTCATTCGACATAAAGATCGGAACCCACCGCGTCCATATGGACGAAAACCAACAAACTCGCTGCGTAATGTCATGTGCTCCTTTATGGCTTTGGCGTATTTTACGCCGATTTTTCTATTTCTATAACTTCCTACAAAATAGATAATAATGAAGAGTAGGGCAACAAGAAAGATGATTTCAAACTCATACATGCCGAATCTACCTCATTTTCAACAGTGATTGCGGGGATTTTAAAGATTAATTTTATATTGAGATTGTTTATACTAAAACAGGGGATAAAGCTTGCTTTCAGTAGTGGTTATTCTGCTCGGTTTAGTCTTGTACGCTATCGCATACTGGGGCTATGTAAAGTGGTTCGACAGAAACGTAATAGAATCTGACCCAAAACGAGAGACACCAGCACACACCTATATGGATGGAGTAGAATTTTTCCCATCGAATCGTTATATTCTCTTCGGCTTTCAATGGAAAAGCATTGCTGCATTAGGACCTGTAACCGGACCCATTATTGCACTTCAGTGGGGCTGGCTTCCAGGTCTTCTATGGATTCTCTTTGGAACAATTTTCATCGGCTGGATTCACGACTATGGAAGCCTAATGGTGTCATCAAGATCTGAAGGCGCATCCTTCGGACCCATAACTTATGAGTTAATTTCGCCGAGAGCTCGAACATTTTTACTTTGGTATATTCTCTGGTACATTATCTTAATCCTTTCATCGTTCTCTAACGTAGTTGCCAAACAGATATTTCCAACTTATCCAGTCAGCCCAATACCAGTGCTTATCGTAGCACTTGTAGGAATTCTGGCAGGTTTTGCAACTTACAAGCTTAAAGTCAACATAGTCTACACAACAATAGTCGCTGTAGTGGTAATGTTCCTAGGGATTTGGGCTGGTATAGCGATGCCCATTACAGTTCCCCTATCTACTGCTGTCGCAGTATTTCCGAATGCAGTGGACTTCTGGATACTCATAACATTGCTCTTCTGCTTCCTCGGGGCTGTCTTACCAATCTGGGTTTTCATACAACCAATCAATTACCTTTCATTCTATTTGGTCTACGCAGGCATTATAGGCATAATCCTAGGCGCGTTCATAGGCGCTCCCAACTATCAAGCCCCAATGACAACTGTATTCTTCGACCCCGGAAAGATAGCTCCTCTATGGCCGATGATGTTTGTGACAATCGCTTGTGGGGCAATATCAGGCTGGCACAGCTTAATCGGCTCCTCAGTCTCGTCAAAACAGCTCGACACCGAACCAGACGCACACTTCATCGGCGGAGGTGCCATGCTAGCAGAAGGAATATTGGCGCTTGTAGCTTTGACTGCTGTAGCAATTTTGAGCCCTTCAGCAATAGTGGGTAAGCTACCAGCTGACAAGTTTGTTATAGGGGGATCTACACTTCTAGGGAATCTTGGAATACCTGCCAGCGTTGGAAATGCGTTAACAGCTGTAATGCTGATTATACTGGCGATAACGATCATGCACATAGGACTTAGAATTACTCGATTGGTGCTGTCTGATCTGGCTGGGCCGCGATTTGGCGGCATATTCAAGAACAAGTATGTGAGTGCCATCATTATATCCATCATCGTTTACATAGTGACAAGTGACCATACGGGAGCCGCATTCAGTTACATCTGGGGCACTTTCGGCGGAGCTAACCAACTCATGGCTGGGCTGGCTCTAATGATCGTTTCGCTTTGGCTCACGAGAGAAAAGCGTCCCACGAAATACACCATGATTCCAATGCTTTTCATGCTTGTGACAACTCTATCAGCGCTTACATACTTATCATACGATGGAATCATAGGATACATTGCAAATCCTACAAAGATAGGGGCTTTGATTGCCGCTGCCGTAAACATCTTCCTGTTAATACTTGGGCTTTTCATGTGCTACGAAGGAGCCAAAGCCTTCAAGAGACTGAGAGCGAAAGCAAAAGAGCAGACTGCAGAAGCTAAAGCTTAAACTTCCCTTTTTTTCTACCCAGCGCCTCAGCAACGCGAGCAATCATGCTTAAGCCAGTTACTTCCGTCTCAAATAGGGGAACATAGCCACGAACCTTTCCGGGAAATTTCTTGTCAATCATTTCTAGATAATAATCCTGCTCTCGGATTTTATTGACTATATAGGATGTAGCGTTTTTGAGGTCAAACTCCTCCTTCGGGAGAACCTCATTCACTATCACTCCACCAGTAGGGATATCAAAAGCTTGAACCCAGCCGATGAATCGCTCAATAACAGCGATAGGAAGAGAAAGTGGCAGAGTGACGAAGAAAAAGGCAGTTTTATCCTTATCAGTCAACAGCTTGCGCCCCTTTTCCGTCTGCTCTCTTGTGCTCAAGAGGCTTGCAAGCATAGGGTCTTTCTTAATCTCTTCTATTATCTTTTCCTTTCGAAATGATAACTTGACGCGAAGTGACAAAGCCTCTTCTCGGCTCTTAACCATCTTGTGCAACCAGAGGTCGTAAACCTTTGACATGCCTAATAGGCGATAAGTGTGAGCAACCGGGGCGGTGTCGAAGATGTAAGCGTCAAATTCACCCTTCAATATTAAGTTGATCATGTCGTCAAACATTGCAGACTCTTCAAAAGCTGGGTTTGTAGTAGCTATATCCACAAAAGGTTCTGGGTCGAGCGGGATATCTGCATACTTTAAAAACGTGAGAATCTTGTCGCGTATTTCTTGCTTATATTTCTTAATCGTGTCGGAGATGTCGATTTCAACGGCATGAAGTTTATTAGTGCCTTCTATTCTCTGCACACCCTTCCCCAAAATGTCTTGCCCAAAAGCACTCGATAAGCTGTGAACAGGGTTGGTAGATGAAATCAACGTTTTCTTCCCAAGTTTTTCAGACAGATAAAAGGCCGCACCTGCAGCAACAATGGTTTTGCCGACTCCTCCCTTTCCTCCGAAAAACATGTATTTTAACTGGGGTTTTGAAGCAATGAATTCTCCAAAGTTCAGACTCATGAATCAGACCTCTCGTTTGAAGAGGTTCTCAGCCACTTTAGAGATCATTTCGAGCCCTTTGGGCTCACGGTCAAACATTGGAACTACACCCCGAATCAGTGGTCCAAACTCTTTCTTAATGGTTTCTAGGTGTTTCTGTTGCATGGATATCTTGTTTCTTAGGAAGGGAGGAACGTTTCTCTGCTTTAACAATTCTACCGGATAGGCTTGATTTATTATAACACCGCTTAGGGGTATGCTAAAGGACCTAAACATCTCCAACGCTTTTCTCGTGTCGAGAATAGGCATGAGTTCGGGTATGAGAACGTAGAAGAAAGAGGTGCGTTCCTTGTCCCTCATCATATTGCTGACAAAATCCAATCTTGATCGGATAAACTCCAACTCCTCCAAGATTTTGTCTTCTTGCGCCAATCCGCCTTTACCACTCATAACAGAGGCAACATCTCCGTATTCGCCTGCTTTTTTCCTCGTTTCAACGATTTTGTCAACCCATGCGTCTAGGATTTCTGCCATGCCCAGAAAGCGTATGGCATGGCCGTGTGGCATCATGTCAAAGATGTAGTAGTCGTAAGCGCCGCTTGTCATCAATTCAACCATGGCATCGAAGGTTGCAGACTCAGCCATAGCAGGCTCCGCGGCACAAGACTTGATGTAGTCATCCACTTCTGTTGGCACTTCACCATACATCTTCACAATCTTCTGTCGAATCTCCTCTTGATATGCAGCTATCTTCTTATCCGCATCGATTTCCAGTGCAAAGAGGTTGGTAGCGATCTCCACTTCTCCTTTACCGAAAATGTTTCTCTCGAATATGTCGGTAAGACTGGCTTGTGGGTCTGTGGAAAAAACCACCACCCTTTTCCCAATTTTAGCGAGCCAGAAGGCGGTGGCTGCTGAGAGAGTGGTTTTCCCGAGGCCTCCCTTACCACCGAACAAGATGTATTTCACGTTTGGATTGGCTTGAAGGTATTGTTGGATTGACAAGGCTGTGGACAAATTGGGTGAACCTCCGCTAGGCGAAGACCGTGTCCGTGACATCCCGTTCCCTCAATAACGTTCTCTTCCATGTTTTCACGTGGGGCACCGCGTATGGCAAAAGTCTCAGGCAGTAATACGGGGGGAGAACTGGAACGCCCAGCATGTCGCCCATAGTGATAAGCATGAAGAGGTTTTCCAGATGCATCCTCGTCTTCAGGGCGTAGGTGACCATGCCGTGCATAGCCATGCCATAAACTAAGCCTTTCACTGCTTTCTTGACTTCACTTTCTTTCTCTTCTTTGTTCTTTCTCTTGTCTGCCATTGAAGTTTCACCTACAGCATATATGAATGGATTTTTCCTAGGGTTAAATCTTTCTACTTTAACTTATTGGTTAAATCCTTTTCTTTAAGCATATAGTGTTTCCATTTTTGAAGCCTAGGGAGCCAGAAGGGAAGTATCCTAAACCTATAGTATGAAGAAACATGGTATCCCAATGTATCCCCGAGAACAACCGACATAAGCATATACTCGGTGAGCAGCCTTTTCTTCTCCAAATCTTTAATCATATCGTAAACGGTGGCTCCAAGAAGAAAATCCTTTAGCGCCACTTTCAGCTTTCGCATCTTGCTATCCGCAGACACGGTTGAGCCTCAATAAATCTTATCAAAATGTGTCGGATATAACCTCGATGGTGTTTTCGATGATGAGTTTTATTGGAGAACTCTAATTCATAACTCTGTTGGCTTTTATTCTACTATGATTCGCTTCCAGAAACTCTCTTTTCGTATCTCCCAAATGAAAATTAGGATCCATGATGCTAGCGTTGAATATGAAACAGGTCTAATGAAGAGACTAAGACACTCTTTAGGACAAGGTAAAATTTATCTTTCATGCTTCACTTTTGACTAGCAGAAAAGGGAGGATACTTTCTTGTTTGAAGGCTGGCTCACGGACATATGGCTCATAGTAGCCAATGTTCTGCTTCTCATTATTTCATTGATTATTTTGGATAAAGCCAGCCACGTAACAATTACAAACGCTGTGAAAGTGTCAAGTGTAACTGGATTCGGAAAAACAACTGTAGGCTTCTTCTTAGTTGGGTTTTCTACATCTCTGCCAGAATTATGTGTCTCTGTGATCGCTGCCTTGTCTTACGGGCAAGTAATGGGATTTGCTATTGGGAACGTTTTAGGGTCAAACATAGTTAACGTCTGCCTAATAGCTGGAATATGTATAATTCTTATGTCACTAAGAAGCCCTAAAACCGCAAATATGTTTCCACATACTACAAAAGAAGATATGGGAAGCCTCTACTTCGGTCTACTTGTGGCGTCTGTAATCCCCCTGTCACTTATATACGTCGCGCATGCGAGCCAAGTTGTAGGCGTAATTTTGCTAGTCATATTCATTGTCTACCTATATCAGTTGTCAAAAATAAAAACCGTAAAGGAAGAAAGCAGTCTGGCAGAGGAGAAGATAAAGCTGCCCCAATACAGTGCCCTCACTTTTCTAGGAGCCATCTTTGTTGTCTTAAGCTCTTATCTTATCGTTGACACAGCTTCCTTTATCGCAACGACACTTGGTGTACCTCAATCCGTAATTGCGGCGACCGCTGTTGCGTTTGGCACAAGTATTCCAGAGCTGGCTACAAGCCTCAAAGCAGTTAAGCATGGGCATCCTGAAATCGCCTTCGGAAATATTGTTGGAAGCGGCTTCATTAACATAACATTGATCCTAGGAGTGCCTTTGATTGCATCTCCTTTTAAGGTGAATATGACGGTCTTTCTGGACCTCGTAATATTCTCTCTTATCGCCAACTTGTTTCTATGGTATTTCTTGACCAGCGAAAGAATAAGTTGGAGAGAAGGAGCAGTTTTACTGTGCATATACGCGTTGTTTTTAGCAACAACTTTCGGAGTTATTCAGCTTCGCTAAGCCTTAGGGCAATAGAGCAAATGCGACAATGAGCGGAGCAAAAACAGACGCAACCAAAGACATGACTGTAATCATAGTGTTAAGCGAAGGACCAGCCGTATCTTTGAAGGGGTCACCAACCGTGTCACCTATAACTGCAGCCTTATGGGCTTCTGAACCTTCCCCGCCGAAACCGCCTGCTTCTATA
>Ga0315312_1001980_pt1 | contig 14816 bp, 26 predicted proteins | sample TDP7_MG_FD_203629 | JGI IMG/M metagenome (GOLD analysis project Ga0315312, IMG submission 203629) | Freshwater sediment microbial communities from Lake Towuti, South Sulawesi, Indonesia - TDP7 | ecosystem: Environmental > Aquatic > Freshwater > Lake > Sediment | place: Indonesia: South Sulawesi... | reverse complement strand
AAGGAGTATGGCATTTTGAGGATTTTAAATTCAAATCGAAAAATCTCATTTTTCTCAAATAACAAAATAATTGTTTAGCGTTATCTATATTCCCAATTTCGACGTTGGGACACTACTGTTATTACTTTTGTATTAAATCAAGGAGATTCAGGATTTTTAGACTCTTGATTAAAGTACAAGTCAGAGGTTACGAGAGAGGCGGGGTTTCCTTTCAAGAGTTGATCCAGGATGGGTAAGGCCTCCTCTACGCGAAAGGTGGGTTCAGGAATGTCCCACCCTTTAGCGCGGAGGTCATGACACAGTCGGAAAATGGAAGGCAGGAGAAAAGTATGTCTGCCAGCCCTGAGGAGGAAGGAAAAGACCTCGGTAAGCTGGCCCGTTATTAAGATCCTTCCTTCTTCCAGGACGATCAGCCGATCCACAAAGTCGAGGAAATCTTCGATCGCATGCGAGACAATGACCAGAGTCTTCCCGGAATGATGCAACTGGCCAATCTCCCTTAGGATCTCCTGTTTACCTGGCCCATCCAGTCCCACGGTGGGCTCATCAAGGATGAGTAGACGAGGCTCTTGCACCAAAACTCCGGCCAGGGCCACGCGGCGCATTTCTCCGCCACTCAACTCAAAGGGAGAACGGCGATAGAAACTCTCATAGTCCAAACCCACGGAGGCGCAGGCCAATTTCACCCGGTCTTCAATCTCTTTGGGAGAAAGGATTTTCCGCTGCCGCAAGACAAAAGAAATCTCATCGAAAACCGTCTCTGCAAAGAGTTGCTGCTCCGGATATTGAAACACCATCCCTACGCGCTGCCGTAATTCGGCCCAGGCAATCCCCGAACGGCTCAGGTCCATCCCCTCGACATAAACCCGGCCGGAAGAAGGCTTAAGCAGGCCATTGAAATGCTGCACCAGGGTTGTCTTGCCCGAACCGGTCGCCCCGACGATGCCCAGGCATTCCCCTTCCTCGATTTCCAGGGAGACATTCTCTAAAGCCTTTTTCTCCAGGGGAGTCTCAGGGTGATAGATATGCGTGAGGCTTTCAACGGATATGATTGGCTGAAGGATAGGCCCGCTCATTCCACGATCTTATAGACGATGTCCTTCTCCCGCACGCGGTCTTTTACTTTGACCCCAATCAACTGACCCACTTCAGCCTTTTCGATGTCCTTGTTCTCAATCTGCATGGACTGAACCTGATCCTCAAAATCGGTGGTATGCCCCTTGATCTTGATCCGGTCTCCAATCTTGAGGGTTCCATCGGTCATCTTGATCGCCGCCACGCCGGGCTTGGCAAAAAACTTCATCACTTCTCCCACCTTTTGTTCGGGCATTTCCAGCCTCCTTTCCTCAAGCAGCCTTTATCATTTGAATTAATTTCTCTGGAAAATTATATGTTTGCGTTTACAGGCATGTCAAGGAGAATCCGGGAGCCAAAGCAGCGGCCTATGGCCTTTAGGAGCGCTACACTGCAGGAACATTGCGTTTGAGGAGCACTGCACTTGAGGAATAAAGAGTCTTGAGGATTTTTTTCAACTCTTCCAGCGAGCGCACTCCTGGAGGGATGGGATGTCCTCGGTCTCGTAGCCCTTGAATCAGGCGAAAAATCGGGGGCAACACCCCCAGCGAAGAATCAGGCAGGTAATCTCCAGAAAAGAAATTCACCAGGGGTCCGTAAAAAAAGATCTGGCCATGGTTGAGAATCAACAAATCCTGGGCTCTCAGAGCCTCTTCCAAGGAATGGGTGATATGCAGGACGGTCCTTTTTCCTTGCGCTTGGATTTTCTGGATAAGGTCCAGGATCTCTTCTCGATCCTGGAGGTCCAGCATGGAAGTGGCTTCATCAAAGACGAAAATCTCGCTCTCCATGGCCAGGATTCCAGCTAAAACCACCTTCTGTTGCTGCCCGCCGGAAAGGAGGTGAGGTGAATGGAAACGATATTTTTCCATCCCCACGATCTGGAGGCTTTCCTGAACACGGAGAGCCATGGCGCAAGGGTCCATGCCCATGTTTTCCAGCCCAAAAGCCACGTCCTCTTCCACCACCGAGGAAACGATCTGGTTCTCGGGGTGGGAGAAAATGTATCCCACTCGGGTAGAAATTTCTCCTGGTCTTAGTACCCGACCATCGATCAAAACCTGACCGGAGGAGGGCGAGAGAAGGCCTTTAATCATTTTCCCCAGGGTACTCTTTCCGGACCCATTCGGGCCCATCAGAGCCACATAACGTCCCCGGGGAATAAAAAGATTTAGGCCTCCAAATACAAGCCTCGGCGGACCCTTCTGGGAAGGATAAGAAAAAATCACGTTCCGAAATTCAATCATTAGAATGAAGAGGTGAAGGATGGCATTATAGTTTAGCGGGCTCTGGAGGTGCAGCCACCTCGGCTCTTTTCTTCTTCTCGCGTCTTCTTCCGGCTTTGTGTTTTTTCAAGACCTTAGTTTCCTTGCCTTCAGAAATCAACTCTACCAGGGAAAGGGGGGCTCCATCGCCATGTCTATAGCCCATTTTAACGATGCGGATATAGCCCCCATTTCGCGATTTATAACGAGATGATAAAATATCAAAAAGCTTGCTCACGACTTCACGCTTGCGTACGACAGCCAAAACTTGACGCCGCGCATGAAGGTCTCCCCGCTTTCCCAGCCCGATCATTTTTTCGGCGAGGGGACGGAGTTCTTTTGCCTTAGCATCCGTAGTTTTAACCCTTTCATGTTCGAAAAGGGAAGTGACCAAATTGCGCAGCATGGCTAAGCGATGGCTCGTAGTCCGACCTAACTTTCTTCCGGCGATTTGATGGCGCATCTTGGCGTTCCCTCTTCAGGCTTCCTTTTCCGATTCCCGCAGCTCAGGGGGAGGCCAATTCTCCAGCTTCATGCCCAAGCTCAACCCCATTTCGCCAAGAATCTCCTTAATTTCATTGAGGGACTTTCGTCCAAAGTTTTTGGTTTTCAACATTTCGGCCTCGGTCTTCTGTACCAGATCGCCAATGTAACGGATGTCTGCGTTCTTCAGACAGTTGGCCGAGCGGACGGAAAGCTCAAGTTCGTCCACGCTTTTAAAAAGGTTTTCGTTGAGCTTGGAGGTTTCTTTAACCTCCTGCGGTCTGGGGATTGCCTCTGCCTCATCAAATTGGATGAAAACACTCAGCTGTTCTTTGAGAATTTTGGCAGCAAAGCCAACAGCATCCGCAGGGGCCAAACTTCCATTTGTCCAGACCTCCAGGGTGAGCCTGTCGTAATCCGTAATCTGGCCCACCCGGGTATGGGTGACGGCAAAGTTTACTTTGCGGATGGGAGAAAAAAGGGCATCGATGGGAATAGTCCCGATAGGTTGTTCATCCTCCCGGTTCCGCTCCGCGGGAACATAACCCCTTCCGCGTTTGACCACCATCTCCATCTCCAATTCTCCATCTTCGGAGAGCGTGGCCAATACGTGTTCTGGGTTCAGAATTTGCACGTTAGGATTGAGCTGGATGTCTTGAGCCTTCACGACCCCTGACTTGTGGGCCTTCAGTCGCAACGTTTCCGGGCCATCGGAAAGCAATTTTACCAGTATTTCCTTAATGTTAAGAATGATATCCGTGACGTCCTCGCGCACCCCGGGAATGGTGGAAAATTCGTGCAGAACCCCTTTTATGCGTACCGCGGTAATGGCCGCCCCTTGAAGAGAAGAAAGAAGGATACGGCGCAGGGAATTACCGATGGTGGTGCCAAAACCCCGTTCCAGAGGCTCCACATGAAAACGCCCATAGGTGGGGCTTAGAGTTTCTTCATCTGCTTCTAAGCCCTTCGGCTTTATAAGGGTTTGCCAATTTCTATACATAGACACTCCTTGATTCCGCCTTTCGGCGGGACCAGCGAAGGATTATTTAGAATAGAGCTCCACAATCAGCTGTTCTTTGATGGGCATGGTGAGATCCTCGCGAGCAGGTAAGGCGGCTACCCGCCCCCGGTAGCGTTCCTTATCCAGCTCCAGCCAAGAGGGAACTCCCCGGCGAGCCACTGCCTCCAAAGATTCCCCGATCTTGGTGATCTTCTGGCTCTTCTCTTTTAGTTCAATCACATCCCCCACCTTCACCAAATAGGAAGGGATGTTCACCTTTTTCCCGTTGACCATGAAGTGGTTGTGGCGTACCAATTGTCGGGCTTCGCTTCGCGAGTTGGCGAATCCCAGACGATAAACCATATTATCCAGACGCCTCTCCAATAGAAGGAGCAGGTTGGTCCCGGTAATCCCTCTCTGTCTCTCTGCCTTCTCGAAGAAGTTACGAAACTGTCTTTCCAAAAGCCCATACATCCGTTTGACTTTCTGTTTCTCCCGGAGCTGGAGGCCATAGCTGGAAAATTTTGCCCGTCCTTGGCCATGTTGCCCCGGGGGATAACTGCGGCGCTCGAAGGCGCATTTATCGGAATAACACCGCTCCCCTTTTAAGTAGAGCTTCAAATTCTCCCGCCGACATAACCGGCAGACAGACTCAATATACCTTGCCAAAATAATCCTCCTCTGGCAAATCGACCCGCTTTCGGGGCTTCACACGCGCCGTCTCTTAGGCGGACGACAGCCATCGTGAGGGATGGGGGTCACATCTCGAATCAAGTCCACCCGGAATCCCGCAGCTTGCAGGGATCGCAAGGCGGCTTCTCGTCCCGCGCCCGGTCCCTTGATGTAAACCTCAATCGCCCTAACTCCCTGCTCCATGGCCTTTTTGGCAGCCTGCTCAGCGGCTAGCCCAGCCGCGAAGGGGGTACTCTTGCGCGAGCCCTTAAACCCCACGCTGCCGGCACTGGCCCAAGCAACGACGTTGCCGCTTACATCGGTAATCGTGACAATTGTATTATTAAAAGAAGATTGAATGTGCGCGATGCCGTTTTGGATATTTCGCTTTTCTTTTTTCTTTGGTCCGCCACTCTTTCCTGCCGGCATTCTCCCTCCTCTATTTCTTTCTCCCGCCGATCTGACGCCGTGGCCCTTTACGGGTACGGGCATTGGTGTGGGTGCGTTGCCCCCGCACGGGTAAAGAGCGCCGATGTCGCAGACCGCGGTAGGACCCTAAATCCATCAATCGTTTGATATTCATAGAAACTTCGCGCCGCAGGTCTCCCTCAATCTTCAAGTTACTTTGATCGATCGCCTCACGAATTTTGGCCACCTCTGTGTCCGTTAACTGGTCAGTTTTGCGGAAAAGATCAACCTGGGCTTGTTCCAGAATTTTTCGGGCGGTGGACCTGCCGATGCCATGAATGTATGTGAGAGCAATCTCTATGTTTTTGTTCCGGGGAAGATCTATCCCTGCAATGCGTGCCATCCCTACCTCCTTAAAGCAAATTCGAAATTCGAATTTCGAAATTCGAAATTTCTACATGGATTCGAATTGCACATTTTGAGGTGCGGATTTGGTTTTTCATCCTTGTCTCTGCTTATGCCGGGTATTTTGGCAGATTACCCGCACTACCCCTTTTCGTCTTATAATTTTGCATTTATCGCAGATTCGCCGCACAGAAGCCCTTACTTTCATCCCGCATACCTCTTCATGCTAAAACTCTGGTTCCCAAGATAGCCATTACTGCCTTAAAAAATTCCCCACTACAAAAAATTCTAAATCCAAAGCATGAATTTCGAAACAATATCAGAATTCCAATATCGAATTTTCAAAAAAGAGCTTTTCCTGTTTCGAATTTAGATATTGCACCTATTCTATTTCTCCCGGTAGATGATCCGTCCCCGGCTGAGGTCATAAGGGGAAAGCTCCACCCTAACCTTGTCCCCGGGTAGTATCTTAATAAAGTGCAAACGCATCTTGCCGGAAATATGCGCCAACACGCGGTGCCCACTTTCCAACTCCACCCGAAACATGGCGTTGGGGAGGGTTTCGATCACCGTTCCCTCGACCTCAATGGCATCTTCTTTCGGCATCCCCGTTCAATCTCTGACAGAAAAAAGCGCCCTCGCTGAGTCCGCCCTTTCCCCCTCTCAAAGTTTACTTAAAATGTACGGGCCGTTCTCCGTCACCGCGACAGAGTGCTCAAAATGCGCGGAAAGGCTTTTATCCTTGGTCACAGCTGTCCATCCATCCTCCAAGATCATCACCTCATAACCGCCCGCGTTGATCATGGGCTCGATGGCTAAGGTCATCCCCGGCTTTAAACGGACACCCCTCCCCGGCTCCCCGAAGTTCGGTACCTGGGGTTTCTCGTGTAGATGTCTCCCAATCCCATGACCCACAAAATCTCGCACTACAGAAAATCTTTGTGATTCTACGTGCCTTTGGATTGCCGCCGAGATATCCAGGAGGCGATTCCCCGCCCGAGCTCGATCAATGGCCAAGTAAAGCGCCTCCTCAGCCACCCGGAGCAAACGCTCGGCTTCCGAGGAGATGTGTCCAATGGGCAAAGTTATGGCTGCATCTCCATAATAATCTTCATAGATGACGCCAAAATCAATACTCAGGATATCCCCATCCTGGAGGACTCGTTCAGAGGGGATTCCATGGACTACTTCTTCATTTACCGAGGTGCAAAGGGCAGCTGGATACCCATTGTACCCCTTGAAGGCCGACCGAGCTCTGTGCTTGGCCAGCAGCTCCTCAGCCAGGTCTTCCAACGTTGCTGTGGTCACTCCAGGCCGGGCTGCGGTTCTCATCTCTTCCAGGATCTCGGCCACGATCAGATTGCTGTGGCGCATCTTCTCGATCTCCTGCGGAGACTTCAAGATAATTCTCTCATTCTCAGGAATGAAATGCAGCCCGTTCATCTGCTTTCTTACCTTCTTCCCTTGATTCGTCCATGCTTCATAAACCCCTCATAATGACGCATTAACATGTGTGATTCAATCTGCCCCACCGTATCCAAGGCAACCCCTACGACGATCAGAAGAGCCGTTCCCCCGAAATAGAAAGGCACGTTGAACCTGGCGATCAGGATGGAGGGGAGAACGCAGATGGCGGAGACGTAGACGGCTCCGCTGAAGGTAACACGGGTCAGGACCCGGTCAACGAATTCTGCCGTTTTCTTGCCGGGGCGAATTCCGGGGATATATCCTCCATACTTGCGCATGTTGTCAGCTACGTCCGTGGGATTGAAGGTGACCGCGGTATAGAAGTAACAGAAGAAAAAGATGAAGCCCACATAGATGAGTTCGTACATCCAAGATCCCGGAGCCAGTTGGTCGGCAATGGCCTTCATCCAAGGATGCTCTAAAAAATTGGCGATGGTGGCCGGAAACATGATGATCGAAGAGGCGAAAATCGGAGGGATGACCCCTGCCGTGTTAATCTTCAGCGGTAGATGGGTGCTCTGCCCCCCATACATCCGCCGACCCACTATGCGCTTGGCATACTGCACCGGAATGCGTCGCTGCCCTCGTTCCACGTAAATAATCACCCCCACGACCGCTACCATGAGAGCAATCAGGGAAAGGGTAACAAGGAGGCCCAACTCTCCAGTCCGGATCAAGCGTATACTGTTGCTGATGGCTGTGGGCATGCGCGCCACGATGCCCGCAAAAATGATTAGGGAGATTCCATTGCCGATACCCCGTTCCGTTATCTGTTCCCCCAGCCACATGATGAAAGCTGTCCCCGCCGTCAGGGTGATCATGGTCATGAGGCGGAAGGACCATCCCGGTTCCATGACGACCAATTCTCCACCAGGGCCGGTCATCCGCTCCAGCCCCACGCTGATGCCGAACCCCTGGATGAGGCTGAGGAGAACTGTTCCGTAACGGGTATATTGCGTAATCTTTTTGCGCCCTGCCTCTCCTTCCTTGGATAGGCGCTCCAGATGAGGGACTACTACGGTGAGAAGCTGGAGGATGATCGAGGAGCTGATATACGGCATGATTCCGAGCGCGAAGACGGATAAGCGTTCGAAGGCTCCTCCGGAAAACATGTCGATGAAGCTGAAGAGGGTCCCTTTGGCTTGGGCAAAAAAAGCGGCCAAGGCGGCGGCGTCAATCCCCGGGGTGGGAACGTGAACCCCAATACGGTAGACCGCTAAAAGCAAGAGCGTGATGAGAATGCGCCGCTTCAGCTCCGGAATTTTAGGGATGTTCTGAAACCCTTGAAACAATTCTTAAATAACCTCCGCCTTTCCTCCGGCAGCTTCAATTTTGTTTTTCGCGGAGAGGCTGTAATGATGCGCTCGCACTGTCAAGGGATGGGAAATAGACCCTTGGCCTAACACTTTCACCCCAAAACGAACCTGTTTTAAAATCCCCGAGGCTTTCAAAGTATCCACATCCACAACCGACCCAGCGGGGAAGCGAGTTAAGTCCCGGAGGTTGACAATTTCGTATTCTTTGCGGAAAGGGTTTCTGAACCCTCGCTTGGGAAGGCGCCGCTGCAAAGGCATCTGCCCTCCTTCGAAGCCTCGCGAGACCGTTCCTCCAGATCGGGCTTTATAACCTTTATGACCCCTGGTAGAAGTTCCTCCGTGCCCCGAGCCTTCTCCCCGGCCAATCCGCTTCCTTTTCTTCTTTGCCCCTTTTGGGGGCCTCAATTCATGCAATTCCATCTTTGGCCCCTTATTCACCTACCACCTTCACTAAATGGGAAACTTTGCGGATCATCCCCCGGATGGCTGGCGTATCCTTGAGTTTTACCATGCGCTGCATCTTGGTCAAACCCAATCCCTGCAAGGTTCGTCGCTGGGTCTCCGGTCGATTATTCCCGCTGCAGACTAATTTCACTTGAATGATTCTGTCACTCATAATCCCTTCTTCCAAGGAAGTTGCCAATCCGTTCTCCGCGCTCTTGTAAGCTGAGCCGCTGTACTAAAGGATCTCGGCAACCACCTTCCCCCGTTTGCTGGCAATTTCCTCGGACGTTTTCAACAACCGGAGGCCCTCCATGGTGGCTTTGATCACGTTATGCGGGTTTCGTGAACCGAGGCATTTCGTTAGAATATTCACGATCCCAGCGGATTCTACCACTGCCCTCACAGCTCCTCCGGCAATTACGCCCGTGCCCTCGGAGGCGGGTCTAAGCAAAACGCGCGCAGCCCCATATTGCCCGATCACTTCATAAGGGATGGTTCCTTGTACCAAAGGAACTTGGATCAAGCTCTTTTTGGCTTGGTCGATCCCCTTGCGAATCGCCTCCGGAACTTCGTTCGCTTTTCCCAGACCGAAACCGACGATTCCTTTTCCGTTGCCCACGACGACCAGGGCGCTGAAACTAAACCTTCTTCCGCCCTTGACCACTTTGGCAACCCGGTTGATGCTGGCTACCCGGTCGACGAGCTCGAGCCCTTCCAGGTTAATTTGCGTCAATGATTTTTTCCCCCTTTTTTAAAAATCCAGTCCTTTCTCCCGGGCAGCTTCCGCCAGGGCTCTAACCCGACCATGGTACAAGAACCCATTACGATCGAAAACAACCCTGCGGATCTGCTGAGCCAGCGCCTTCTGGGCAATCAGCCCACCTACCCGTCTGGCTGCTTCCACTTTGCCCGGCCCCCCGCCCCCCCGGCGGAGCTCAGAACTGAGGGTGGAAGCCGTAGCTAAAGTATGCCCCCGTGAATCATCGATGACTTGAGCGTAAATATGGCGGGAACTTTTGAAAACGCAGAGTCGGGGACGTTCTGGAGTCCCGTGCACTTTCGCGCTCACCCGCTTTTTCCTGCGCTTCCGCGCCAGCTCTTTTTCTTTTCTTAGCACGCCCTCTTCCCTTTTCTATGGGACGCAGATTCACCCTGTTAGATAATAAACATCTAACAGGGTGAATCTGCGTCCCATAAAGATTTCTAACCGACGGCGGTTTTTCCAGCTTTGCGGTGGATGACTTCTTCCGCATACTTGATGCCTTTCCCCCCGTAGGGTTCCGGAGGACGCAAGCTGCGTATCTTTGCAGCCGTCAGCCCCAACAGGTGTTTATCCACTCCCCGCAGAGTGATGCGCGTCTGGCGCTCCACTTCTGCTTTGATTCCTTCAGGAAGAGGGAACCGAATGGGATGGGAATACCCCAGGTTGAAGCTTAGGGCACTGCCCTGCAACTCCGCCCGGTAGCCCACGCCGTTAATCTCTAAAACTCGCTCAAACCCTCCACTCACCCCCTTGATCATATTGGCGATGAGGGTGCGAATTAGACCCTGCAGGGCTTTTCCCCGTTTGGGGTCTTCGGGGAGGTGGACCAATATTTTATCCTTTTCCACCGTTAAGGCCACAGCTCCATCCACTTTTTGACTCAGACTGCCTTTCGCGCCCGCCACCTTTACAAAGGGGGCTTCCCAAACCACCTTCACGCCCGGAGGAAGGACAATGGGTTTCTTGCCGATTCGCGACATGATTTTCTCCCTTTATTTTTACCAGACCGAACAGAGCAATTCGCCACCGACATTCAATTTGCGCGCCTCTTTATCTGTTAGGATCCCCTTGGAAGTGGAAAGAATTGAAAGCCCCAGCCCTCTGAGCACCAGGGGGATTTCGGCTCCTTTTACATACCTGCGCAACCCGGGGCGACTTATATTTTTTAGTCCGGTGATGACCGGTCTTTTAGTTTCTCCCTCAAACTTCAAGTAAATCCTCAAGATTCCTTGTTTCCCATCTTTGATTATTTTATAATTTTTAAGGTAACCTTCCTCTTTAAGAATTCGAGCCACGTGAACCTTAAGGTTCGAGGCGGGAATATCCACCTTCTCATGTTTTGCCTTGTTGGCATTCCGAAGACGAGTAAGCAAATCAGCCAAGGGGTCAGCCATCCCCATCTCTTCTCTCCTTCCTCACCGAGGTCCATCACCAACTGGATTTGATGACGCCGGGGATTTCCCCCCGCGAGGCCAGATTGCGAAAGCAAATTCGGCACAAGTCGAACTTCCGGTAATACCCCCTCGGCCGCCCACAAACAGGACAGCGATGGTACGTTCTCACTTTGAACTTGGGCTCACGCTTGCATTTTACCATCAAGGCGTTTCTGGCCACAACCTATCCTTTCTTTCCTTTAAACTATATGGGACGCAGATTTACACAGATCACTGCCGATATATCTCCCCATTCTAATCCCCAGAAATTTCTGAAATGCTTTTTAATTTTTTCGTTTAGATCCTAAGAATCGGCGCCTATCTGCGTCCTAAAAAAAATTTTTGTCAACTGCGGAAGGGCATCCCCAACAGGCGGAGTAATTCTTTCCCTTCCTCATCTGTTTTGGCTGTAGTAATGATGGAAATGTTCAGACCTTTCACTTTGTCAATTTTATCCAAGTTGATCTCGGGAAAGATGATCTGCTCCCGAATACCCAGAGAATAGTTTCCCCGGCCATCAAATGCTTTTCCAGAAACCCCCCGAAAATCTCTCACCCGGGGAAGGGCAATGTTTACCAGTTTATCGAAAAAATCCAACATGCGATCCCGCCGGAGGGTGACCATAACCCCGATCGGCATGCCTTCGCGCAGCTTGAAGGCTGCGATGGAGCGCTTGGCCTTTGTAACCACGGGTTTTTGCCCGGCGATTAGCGAAAGTTCTTCCGCTGCCGAATCAAGGATTTTGATGTTCTGCACCGCTTCCCCCAACCCCATGTTCAGGGTGACCTTCTCCAGCCGGGGAACTTGCATCCTGTTCTTATAGCCGAATTTTTTCATCATCTGGGGAACGACTTTTTTCAGGTAAATTTCTTTGAATCGAGTCATCGGGGTCAGCTCCCTTAGGTTCTCTCGATTAACTCGCCGCACTTCTTGCACACCAAGGCCTTCTTTCCGTCCTCTAACAGCCTTTTCCCCATGCGCGCACCGCGGTTGCATTTGGGACATACCAATAGGACGTTAGAGATGTGGATGGGGGCCTCCTTCTGGATGATCCCCCCTTGACGAGTCCTACCGCTGGGACGGGAGTGGCGCTTAACGAAGTTCACCTTTTCCACTAACACCCGATTTTTCTTCGGCAGAACCTTCAGAACCTTTCCGGTCTTGCCCTTCTCTTTTCCGGCAATCACCTGCACCAGGTCATTCTTGCGGACATGAAACCTAAGAAGCTCCATCGCCATCCTCACTTGCCCTTCTTAAGATTTAAAGTACTTCTGGAGCCAAAGAAATGATTTTCATAAATTTTTTTGCGCGCAGCTCTCGAGCCACCGGTCCGAAGATGCGCGTTCCCACCGGCTCATTTTGGGGGTTGATCAAAACTGCCGAATTGTCATCAAACTTGATGTAGGAGCCGTCCCCTCGCCGAACCTCTTTCACCGTGCGGACTACCACTGCCCGCATAACCTCCCCTTTCTTGACCTTAGAGTTAGGAATGGCTTCTTTCACCGAGACTACGATGACGTCCCCCAAACTGGCGTACTTCCGCCTCGTTCCTCCCAAGACTCTTATGCAGGAGATCTTCTTAGCCCCGGAATTATCCGCCACATCCAATAAAGTCTGCATTTGAATCATGAAAATACCCAGCCCTATGGATTGCGGATTAGAAACTAAAGGCCCTTATTCCGCAATCTGCATTCCGTATTCCGCAATTAATGCGCTCGCTCCAAGATTTCTTTTACCCGCCAGCGTTTCTCCCGACTCAAGGGGCGGGTCTCGATGATGAGAACCCGATCCCCAGGGTGACAATCGTTTTTCTCATCGTGGACTTTGTAGCGCTTTCTTTTCCGGATGTACTTCTGATACAAGGGGTGCTTGACTAACCGCTGAACCACCACCACCACGGTTTTTTCCATGCGGTCACTCACCACCGTCCCCACCATCATCTTCCGCATCCCTCTACCCTTCATTCTTTTTCCTTCACACGCCTTTCGACTGGGCTACGATTTTTCCCCGCAGAATCGTCTTTACTCGGGCTAAGTCTCTGCGCACCTGGGGCAATCGTTCTGTGTTCTCCAGTTGGCCGGTGGCATGCTGGAATTTTAAATTGAACAGCTCCGCCGTAAGCTCCTGCTGTTTCTGGCGGAGCTCTGCCTCGTTCAAATCCCTAAGTTCCCGCGCTTTCACCCGCTTCCTCCCGAGTGAGGATTTTCGTGGCCAGGGGCAGCTTGTGGGCGGCCAAGCGGAAGGCCTGGAAGGCGGTCTCCCGATTAACCCCCTCCATCTCGTATAGGACTCTTCCCGGCTTGATCACCGCCACCCAATCCTCTGGTGCCCCTTTGCCTTTCCCCATGCGTGTCTCTGCCGGTTTCTTGGTGACCGGTTTATCGGGGAAAATGCGGATCCAAATCTTTCCGCCACGCTTGATGTGTCGAGTCATAGCCACGCGGGCCGCCTCAATCTGCCGGGTAGTCAGCCAGCCGCATTCGGTTGCCTGCAGAGCGTAATCTCCGAAGTTTATGGAATTTCCCCGAGAGGCCGTTCCCTTCCGCCTTCCTTTCTGCCGCCGGCGGTATTTTACCTTTTTCGGTGCCAGCATAATTCCATCGGCTCCTTATGTGGTCATCCCTTTCCTCCCTCGGGCAGCTGGGAGGACCTCCCCTTTGTAAATCCAAACTTTAACGCCGATCGCCCCGTAGGTCGTGCGGGCTTCGGAAAAGCCATAATCGATGTCCGCTCGCAACGTATGCAGGGGAACTCGCCCCTCCCGATACCATTCCGACCGGGCGATTTCAGCCCCTCCCAATCTTCCAGAGCAGGCAATCTTAATTCCCTGCGCTCCGAATTTCAAAGAAGCAGTGACGCTCCTTTTCATGGCCCGCCGGAAAGATACCCGCCGCTCGAGTTGCAAGCCCACGTTCTCGGCCATCAACTGAGCGTCTGTCTCCACACGTCGCACCTCCTGAATGTTGATGGAAAGCTCTCGCTGGACCATTTTCTGAATCTCTTTCTGGAGTTTGTCGATCTCCGCCCCTTTTTGGCCGATGATAATCCCGGGGCGGACAGCGCGAATGGTGATCTTGACGCGATTGGCTGTCCGCTCGATCTCAATTTTGGAGATGCCGGCGTGGTAGAGTTTTCTCTTAATATACCGACGGATGAGGATATCTTCTTGCAAAAACTTGGAGTAGCCTTTCTCCGCGTACCACCGAGAATCCCATGTTTTTACGATTCCCAGGCGTAACCCTACGGGATTCACTTTTTGACCCAAAGTTTAACCTCCTTCTTTCCCCCAGATTTTTCCCCGCCAAAAGGCGCTGTTACCGTTCACTCAGGACTACGGTGATGTGACAGGTCCGTTTGCGAATCCTCGCTGCCCGCCCCATGGGCCTGGCCCGAAATCTCTTCAGGGTTGGTCCCTGATTTACGAAAACGGTTTTGATAAAGAGTGTGTCCACGTCTATGGATTTATTTTGCCGAGCATTGGCCAAAGCGGAACGGACGACTTTGGAGACGACCTTGGCTCCAGGCTTGGGGGTTTGCGCGAGGATGTTCAGGGCTTCCTCTACTCGCCTCCCCCGGATGAGGTCGGCGCTCAGTCTTGCTTTTCGTGGTGAAAGCCGGAGGTATCTGGCCATTGCTTGGGCTTCCATCCAGTCTCCTTTCAGGCCGGCTTGGGCGTCGTTTTCAACTTGGTCTTCCGGTCCCCCGAATGGCTGAAGAACGTTCGGGTGGGAGAAAATTCTCCCAGTTTATGCCCCACCATATTCTCCGTGACAAAAACCGGAATGAACTTCTTACCATTGTGAATGGCGAACGTGTGTCCGATCATTTCGGGAACGATGGTCGAGCGCCTGGACCAGGTCTTAATGACCTTGCGGCTTTTAGTCCGGTTGGCCTCTTCCACTTTTTCCATCAACTGCGGCTCAACGTATGGGCCTTTGCGTAAAGAACGCGCCACGTCTTACTCCTTTCCCAGTTACTTCCTTTCACCGTCGAGTAGAGAGCAGGCGCGCATAGGGACAGATCAATGACTTCCAAAGTATCCATCGTTTCCGATTTCGTGGCAAATGGTCATCAGATCATACCTAA
>Ga0315312_1001979_pt1 | contig 14818 bp, 10 predicted proteins | sample TDP7_MG_FD_203629 | JGI IMG/M metagenome (GOLD analysis project Ga0315312, IMG submission 203629) | Freshwater sediment microbial communities from Lake Towuti, South Sulawesi, Indonesia - TDP7 | ecosystem: Environmental > Aquatic > Freshwater > Lake > Sediment | place: Indonesia: South Sulawesi... | reverse complement strand
CCGATTGAGAAAAAAAGACCGATTCCTAGGGTTAAGACTTATCAGACTTATTCGAAGCGGCTTATTCTCGGCAGAAAGTCTGGGCAGAATTGGCCTGGTGGCACTCGCCGGTAATTTTTTGTTCCGTAAGGTTTTCATTTCATATATGTCTTTTAATTTATCGGCTCTGGGATAGTAGTTTAGATTGAAGTCCGTGCATCGAGAGATCCTATGTCGCCTTTTAAGGTTGCCAAATCCTACGAGGAACGATGTTAATCTGGTTAAGCTTCAAGTCTGTGGGAAGTTGGGATCTGAATGCGTGCCAGGGAATGCAGAGCTTATTCGATGGTTAAAGCCTGATGAACGGGTTAAGCTCCTTTCTGTTCTGAAAAGAAAGCTTGTTCGATCGGTTAGCGGTGTCACCGTGATTGCGGTGATGGCAAAACCCTACCCGTGTCCTAAAGACTCTCCATGTGCGTACTGTCCAGGTGGTCCACAGTATGGGGTTCCCCAAAGTTATACTGGTTATGAACCGGCAACGCGGCGTGGGCTTCAACACCAATTTGACCCCTACTTCCAAGTGAAAAGTCGAGTTAAACAGCTGCGCTCTATTGGGCATGCAGTTGATAAAGTCGAATTAATTATAATGGGTGGAACATTTCCAGCTATGCCAACAAGTTATCAAGAGTATTTTGTTCAGCGTTGTCTAGACGCTCTAAACGAAGTTCCCTCAACAACTCTTGAAGGTGCAATTTCAATTGCAGAAACTGGATCTATTCGAAATGTTGGAATAACAGTGGAAACTCGTCCAGATCACGCAAAGGAATTACAGGTTGACCATATGCTTCAAATGGGAGTTACTAGGGTTGAGTTGGGCGTTCAAACAATTTACGACGACACCTATACGTTGGTCAATCGAGGTCACAATGTAGAAGCTGTAATTGAGGCGACGCGGATTCTTAAAGACTCTGGACTAAAGGTTTGCTATCACATGATGCCGGGATTACCGGGTTCAAATTTTTCAAGAGACCTTGAAGCTTTTCGAACTATTTTTACTAATCCGCGCTTCAAGCCTGACATGTTAAAAATCTATCCCTGTCTAGTTTTGTCCGGTACTAAGACCTATGAGTGGTGGCTTCAAGGACGTTACAACCCCTATACGTCTGAAGAAGCAGCGGACCTCATCGTTGAAATTAAACGGATGATTCCACCATGGATTCGAATTATGCGAGTACAAAGAGACATTCCAGCGAATCTTATTGTAGCTGGCGTTAATCAAGGCAACCTTCGGGAGCAAATCCAAGAAAGATTAAGGGCACGGGGTCTCCGTTGTAGATGTATTCGCTGCCGCGAGGTTGGACATAGGACGTTAAAAGATGGACTAGAGCCAAATCCAGAAAAAATAGAGTTTCTTGTTAAAAAGGAAGTGGCATCAGAGGGAGTTGATTTTTTCATCTCAGTGGAAGACTCAATCAATGACATTTTAGTTGGCTACCTACGGTTGCGCATTCCCTCTGAAAAAGCTCACAGACCCGAAATTTCACAGGCAAAAACTGCAATTGTTCGTGAGCTTCACGTGTATGGACCGCTTGTTCCGGTTGGTGAGCACTATCTTCATAGTTGGCAACACAAGGGGTATGGAGCACTTTTACTTGCAGAAGCTGAGCGAATCGCCTGTGAGGATTTTGATCGGCGAAAAATGGTCATCACAAGCGCTATCGGCACAAGACAGTATTATATGCGATTTAATTACAAACATGAAGGTCCGTACATGGTGAAGTCAATAAAGCCTCCTTAAGTAAGAGAACTTATTGAATAATTGTGTTAACATTAGAATACTTTTTCATGGATTTGAGTGCATAAGAACCTAGTAAAGTGGAGGATTAGGGTTGAGCAAAGAACTTCCCGGGTACCGTGGAGAAGCATTAGAGTTTCTGCAAAGGGCAGGCGTTAATGTCGAAGATTTGGTAAGGGTTACAAAAGATGGCAAAACTTATGAGGGGATATTAATCCCCCGCTCAGAGTATGGCGATGACAAGCATATCGTGATTAAACTAAGAACTGGGTATAACATGGGCATCCATTTGTCGCCAAGAACCAAAATACAAAAACTGGGGGTTGGAAAAAAGCTCATATTTACCAAACCGTCTCAGCCGAAAACTAAACTTGGCCTTCCTAAAGTTGCCATCGTCAGCACTGGGGGGACAATTGCAAGTCGCGTTGACTATAGAACAGGCGGAGTAACTCCTGCTCTTTCTGCTAACGACTTATACGCTGTGGTTCCTGAACTTTCAGACATTGCGGTTATTCAAACAGAGATTCTTTTTAGCATCTTTAGTGAGGACATGACTCCTAAGCATTGGACCGCGATTGCAAAAGCAATCGCGGTGCACATTAAACAGGGTGTTGCTGGTGTCATCGTTGCTCACGGTACTGATACAATGGGTTACACAGCTGCGGCACTAAGTTTTGCGTTGCAAGACCTACCTGTACCAGTTGTCTTAGTAGGAGCTCAGCGATCTTCTGATCGTCCAAGCTCCGATGCAGCATTAAACTTGATTGGCGCGGTCACGGCAGCTGCGAATGCCCCCTTTGCTGAGGTTGTATTAGCAATGCATAAGACCCCCTCGGATGAGACGGTTCTTCTTCACAGAGGAACAAAAGTTAGGAAATGTCATACAAGTCGAAGGGATGCTTTCAGGCCAGTGAATGCTCAACCTATTGCTGAGGTCAAAGATCAGAAAGTTGTACTGCTTACTGAGGATTATCGAAGGAGAGATCCAAGTAGAAAACTAACTGTGAAACCAGACTTCAAAGAAAAAGTTGCTTTGCTCAAGTTTCATCCTGGCTTTGATCCGAAACTGGTTGAATGGTTGTTAGATTCTGGTTATAAGGGAATAATATTAGAAGGGACTGGACTGGGGCACGTGTCAAATCAGTGCTTCTCAGTTTTGAAACGCGCCCAAGATCTCGGAATTTTCGTTGGCATGACATCTCAATGCCTCTGGGGAAGAGTGAACCTGAACGTATACTACACAGGACGAGATCTCTTGGCTCGAGGCGTGGTGCCTCTTGGGGATATGCTTCCTGAAACCGCTTTGGTGAAACTGATGTGGGCGCTAGGTCAAACTAAGGATTATAAAAAACTGAAGGAGATTATGGTTACTAATATTGCCCATGAAATTTCACCCAGAACGGTATCCTTGGGAGACGTGTAAACTTGTCCTTAGACTACTCAAATCTTGGACTAAAAGTAGGGCTTGAAATACATCAACAACTTAAGACCAAATCCAAGCTTTTTTGCAAATGTGAAGCTAAACTTTCAACGCGTGAGCCAGAAATCACATTCGTAAGGCGTTTGCGTCCAACGCAAAGCGAGCTAGGACAAGTTGATCCTGCGGCGTTATTCGAATTTCAAAAAGGCAAGACCATAATATATGAGGCTGATCGCGATACCACGTGTCTAGTAGAAATGGATGAAGAACCTCCGCATCTTTTAAATGAAGAAGCCGTCGACGTAAGCCTCACCGTGGCATTGATGGTCGGGGCACATCCAGTTGACGAAATTCATGTAATGCGTAAGATCGTTATTGATGGTTCGAATACGACTGGCTTCCAGCGTACATGCGTTATCGCTTCTGGCGGGGAAATTCGGGTCGAAAGCGGATCAATTCCAATTCAAACCATTTGCCTCGAAGAAGATGCTGCAAGAAACACTGGAACAAAAGGGTTGGCAATTTTTTATCGCCTTGACCGGTTAGGCATTCCTCTGATTGAGGTTGCAACTGGCCCAGTAATCAACACTCCAAGTGAAGCTGGTGACGTTGCCTTTGCCATAGGGCGAATCCTTCGTGCAACGGGGAAGGTTAGACGAGGAATCGGAACAATACGTCAAGACGTTAACATCTCAATTCGCGGTGGGGCTCTTATAGAAATTAAAGGCGTCTCTAAATTAGAGCTGGTTTCTAGGGTAGTCGAGTACGAAGTACAACGGCAACTGAACTTACTAAAAATTCAAGATGAGCTACGTCGCCGTGGAATTAAGAAGGAAGCCATAAAGGATGATTTCATTGATGTAACTTATCTCTTTAAGGAAAGTAGCTGCAAGGTCATTAGGACAGCTATCGACCGAAACGGCATCATTTACGCGGTCAAATTGCCAAAATTTAATGGGTTGCTAAAGATGGAGTTGGTGCCCGGGATAAGGTTAGGAACTGAAATGGCAGATCGGGCAAAATTCTGGGGTAGAGTCGGGGGCATCTTTCATACAGACGAACTTCCAGCCTATGGAATTTCAGCTAGCGAGGTTGACGCACTTAAACGAGCGCTGGCTGTTTCTTCTGAGGACGCCGTGGTCATGGTGGCGGATAAGCCAGAAAACGCTCAGGACGCCCTTAAAGCGGTGGTGGAGAGGGCTCGCGAGGCAATTGATGGTGTCCCAAGTGAAACGCGAGGCCCAAATCCAGATGGCACGACAAGATACACGCGACCGAGACCAGGACCAGCCAGAATGTATCCCGAAACTGATATACCACCTGTCCCGATCACAAGAGACCGCTTGAAAAGGATAAGAGCAAGCCTCCCTGAAATGCCCGATCAAAAACTGACCCGCCTCATAAATCAATACAAGCTTAATAAAAAACTAGCTGAGCAACTTGTTAACTCAGATTTCATCGGGTTATTCGAAGAAATCACCCAAGAAGTTAAAGTTCCAACTTCGGTCGTTGCGGCTACACTCACAGAAACGATGAAAAGTCTCGAGCGTGACGGGGTTGAAGTCGAAAATCTTACCGATGAGCAGCTTAAAACGACGTTTAAACTGGTTGACCAGGATTTGACCGCAAAAGAATCTCTATCAGACATTCTCACTTGGCTGGCAAAGCATGTTGATTCATCTCCTGAGCAGGCAATTGAAACTCTTGGTCTCAAAATGTTTTCTCGGTCGCAGCTTGAAACTGTCATTGATGATGTACTCGGTAAGAATCCCAATTTAATTCGAGAACGTGGTCCAGCTGCCCTAGGATCCTTAATGGGTTTGGTTATGCGCGAGGTTCGTGGAAAAGCTGACGCTAAAGTTGTAAACGAGATCCTACGAAAGAAGTTAGAAGCGATTAATAAAAGATAACGTGTGTTATCATTTGGCGAGGAAACATAGTTATGTGCGGAATTTTTGGGTGTGTAATGATCGAAGGTGAGGTTGCACCCATTATTCACTCAGCTCTCAAGCGACTTGAATATCGCGGGTACGACTCAGTAGGTGAGGCTACTGTCTTCAACGAAATGCTTCACATTAAAAAAGACGCTGGTAAAATCGACGATGTTCATTTACGCCTAAATCTCAATGATCTTCCCGGTAAGATTGGGATCGGTCATACCCGTTGGGCAACTCACGGAGCTCCAGTTCAAGTAAACGCACACCCACATACCGATTGTAACGGGAACATTGCGGTCGTACATAATGGAATTATTGAGAACTTTGTGGAGCTTCGGAAAGGGTTGGAAACTAAGGGGCACATATTTAAATCGCGGACCGACACGGAGGTTATTTCTCATCTTATAGAAGAAAACTTGAAAATGAATTTGAGCTTCTCTGAAGCCGTCAGAAGGGCGTTAAAAAAACTTAGGGGGTCTTACGCTATTGCGGCGGTCTACTCTAGGGAACCCAACCAAATTGTATGCGCAAGGAAAGAAAGCCCGCTTGTCATTGGGCTCGGAAGTAGCTCTGCTTATTGCGCGTCTGATATACCTGCCTTTCTGCCTTTGACTAACAAAGTTGTCTTTCTTGAAGAAGGCGAAATGGCTGTGCTAACTCCTGAATCAGTAAAAATCTTCAATATTGAAACGGGAAATCCTCGGCATTATGATGTTGCTACGATTTCATGGACCTCCGAAATGGCTGAAAAAGCAGGCTATCCTCATTTTATGTTAAAAGAAATTCACGAGCAACCGCAAGTCTTACGAAACGTCCTCAGAACACAAGAATTATACTATAACCTCATGGCATCCACGATCGATGTTGCCCGACACCTGTTTTTAGTCGCCTGTGGAACTGCCTATCACGCATGTATGGCTGCCTCTTACATATTCTCACAACTGGCGCACATCGATTTTCAGCCAGTCGTCGCTTCGGAGTTCATCGAGCGCTTCGGGCATGTAGTTGACGATACAGCAGTAGTCCTTGCTGTTACTCAATCTGGAGAGACCGCGGATACTTTGAATGCTGTTCGATATGCTCGTGAAAAGAGCGCAACCATTCTCGGCATAACTAATGTAATGGGCTCAACCATTACTCGGCTTGCTGGGATATACGTTGGCCAAAACTCTGGCCCTGAAATTGGGGTCGCTGCGACCAAAACTTTTACGGGTCAGCTTATGGTTCTCACCAAACTTGCCATTAACCTCGCAGAAAAAAGGGGAATAATCACTCCTGCTAAGGCTAATTATTTGAGGAGAAAACTTTGGACAGTACCTGAGGTTATTCGAAAAGTCATCAGTACTCAAGAAGAAAAAATCAAGGAACTAGCATGGAAATATCATGATTGTGCGAGTTTATGCTTTCTGGGGAGGGGAATTAATTTTGCAACCGCCTTAGAAGGTCGCTTAAAGCTCTTAGAAGTTGCCTATGTCCCAAGTCTTGCATATCCAGCTGGCGAAAGTAAACATGGTTTCATTGCCTTAGTGGAGGAGGGCTACCCAGTCATTTTCATTGCACCCAGAAACGAGACTCAGTCAAAGATTGTTGGAAACATTATGGAGATGAAGGCGCGTGGAGCACGTATAATTGCAATTACAGAGGCAGGCGATGAGAAAATTAAATCTTTAGCTGATGATTTTATAGAAATTCCACCAGGCATTCCCGATCTTCTAACTCCAATAGCCTATGTTATCCCACTTCAACTCTTTGCTTATTACGTAGCTTCGGCTCGCGGTTGTAACCCTGACACTCCACGTAACTTGGCAAAATCGGTGACAGTTGAGTAATCAACTTTTGAAAACTTTGTTGAGAAGTTGCAACGTAGTTTTAGTGACTTGGTATTCGTGAATTCGATCAAACTGGATCCAATCGACTTCTAATGCATCTGAGGCTGGCTTGAGTGTTCCACCCTTAACCTCAACATAGAAATCAACAAGAATGTAATGAAAGCGAACTTGTCCTTTTTCGTCGCAGCTCATATAGTCAACTACATCGGCTACGTCTTTCACTTCGACGTCTAAGCCGCATTCTTCCTTTACTTCCCTTATAACGGCGTCCCTAACTTTCTCGCCTAGCTCAACAGCTCCACCTGGCAGACTCCACCGGTCTTTTCCGGGTTCTGCTCCTCGCTTGATTAATAAAATATGCCTGTCTTTGATGATCAAAGCTCCAACACCGGCGACGGGTCTATCAGGGTATTCTCGCTTCAAAGGGGTCCCTCCAATACTTTCGCCTCTCTCTTAGATTTTTAAGATGACATCGTTCTCAATACACTAACGGTGTCATGTGGCTGTATATGCTTGATGAAGATCGGCTCCTCAACCTTTTACTGGAACAGCGCACAAAGATAAATTGGAAAAATATCAAGAGGAATTGAGAGGTAGGTATGTTAATTTACTTCCGAATGTAGGACCTGAGGATGTTGTTTCAACTCTCAAGACTAGAAGTTGGGCAGTACCTGCCTAGGTGAATGTATGCCACAGTTTCTCGACGCATTCATTGAGCAAGTCCGGGCAAAGCGGGAGACCATCAGACAGAAGATGATGGTGGGGCGGGTCTCCGAGCTGGACGCCGCCTTAGGGGACCTTATACGCCAGAATTGGCATCCGATAGCAGATGTAGACGCTCCTGAGCGGGAAATTGTGGCGGTAGACGGAAGTCGGGCCATCAGGCTTTTCGCTTCTGGTGCGGTGCTCTACATAGCTCGGGCCTTGGCGCTCTACGGTAAGCAGAGTTTCAGGGAGCTAGAGGTTGACTCCTTTCTATGCAAGGCGAAGAGCACTGATATCGAGGTGATTGTCAACACAAGAATGGAGTGGCTGGAGTTTAAGGTAGCCATAAAAGCCATCAAGAAAGCAGATCTGTCAAAAGCCGCCATACTTCTTGATGGGTCTCTTTATGGAAGACTTACCCACCTGCCTCGCGACCAGCCTGCCGAGGGCATGAGGGCTTTCATGATAGATTATTTTGAAACGTTCTTCGAGCTTCTAGAGCTCTGCCGAAGGAGGCAGATCTTGATCCTTGGAGTCAGCAAGGATAGTAGATCGAGTTTCCTCCGTAACTTACTCCTCACCTCCATCTTCGATGAGGAGGTTAAGAATCTGAAGGATGTTTCATCCAGTCATAAGAAAGAACTATTTAGAATATTCGAAGACGCATTTGACAAACCTTCGAGTGCCTTTAATGCGTTCAGAAAACTAAAGAAGGTGTACGGTGATGATCTCCGCAAGATTGAGCACATCCTCGATGAAGCGATAGCCGCAAGGTCCGACCACCAGCTAATACGCAACTACATAGATACGCCGGGTCATACTATTCCGATAGAACTAAGTGTTTCAAGGCGTGGTTCAGCTAGACTAAAACAAATCGAAAACAATCCCGGAGCGTATGTGAGGAAATACTTCCAAGAGTCCTTGCTTGAAACCAGCGATGAAGAAGCCTTCATTGATCGCGCTGCTGGCATCGTTTCAAAGATACCTCACTTTCCGTCAATGGTATCATTTCACGTTCTTTTGGACCCAAGGGATACACCGATAAGAGTTGATACACCCAGCTGGACTTACATGATAGAACATAAGATCTCTGATTTTGTTGGAGGTAGAAGTGTCCTGTTGAACATAAATAACATCATCAGTCTACTTCTCAAAGGATATGCTGGCTTGAAGGACTACAACATCTGGCTGAAGAGGGTAGATGAGGAGGTTCGTCTAAGCAGGGACACGGTCGACCGACTCTACAGCTCCGCACTTGAGAAGCTCCTTGACTTTACAATTATACATACAAGGGGGTATAGACGTGTCAAATATCCTTGATTTGAAGGAAATAGGCATAATTGTGGGAGAAGCGAGTTCAAACGAGTTCTTTTTTGCTTCCAAGACCGAGGAATGTCCTCCGAAGTGGGAATATATAGTCGTCTTCTCAATGGAGGATGTTAATGGGCAGCTCGTCGATGTGCCAGTCGTAGCGCAGGTGGAGAGCATCATATCAGGCAGCCAGGCGTTGAGTAGAGATATCGACTTAGAGGCGTTGAAAAGAATCATTGCGGCTGAACTGGAGGATATACGGACCTGGGGTAAAGCCAGAATTTTAGGTTATCTTGTAGAATCTGATTCATGTATCCTGCAGCCGCGCAGGGCTGTCTCCCCTGGCAAATCCATCTATATTGCTCCGAAGGAGATACTATCCAGATTCTATTCGTTCCCTGGAGAGGAGGGACTTCACATAGGGCCGTTGATAACCAGAACTGATGTTCCGGTCCATCTTTCAGTCGGAGGCTTCCGGAGGCATCTGGCAATAATAGCTCAGACCGGCGCAGGCAAATCCTACTGTGCAGGTGTCATAATTGAAGAGCTAATCAGAAAGGGGGCGACGATCGTTGTTATTGACCCGCACGCTGATTACGTTTTGCTTTCTCTTACCAAGGATGACCAAAAGCACGAGTTCTCTGATAGGGTTACTGTCTTCCGCAATCCTGCTAGCACAAGCAGGTTTGGAGCAAGGAATGTTGGGAAGGTCGAGTCGTACGAGGTTGCATTTAGAGACCTAACTGTTGACGAAATCTGCGATGTCTCTGGAATACACGAGAGGGCTACTAACATCCGCGAAGCAGTCAGGAGGGCTCTTGAGAGCATGAAAGATAAACAGTATACTCCGCAAGATCTGTTGGGAGCCCTTGAAGAGCCTACCTGGGCAGTGAACGAGAAGGGTGAGCCTGACAAAACATGGAGAGGTCATGCGGACAGCGCAGCCAAGTACATAAGATCACTTGCCAAACTCCGCGTCTTTGGTACTACATCTACACAAATAGACAGATTGCTAAAGCCTGCTCACGTGGCGATTGTTGATCTCTCAGGTTTGGAGGACAAGGCAATGAGTTATATCGCATCAAGGATATTGTACGGAGTGTACGAATCGGTAGCCAGAGAATCCTATGAGTACCCTGCGTTTATCATAATCGAGGAAGCTCACAAGTTCATTCCTCCCCAGCGTGAGACGTATGCGTCTCTTATCATCAACAAGATTGCAGCAGAAGGACGAAAATTTGGGGTGTTCCTTACCCTGATAACACAGCGCCCCTCGAAGGTGGATCCGGATAGCCTTAGCCAGTGCAACAGCCAGATTATTATGAGGCTTACTAATCCCCAGGACCAGCAGGCAGTAGAACAAAGCTCTGAAAGGATGAGCAAAGATCTCCTAGCTGACCTTCCTGGACTTAATCCTGGTGAATGTATCATCGTCGGGGAAGTAACTCGGGCTCCCGTGATGGTCAAGGTCAGGCAGAGACAGACTAAGGAAGGAGGGGCTGACGTCGATGTTGTACGCAAACTTGAGCAAGCGAGGAAAACCATGAAAGAAGACAAAATCAACGAGGATGATAAGGCCAGAGGCGAGCCTTTCACGGGCGAGTTTAAGTGAGTTAAATGAGCGTTCAAGCTATCCTAACGGCAGATAATCACTTGGATCCCACAGCCGTAAACTTTGGTCCAAATAGGTTTCAGAGGAGACGGGACCATCTCCAGTGTTTTGAGGAAGCGGTCGAGTATGCCAAGAAGGAGAGGCCTGACCTCTTTTTCATGGGTGGCGACGTTTTTGACTCAATAAGGCCAAGTAACGCTACTAGAGCAACTGTGATGAACCTTTTCAGGTCTTTGCACATGTCGGGGATCCGTATATTCGTTGTAAGCGGGCATCACGACACACCAAAGAGCATAGAAGAAGGGGTATCACCACTCGCCGTGTACGGCAACTCAGGATACGTTCACTTCTTTCGGAATCCATCTGAGCCTGAAGCCGTCATTTTGGACATAAAAGGCACTAAGGTCTCTCTGGTGGGAATAAGCCACAATCCTTTGCACGGGCCGGGGGAAGATCCACTTTCAAACCTAAGTCTGAAACCAGAAGGACAGTTCAACATTCTGCTTACACACTATCCGATCCAGGGATTTGGCGGTTGGATCGGTGATGAGCCGGTGATAAGACCGTCTTCCATACCTGAAGTTTTTCAGTTGGTGGTTGTAGGACATTTTCACAATTACCAGACAAAAAAGGTTGGTCGGACCGAGATCATCTACCCTGGTAGCACCGAGAGGGTCTCATTTACAGAGGAGTCAGAGGACAAAGGGTTTGTCTGGCTGGAGTTCGACGACAAGGATGTCACGTTGAAGGAGTTCGTAAAGACCCATGCCAGACCTCACAAGACCTTAAGAGTTGAGTTTCCTACTGGAAGAAACCCTGTCGACAAAATCAAGGAAGAAGTGAAGAAGCTGTTCGACCCTGAACTAGTCCTGAGAATCCGACTCCATGGAAAAGTGACCGTGGATAACCTTGCGTCCTACAGGCGCCCTGAAATCCTGTCAGCCTGTCAGGGCAAAGTTTTCCACTGCTTTGTTGAGGAAGACGAGTTGACGATTCAGTCGCCGGAGGTTTCAGAGCCTTTGCCTCGCACCACACCTTTGCAGGAGCTTGAAAGGTACTTTCGGCAGTTAATTAAAGACGCAAACCCCGAAGAAAAAACGATCCTTCAGAAGGCCTTGGAGATTAGCCAGACTAGACTACAGGAGGCGGGTGCGTGGTGAAACTACTCAACTTGTATGCCAGCAACTTCAAGAAGCTCAGGTTCGATGATCCGCTGAAGTTTCCAGATGGTATTACGGTTGTCTCAGGCTTGAACGAGGCTGGAAAGTCAACAATCCTAGATGCAATACTATACGCCTTGTACGGAAGAGCCATCAGACCTTCCGGGCACATGAAGGATATCGACATAATTGGATATGGAACAGGCAGGGCCACTGTGATCCTTGAGTTTGAGATCACTGGTCACACGTACAGGGTCAAACGCGAAATTCACAGGAATAGGGCTAATACAGCCAACCTTTACGAAGTGCTCCCAGACGGGCGTCTAAGACCTTTGGCCACACGGGTAAGGGAGGTCACCGACGTTATCGAGAAACTTCTTGGTGGCATAACGTTCAATGAGATCGTTAGCAGCAATGTTCTAGCGCAAAAAGATCTCGACAGGCTTGTTAAAGAGGGCAGTGATCGGCGGAAGGTTATCAACGCATTCCTCAATCTGGAGAGCTTCAACACAGTCCTTGAGAATCTCAATGAGGAAAGAAAGGATTTGGAAGGAACCGGTCCATCGAGACCAGGAATGATAAACGTGGAACGAGGCAATCTTGAGAAACTGCAGTCTGAGCTGAAGGAATTCAACCAACGGAAGGCCGAGATAACCGACCTGCAAGGCAAGATTGAAAAACTCTGCGAAGAAGTTGAGGGTCTAGAATCTAAACATAAAGAACTCGAATCACTTCATAAGATCTTAACCAGATATGACGAGGCAATGAGCCTGAAGAAACAGCTGACAATTCAACTTGGTGGCAAGAAGGAGATTCTAAAGAATCAAAAAGCGGAACTGAATAGTCTTACGCAACAGATTCAACGCCTCGAAAGCGATTTGACCAAGTATGCAAATCTACCATCTGATGAAACGATTTCCGAGATTCAGACCATGCTGGGGAATCTTAGGGAATCCGATCGGCAGATAACCGAAGCAGAGGAGCGTGCAAAGGAAGTCGCTGAGGAGATTAAACGCCTAGAAGAACAGCTACAAGGCTTTGGTCGAAAGGAGCTCGAAAACGCTAGGAAAACCAGAATATCCCTCAAGCCCTATGTTATTGGAACTGTCGTGTCTTTTGCTATTGGCTTCATCATCCTCCTATTTGCGTTCTCAATTCCAATACTTACATGGATAGCAGTAGCGGTTATGCTAATTGGAGCGGTTCCACTAGTAGCCAAGTTCATCGCCAGACAAATTCAGATTAACAAATTGGCAAAGTTAGAGGGGCTCCTAGGTAAGGCAGAGCTTCTTGATGGAAAGAGCACAGAGCTTTCTAAGCTGAAGAACGAAGCGTCATATGCTTCTAAGAAATTTGATAGTATAATACAATCACTTACGCAAGCGCTCGAAGGGCTCCAGCACTATGAGATGCTGATCAAGCAAGCAAAGAGTCCTAAGCTCGCGGCGGAATCAGTATTGTCTCAGTTCTCGAAGGACAAGCAGGAAAAGGATAACCTCGACTCTGGCATTCGTAACCTGAAAAGCAGCCTAGATGCGGCCACAAAAAGAGTTGATGTCTCTAAAGTTCAGTTAGAGATCGATGGGCTGGAGGAGCAAATAGCGAAGATCGAAATGCCTCAGCTACCTGATGGAATAGAGTTCTCTAAGGAACTCCTTGCAAGTGTTTCACGTGAGAAGGAAGACGTAAAGGGAGGCATTGAGGGATGCAAGGCTACGATCAAGAATCACACGGAGAGGATTGAGGAGAACAGGCGTTATATCGAAGAGCACAAGGACATTGAACAAAACGTTAAGTCGCAGGAGAAGGTTGTTCAAGACCTTGAGCACAAGCTGAGGGTAGTCAGGGTGGCCCTCAGTGGTATCGAAAAAACTGCAGAGATGCTAAGAATGCGAGTTAGACCAAGTGTCGAGAGTTATATGGGGCAGATACTTCCTAGCATAACCTCTGGCAGGTACAAAGCTGTTATGCTAGATGAAGCATTCGGGCTTCAGGTGTGGGACCCAGAGGCTGGGGAGTTTAGGCCGAAGGAGGTGTTTTCAGGTGGCACAGAGGATCAATTCCTGCTCGCCATGCGATTGGCGTTCGCTCTTGCTCTCATGCCTGAAGTGAAGGGAACAAAACCAGACTTCCTATTTCTGGACGAGCCCTTGGGAAGTTCTGATGAAGTAAGGAGATCTGGTATAATAGAATACCTCAATATAGGGCTCTCCAAACTCTTCAGCCAGATCTTCATCATAAGCCATGTCGGTGGCTTGGAAGAGCTCGTGCCGAACGTGATCAGACTGGATAACGGTAGAGTCATGAATCAATGATTCGCAATAGGACATGTACGTCAAGAAGTCATCGTAGCCCACGTATCCGTCGATACCTCACTCGCCAATGGTCACCCCAAAATAAGGTCTCAGTTGCATTCTCTCTTTTCTACAGTCGCACCTTCACGAGGTTTTGGATGTAGTCTCCTTGGAGTTTCAGGGTCTGCTCGATGTCGATAGTTTCTACTGTCAGTTGGATGCCGTCGACTGTGACCATGCCTCGGTTGGCTGGCGTCCATGATACCCTTCTGGCTTCTCCAAGAACAATTGCATCCATGCCGACCTTCCTGAGTGACGCCATTTCCCACTTAAGAAGCGTTGAGCAGATAATCGCGGTAACTCACAGTGAAGACTTTGCCAGTCGATCTGAGCATCTAATTCGCGTTAGAAAAGAAGCAGGAAAAAGTGCCACCGCTCTTGAGCGGTAGTTGCAACTTATGCCGGTTTTTCTTCGGTTGTTTCAGGCGGTTTTTCCTCGATCGGTGTTGGCGCTGGGGTTACTGCCATTGTCCAGCCGATCCAAGCGACGATGAAGAGGAATCCTGCTACTAGGATAAATACTGGAACCTTAATTGCCCACTCTGACCATTGGGATAAAAACAGCCACCACAAATAGAATATGAAAAATGCTATACTTCCTATACAGATGATACCACCTAAGGCGCGATCATTCAAGTGAGGTCATCTCCATTATACTTAACTAAAAGTCTTTAAATCGAGGTAAACTTAAAACTTTCGAATACTTCATGGGAAGC
>Ga0315312_1001978_pt1 | contig 14821 bp, 16 predicted proteins | sample TDP7_MG_FD_203629 | JGI IMG/M metagenome (GOLD analysis project Ga0315312, IMG submission 203629) | Freshwater sediment microbial communities from Lake Towuti, South Sulawesi, Indonesia - TDP7 | ecosystem: Environmental > Aquatic > Freshwater > Lake > Sediment | place: Indonesia: South Sulawesi... | reverse complement strand
CTCATGAAGAACTACCTTTAGCGATCAGTGGTGACTAAAGCAGGCCTCTGCCGATAGGCTCCTCGTAGACAAGCCCCCTCTGCCTCAAAAAGGTGGAGGGGCTTGTTTTTGGCGAGGGGTGAGGTATAATTCGATACAGTGATGTGGCGTAATCTGCTGAAAACAAGTAGATGAGGGGAGGAGCCAATTTCCCGATGACCAGCAAAGCTGAAAGGAGGGAAGGTTCACATGATGAGGTTACACACAACAAAGTCCAGGCTGGCGTTGACCGCACTTGTTCTACTGCTCTTGTCTGTACTCCTCTTGGGGCCGGCCAGGACGTGGGCGCAGGTCTATACCTGGGCACAAAGTTATGGAGGGGAGGGGTGGGATGCGGCCGACTCCATTCAGCAGACCTCCGATGGCGGCTATGTGGTGGCTGGCGAAACGGAATCCTATGGAGCAGGTGGATCTGATTTCTGGGTTCTGAAGCTCAATGGGACGGCACTGTCCAGTGGCAGAAGACCTTTGGAGGGAACGGGTGGGATTGGGCCGAGTCCATTCAGCAGACCTCCGATGGCGGCTATGCGGTGACTGGCCACACCTGGTCCTTTGGAGCGGGCGACGGGGATGTCTGGGTTCTGAAGCTCGATAAGGACGGCAACATCCCTGGATGCGCCCTCGTAGCGACCTCCAGGGCTATCGCCAGGGACACAAGGATTAGGGACGTTAATTCCAAGGCAAAAACTTCTGATTCACATGCTACAATTACAGATACTCATATAGCTCCAGTAGATTCAGAGGCATCGGTCAGCACCCAGTGCTACCATGAGATCACACCAACACCGACCAGTACCCCCACACCTACCAGCACGTCAACAACCGGCTACCGCATCTATTTGCCCCTTATCACGAAGAACTACCAGTGAGCAGGGCATAAAGAGAGCCCCCTCGCTGCGAAAGCAGAGGGGGCTTGCTTTTTGACGAGGGGTAGGGTATAATTCACACCAGGATCGGGAGGACCGCAGGTTGTGGGAAGAAGCCTAGAGGGAGGTGAGTCGCGTGGCACAGGGAGTGGTGCAGATCCCTCATCGGGTGGTGCAGGTGGCTAGACTCATCCGAGGGCTCAGCCCGGAGGAACGAGAGCAGTTGAAAGCGTTAGTCCCTGAACTCCAACGCCCGCCTGAGGCAAAACTCCTGATAGACCAAGGGGGGCTGCGAGATTACATTCAGCAAGAGTTGGCTAAAGTGGGGGGCGAGTACCCGCCCCTGACGGAAGCCGACCCATTTCTGGGCGGATTGACGGTCGGGGAGTACTTCGCCCTGTCCGACGAGGAGCGGGAACGCATCTGGAACAAAGAGCACGCCATGGAGATAGAGGACTTCGAAGAGCGCGATGTTAAGCCCACTGCCTACGTACCTGCTCGACAAAAGCGTCGTCCGTAGAATCGTCGAGGGCCTGACCCATCCTGACAGGCTAACCGACGAAGAAGCCATGGCCATTGCTTTCTGGCGTGCGCTGCGAGAATCGAAGAGCAGAATGTTTATCTCAGCAGAGACGGCCAACATCATGAAGCGGTTCTCCACTTGGAGAGAGGTTCGATTATTTCTTGGCACTGTCGAGACGATGCGGGCAGGTAAATACTTCAAGCGTTGGGCCCGGCGATTGCAAGAACATAGTTTCACCATGGAGGACGCGAAAGTGCTTGGCCTAGCGACTTACGGTACGGATGCCGCTGGCGAGATATTGGGCGTAGGGGTCATGGTGACCTTCGATCGACCTCTAATCAACAACTATGAGGCCCAGCGACCTGCTCTGGAGAGACGCTTACAGGCGATGACGGCCCAATTATCGCCACCTTTCCGAGATGCCGGTCTGCCTGAAGTGATGCATCCTATTGAAGCGCTCTTTTTGCTGGGGTAGGTCTAACTTGTGGAAGAGAAGCCCTCTCCGCCGGCAGCGGAGAGGGCTTGCTTTTTGGGGAAGGGTAGGGTATAATCAATCGCGTCGAAAATACAAGGGGGCTTAAATATCAATGAAAGGGACGAATCTCAGTCTGCTGATTGGCATCATCATTCTGGCCCTGTTGGCCGTCTGGGTTGACCTGCCGACCAATCCCGGCATCCACCTCTCCCTCGGCCCCCTCAGAATAGACCGGGAGATCGAGGTGCACCAGGGGTTGGACTTAGGGGGCAGCATGCAGGTCCTCCTCGAGGCCGATGTGCCTGAGGACACGGAGATCGGTCGAGAGGAGATCCTCGCCGCCAAGGGCATCATCGAGAAGCGGGTCAGCGGCCTAGGCGTTGTCGAGCCCCGGATCCAGCTCCAGGGCACCAGGGGAATCCTCGTCGAGCTGCCCAGGGTCGAAGATACAGAGCTGGCAATAGAGCTTTTACACGAGACAGGCTTGTTAGAGTTCATTGACGCTGGAAGCATCCACCTGCCAGCGGGGATGATGGTCAAGACTGCTTTTGAGGAAGAGGGCGTACCAGCGATCATCACCCCCACGGTGACTATCACTCCCGCTGCGGCGATCACGATAACTCCCACGATCGCGCCCACTGAGGTGATGACCGCAATATTGCCGCTTACTCCCACTGTGGAGATCACAGCTACCCCGCTGATCACACCAACTGAACCGATAACAGCGACACCCCCAGCAACAGAGAGGGTTTTCAGGACGGTGATGACCAGCAGGCACCTCGAGGAGGCCAGGATACGCCCGAACGAGTATGGCGGGCTGGACATCCTTTTCAGCTTCACCGAGGAGGGGTCCAAGATTTTTGCTGACTTCACCACTCGAAACGTCAATAAGTTCCTGGCCATTGCGATGGACAAAGAGGTCATCTCCTCTCCCAGCATCAGCGAACCCATCCCGGAGGGGGGAGGGGCGCAGATCAGCACCGAGAAGCTCTTTACCCCAGCCGAGGCGCAGAAGATCGCCATTCAATTGAAATATGGTCCTTTGCCTCTTCCCTTTAAAGTGGCAGAGGAGCGCGCTGTTGGCCCAACCCTCGGCCAGGACTCGATACGAAAGAGCGCCAGGGCTGGAATCATAGGGTTCATGGCCGTCCTTCTCTTCATGCTAGGCTGCTATCGTTTGCCGGGCATTGTCGCTGACCTCACCCTCTGCATCTACCTTGCTTTGGCCTTCGCCCTGTGCAAGCTGATCCCCATCACCCTGACCCTGTCCAGCTTGGCCGGCCTCTTCCTCTCTGTGGTGATGGCCCTCAACGCCAACACCCTCGTCCTCGAGCGGATGAGGGAGGAATTGCGAGCTGGTATAACCCCAGGGAGGGCCGTTGAAGCTGGCTTCCGCAGAGCCTGGGCCGCCATCCGCGACTCGAACATTGCCATGTTAATCGTCTCTGCTATCCTTTTCTGGTTCAGCTCTAATTCCGGAGCCAGCATGGTCAAAAGCTTCGCCCTCGCCCTGGCCATCGGCATCGCGGTCAACATGTTCACCGTCGTTGCCGTCATCCGTACCCTCCTGCGCCTCCTCTTCGCCTTGGCTGGCCCTATGTTGCGGAAGAGCGAATGGCTGTTGGGAGTCTAACGATGGGAGGTTACAATGGAGAAGATTTATTTCATCAAGGATTCCTTCCTGCCGAAGCTGGGGGAAACGCTTATCGAGATGCTTCCGACGACTCGGATCGCCAAGGGAGCCAAGGTTGCCATCAAGATGCACATGGGGGAGCTGGGCAACCTATACTACATTCGTCCTCCCATAGTTGGAAAGGTTGTGGAGGTTTTGAAGCAGAGCGGCCTCGAGCCTTTTGTCTTCGACACACCCACCCTCTATAGAGGCGCACGGCATACGCCTTCGGAGCATCTTGAAACGGCCAGGAAGAATGGCTTCACTGAGGAGACCGTTGGGTGCCCTATCGTGGTCTCGGACGATAGCCAGGCGACGGAGACGCCTTATTCGATAGGCACGGTGGCTATTCCCAAGGTGCTTACCGATGCGGATGCTCTGGTCGTCCTCTCCCACTTCAAAGGGCATTGCGATGCAGGGTTCGGTGGAGCCATCAAAAACCTGGGGATGGGTTGTGTCGATAGGGAGACTAAGAGGAAGATGCATACCACCCTCTCCCAGCCTGTGATTTCGGATTCGTGCACATTGTGTGGGACATGCGTTGAGACCTGTGCGGCCCGGGCCCTAAGCCTCGGGGAGGACAGGGTCGTGCTCAATAGCGATAAGTGCTTCGGCTGTGGGGCATGCGGCGAGGTTTGCCCGGAGGGGGCCATCGGGCCAAGGGTGAACAACTTGAGGGTGCTGTTGGCCGAGGCCGCCTCCGCCGTGCTAGGCCATTTCGATGAGGGATGCCTCCTCTTCGTGAACGTCCTGCTCGATGTGACGAAATTTTGCGATTGCATGCCTTCTCTTATGGCTAAGGTCGTGGATGATATAGGCATCCTGGTGTCCACCGATCCGCTCGCCATAGACAAGTGTTCCCTGGATATGGTCAACGGTAAGGCAGGCAGGGATGTCTTTCGCGAGCTCCACAGACTAGACCCCGAGGTGCAGCTCCGGAGAGCGGCCGAGTTGGGCCTCGGCTCCATGGGCTATCAAGTCGTGGAGAGGTGACCAACATTTAGCAAATCGCCTATCGCAAATGGCTTATCGCAACAAAGGATAAGCGATAAAGCGAAGCGAGCGATAGGCGGGTATGCCATAAGGAGGCTCCATGTTCGATATCGTCGGCAAGCGGCGCTGGTACTTCCTTTCCTCGGCGATCATCATCGTCCTTGGCCTGATCTCGCTGTTGGCCTTCAGGCTGAGGTTGGGCCTCGATTTCACCGGCGGGGCGCTCTTAGAACTGCAATTTGAGCAACCCGTCCAACCGGCTGGGGTCAGAGAGGTCTTTGTCGCCCATGGCTTGAGGGATGCCACGGTACAAACCACCGTTGATGAGAGGGCCGTACTCATCCGCTCCAAGCTCATTGATTCGGCGACTGAGGCCGAAATCGAGGTCGAGTTGGAGGAGAGGTTGGGCTCCATGACGGAGCTGCGATTTGAGCCGCTGGGCCCCGCCATCGGGCGGGAGGTGACGCGCGCAGCCTCTAACGCCGTAGCGATGGCCGCTTTGGCTATCCTGGCCTACATCGTCATCGCCTTCCGCAAGGTGCCCAACCCCCTCCGCTACGGCGTCTGCGCCATCGCGACCATGGTCCACGATGCCCTGGTGGCTGCGGGGCTCTTCTCCCTCTTCGGGGTGGCCTTCGGCTGGGAGGTGGATGCCCTCTTGCTCACGGCGCTGCTGATCGTCATCGGCTTCTCCATGCAGGGCACCATCGTCGTCCTAGACAGAATCCGCGAGAACATCCCCAAGAGGCGGGGCGAACCCTTCGAGACGATAGCCAACCGCAGCCTCTTGGAAGCGTTGCCCCACAGTTTGGTCGCTCAGCTCAGCGCCATCTTCATCCTTATAGCCATCCTACTTCTCGACGGGGCGACCGTCAAACAGTTCATCGCGGTGCTGCTCATCGGGCTTCTGAGCGGCACCTATTCCTCCATGCTCAATACCGTGCCCTTGCTTGTCGTTTGGGAGAAGGGCGAGATTGGACAGCTTTTTAGGCGATTGCGGAAGGCTTAAGCAGAGGGGGTGAGAAAGAATGGCCAAGAGATTCTATCGTTCGCGCTCGAATCGGCAGATAGCTGGAGTCTGCGGAGGGTTAGCGGAGTACTTCGACCTGGATCCGACCCTGGTGCGGGCAGCCATGGTCGCCTCAGCCCTGGGCGGTGGGTTCGGCCTCTTCTTCTACATTATCTCCTGGCTTTTTGTCCCCGAGGCGCCTGCGGAGAGATAGATGGCCGTCGCTTACGCCTCGGGCAAAATCATCCTCTTCGGCGAGCACTCCGTGGTCTACGGGCGGCCGGCCATAGCAGTCCCAGTGACGCAGGTGAGGGCCCAGGCCACGGTCGAGGAGGCTGCGAAGGGCCAGGGCATCACCGTCGTCGCCCGCGACCTGGGGCGAACATACCCCCTCGGCCAGGCCCCGCCCGACGACCCCCTGCGGCAGATCATCGTCAGCACTCTGGAGCGCCTGGGCGTGGGCCTCGATCACGACCTGACTATCACTATCAGCTCCACCATCCCCATCGCGCGGGGGCTGGGCAGCGGGGCAGCCGTCTCCACAGCCATCGTGCGCGCTTTGATCAAGCATTTCGGCGATCAGGGCAGCCAACCTCTAAGCCTTCAGGACATCTCCGATCTAGTTTACGAGACGGAGAAGATCTATCATGGCACCCCCAGCGGCATCGACAACACCGTTATCGCTTACGAGAAGCCAGTCTACTTCATCAAGGACAAAACCTGCGAGGTATTCCAGGTGAAGCGCCCCCTGCTCATCGCCATCGGCGACACCGGGGTGGCGAGCCTCACCAAGCCGGCCGTCAGCGACGTGCGAAAGGCCTGGGAGAGGGAGCCCTCAAGATACAACCGCCTATTCGACCAGATGGGGGAGATCGCCGTCCGAGCGCGCCAGGCCATCGAAAGGGGCAGGATTGGGGAGATAGGCCCTCTGATGGACGAAAATCAGCGTCTGCTGCAAAAGATCGGTGTCTCCTCTCCGGAATTGGAGCGATTGATCGAGGCAGCACGCAAGGCTGGCGCCATGGGGGCGAAGCTCTCTGGGGCCGGGCGCGGGGGCAACATGATCGCCCTGGTAACCGAAGAGACGAAGAGCCCGGTCGTCGAAGCCTTAAGGGAGGCGGGGGCGATAGCAGTGATCGTGACTGAGGTGAGATAATGAGGATCGTTGTGGCCATCACCGGCGCCTCGGGCGCGGTCATCGGGCAGAGGCTGTTGGAGAGCCTGAGGGAACACGAGGTGCATCTTATCGTCTCCAATGCGGCGAAGAGGATCATCGCCCACGAATTGGGCAAGGGCGCGAGCTTGCCGGCCACGGCCCGCTACGAGGAGGACGAGTGGGAATCGCCCCTGGCCAGCTCCTCCTTCCTGGTGGACGCCATGGTGGTAGCCCCCTGCTCCATGAAGACCCTCTCCGGCATCGCCCACGGCTATGCCGACAACCTCATCCTCCGCGCCGCCGAGAACGTCCTGCGCATGGGCAAGCCCCTGGTCGTCGTCCCCCGCGAGACGCCCCTTTCGCTAGCCGACATCGAGAACATGCGCCAGGTGAAGCTGGCTGGCGCCATCGTCCTCCCCCCTAACATGGCCTACTACTACCGGCCGCAGACGGTGGATGAGGTGACCGATTTCTTCGTGGGGAAGATATTGGATGTGTTGGGGGTGGGGCACGAGTTGTACAAAAGATGGGGGAACACGATATGAACCTGCGCTCTTTCATCGAGAAAGTCCGAGAGCACGGCTATCTCGTGGTCATTGATAAAGAGGTCGATCCTCGCCTGGAGATGGCCCGCGTCATCAATGCCCTGGACGGGAAGCCCGTCCTCTTCACCAATGTGAAGGGCTCGGATTACCGAGTAGTTGCTGGTGTCTGCTCGGCTCGGAGGTATTTCGCCCTCGCCCTGGATATCGAGGAAGCTCAGCTCTTGCCCGCCCTGGTCGAAGCGCTGGAGAATCCCCTCGCGCCGGAAGTGGTGGAGGCTGCCCCCTGCCAAGAGGTGGTCGAACCGGAGGTGGATCTAGATAAGCTCCCCATTTTGACCCACCTACAAAGAGACGGCGGGCCCTACATCACGGCCGGGGTGGCCATCATCAAGGACTTAGACTACGGCCGCAACATGTGCTTCCATCGCCTGATGAAGCTGGATAAGCGGAGTTTCGCTGCCCGCATCGTGGAGGGGCGGGGGACGGACACCGCGCTAAAGAAGGTCGAGGGCGATCTGGAGGTGGCCATCTGCATCGGCAACGCCATCCCCGTGCTCCTGGCCGCGGCCATGTCGCCGCCCAAGGGGGTGGACGAGCTGGCCATAGCCAACGCCCTGCGCCCCACACCCCTGGTCAAGTGTCTTACCAAGGACCTGGAGGTGCCGGCTGACTGCGAGATCGTGCTGGAGGGGCGGATCACGCACCGGTTGATCGTCGAGGGGCCCTTCCTCGACCTGACGGAGACTTACGACATCGTGCGCCAGCAGCCCGTCATCGAGATTGACTGCATCACCCACCGCCGCGACCCCATCTACCAGGCGCTGCTGCCGGGAAAGAGCGAGCACAAGCTGCTCATGGGCCTCCCCCGCGAGCCGACCATCTACATCGAGGTGAGCAAGGTCTGCGAGTGCAAGGATGTCCTGGTCACCCCGGGCGGGATGAGCTGGTTCCACGCCATCGTCCAGATTGTCAAGCGCCATCCTGACGATGGGAAAAAGGCCATCGAGGCCGCCTTCCGTGGCCACGAATCCCTCAAACACGTGGTCGTGGTGGACGACGACATAGACATCCATGACGTGCGAGACGTGGAGTGGGCTATCGCCACCCGCTTTCAGGCCGATCGCGGCCTGATCGTGCTGGAGGATCAGCCCGGCAGCTCCCTCGACCCCTCGGCGACCCACCTCCCCGGCCGGAAGGCGCGCACCAGCAAGATGGGATTGGACGCCACCATTCCCTGGCACACCCCTTCAGGGAAGCTGCGCACCGAAGCGGAGCGCGAGGACTTCAGGAGGGTGGGCTATGAGGGTGTCGCATGAGAGGGCTATCTAAGTCCTTGCTAGCGCTAAAGTATACATGAAGAATGCGCATACTTGACAAAGACCTAGAAACTTGTTAGAATGTACATAGAATGCAGAATGTACAAAACAATACCACCTATCTAGAGAGGGCAAAGGGTCTGATGGAGAGGGTGTTGAGGATCACTAAGGCGAGGGAGGAATTCAGCAACATCGTTGAGCAAGTGCAATATAAAGGGGATAGCTACATCATCAGCCGTCATGGTAAACCCGCCGCTGCCGTGGTGCCCATTGAGGTGTATGAGGGTTGGAAGCGTCAGCGCGAAGAGCTCTTTGATCTTATTCGTGAGATGCAACAACAAGCCAATCTTGCCGTGAGGAAGCTGATCGTCTGGCCGCTGAAGCTGTAGCGGCAATTCGCGCTCAAAGCCAAAGGGCTACATGATTGTCGTCATAGACACCAACGTCATCATAAATTCCGTCTTATCTCCTAACAGTACAGGACGAACTACCAATGACCAACGCCGTCGTTTGTCGGCCAGAACCTCGTTGATCGGTAGTCGGCGGTCGTAAGCGAAGCAAGCTGAGAGGTTCTAACACTTGAGAAGCCTAGTAAATGCGCTGGTCCAGCGGATAAAGAACACCCCAGCTGACGAGTTAATCATATTCGGCAGCATCGTTGTGACTACCGTGCTCTTACTTTGGTTCCTGTTCCGAAATCCGGCGCCGGTGCCAGTGGAGAGGACTGAGGTACCGAGCGTGAGGTTGCTGGTCAAGTCTCCCACACCCGCGACGGTTGCCACATCATTGCCCGAAGAGACTCTGCCGTCGTCGCCGGCGCCGCTACAGTTGCCTGAGGTCACGCCACCACCGGGAGGGCAGGTGTACGTTGTGACACCAGCCGCTGATGCCGTGGGGTGGGTGCGCCAGGGCGACGAGACCCCCAACCACTTCGGCGATTATAATATCTACGCTGGCGCATTCGACGGCCAGGTATACATTGGAGCGATCCAGTTCGACCTGTCAGAAGTCCCACCGGGGGCGCCCATCGTGTACGCTGACCTGACGTTGGTAGGGCTCTCCGACCAGTGGCTGGGGGACGGGGGGGCGTGGACGGTGCAGCTTCTCGAATCCTGGATGGACGACGACTGGGCCCAGAAGACTTTCACCAGCCTGGGGTGGGTAGATGGCGCCGCTGTGGAGTTTGTCCCGACCCTCACCGCCAGCGACCTGGGGGCCGGCCATGCCAACACTTTCGTGCTCGAACCCGAGGCCCTGAAAGCGCTGGAGGGGCGCACTTTTTCCGGCCGGGTATCGTTTCGGATCAACGGGCCGGCATCGGGTGCCGACAACCTGTTCTCCTGGGACAGCGGCTATGGCACCGGGTCCCAGGGCCGGGGGCCGGTCCTGCGCTTGGTGGCGGGGCCGGCGCCCATGACACCACCCCCCTCGCCGACGCCGCGCTATGTGATCATCACCAGCGTACCGCCTACGCCGACGCCGGGCAACGTGGTGACCCTGGCGGCGCGGCTGATGACGGCCACCACCGAGGCCACCCCCCATATAGGCACGGGCACTCCGACGCCGACGCCAACGGCTACGCCCCTGCCGCCCAACTGGGTGACCCCGGTGATCATTGTTCCCACGGCCACGCCGGCCAACACCGCCACGGCCCAGTGGCACGCCCTTGTAGCCACCGCCGAAGCCTTCGTGTACGGGACGCCAACGCCGTTGCCACCCAACGTGTGGACGGCCACGCCAGTGCCCACGCTGCCCCTTTTGATCCCGCTGGATCAGATGACGCCAACCCCTACCGGAACGCCTACGCTTGTCCCGACACCCACACCCTTGGAGTTGCCAACCGTGCTCAAGGGCAAGATCGCCTTCCTGTCCGATCGGTTGGGAGAGCCAGCCGTCTTCGTGATGGACCCCGACGGCAGTCATGTGGCCTTGCTCACCAACCGCTGGGCTTACGATCGTGCCCTGGAGCTAGACACCTTCTCGCCCGACCGCAGCCAGCGGCTCTTCGTCAAGAGATACGGAGGGGCCTACGAGATCTGGGTGCAGAACACCGCCGACGGCTGGATGTGGTACCTGACCGGGGCAGATCGGGTCACCTACGACCCCGCCTGGTCGCCTGACAGCGCCCACATCGCCTTCGTCTCCCAGGAGGCCGGCAACGACGAGATCTTCGTCATCAACAAGGACACTGGGCACGAGACTCGGTTGACGAATAACCGATGGGAGTGGGATAAGCACCCAAGCTGGTCTCCTGACGGCACGAGGATCGTGTTCTGGTCCAACCGCGAAGCGGGCCGCAAGCAAATCTGGGTCATGAACGCCGACGGCAGCGGTCAACACAATATCAGCAATAACGAGTACAACGATTGGGACCCGGTCTGGATCAAATAACGTTGGCGGAACGATGAACAACCAACGACCAACCCTCTGGCTTCGCTGAGGACAGGTGACCAGCGCCGTTGTTCATCGTTCCTTAGTTAAGGGAGGGTTCATCCGTATGGAATTACTAGAGTACTGGAAGATCATCAGAAAGCGCCTCTGGCTCATCGTGCTGCTCATGGCAGTCTCGGCAGCCAGCGCCACATATTATAGCCTGCAGCAGGTGCCGCTGTACCAGACGACGACGACGTTGTTCCTGAACCCGGCTTACCCCAGTCCGCTGCTGCCCTACTATGTAGCCCGTTCCGCGGAAACCTTAGCCAGCACCTATGCCGAGTTTACGCGGACGCAGTCCTTTGGGCAGTTGGTGGCACAGGCTATGGAGGATGGGACAACAGTTGACGAGGTGCTGGGTGCGATTTCTACGCGCTATGTCCCTGACACCCAGTTCTTTAAGATCAGCGCCACTCATGCCAACCCTGAGAAGGCTCAGAAACTGGCCAACATCACCGCCCAGGTATTCATCGCCGAGAACATCGCCCGCCAACAGGCCCAGCAGCAGCAGATCAAGGCCCAGCAGGATCCCATCAGGGAGCTGGGGCGGCAGCGGCTGCAGGAGCTGCAGCAGAGCCTGCAGGATGAGCTGGACTACTACGGTCAGCAGATTGACAATCTGCAAGCCCAGATCGCCGAGCTGAAGAGCAGCCCGCCCTCTGAAGAGGCGGACCAGCGCATCTTGGCCCTGCGCGAGGAATTGATCCGCAACCAGTCGCTACGGGTCGAAGTGCTCAGCAGCCTGGCTCAGACGCAGGCTTCTCTGGCCAGTGCCGAAGGAGCACCAACTGTGGATACCGCTGTGGTGGTGGATGAAGCATCCCTGCCCACCAAGCCCTTGCCGCGCAAGATCCCCCAGCACGTTCTCTTCGCCCTAGCCACGTCCCTGTCACTGGGGGTGGGCTTGGCCTTCTTGCTGGAGTACTTGGACTACACGGTCAAGACCCCCGAGGAGCTGGATGTCGTCTACGGTATGACTACGCTGGGTGTCATTGGGGTCATCGAGGGCAAGGATAGCAAGGGAGTCAGCCAGAAGCAGCTTGTCACCCTGACCGCCCCCCGGTCGCCGGCCGCCGAAGCCTTCCGAGCCTTGCGCACCAACATCCAATTTGCAAATCCCGGTGCGCCGGTGCGCAGTCTGCTCATCACCAGCGCTGGTCCCCTCGAAGGCAAGACCCTGACGGCAGCCAACTTGGCAGTGAGCCTGGCTCAGGATGGCAGCCGGGTTATCATAGTGGACACCGATCTCCGCAAGCCTCGCCTACACCGGCTGTTCGACATCCCGAGGGAGCCGGGTTTCACCAACCTGGTCATTGACTCGCACCAAGAGGTACAAGACCACCTACGGCCTACCTCGGTGGAGAACCTGTGGGTGCTGCCCTGCGGCACGGTCCCGCCCAACCCGGCCGAGCTTCTGGGCTCCCCTCGGGCTGTTCAGGTGATGGAGCAGCTCAAGGAGTATGCCGACGTGGTGGTCTACGACTCGCCGCCGGCGGCCACGGTGACTGACGCGGTGGTGATGGCCTCCCGGGTGGACGCTGTGCTTCAAGTGGTGTGGGCCGGCGGCACCCGTCGCGACCTAGTGCGCCAAGGCCGGGCAGTGCTGGAGAAGGTAGGGGCCCGTATCCTGGGCCCGGTCCTCAACCAGGTGAGCCTGGCCGACCTGGGGTACTACAGCTACTATTACTACTACGGCTACTACTATCGGGACCACCACGAGCGCGAATCCAAGGAGCGGTCCCTGTTGCGCCGGCTGCTGCCGTGGCGACGGCGTCGTAGGCAGCGTAGGAGTGAGAAGGCTGCGGAGCCGGCTGTTGATGCGGATGGCAGCGCAAGCAGTGGGTGAGGGGTTGAGACATTGAACGTTCGCGCGTTGGCACGTTAAAGAGGAGCTGTGATGGCCACAATCACACGCTTTGAGGATGCTGAAGCCCGGCAAACGGCGAAACAACTGGTGCACATGATTTATGACCTGACGGATAGCGGCGCGTTTGCCCAGGACTACGGCCTCAAAAAGACCGAATCCGTCGTGCCACCATATCGGTGCGGGTGCGATTGGGAGAGTGGGGGGCAGTGAGACAAGGGGATAGAGTGTCTAGCCTTATCTAGGGGATATGAGACATGGGAACACCGCAACGGGAGAGACTGGCCATCGAGGGCGGGAAGCCCGTCCGTGACGATTTCCTCATCTTCGGCAGCCCTCTTATCGGCGAGGAGGAGATCGCCGAGGTGGTGGCCACCCTGCGCTCCGGCTGGCTGGGCACCGGCCCCCGCGTCCACCGCTTCGAGGAGGACTTCAAACGCCACATCGGCTGCCGGCACACTATCGCCCTCAGCTCCTGTACGGCCGGCCTTCACTTGGCCTTGGAGGTGGCCGGAATCGGCCCCGGCGACCTGGTGATCACCACCCCCATGACCTTCGCCGCCACCGCCAATGTCATCGTCCACCGCGGCGCCACCCCGGTGTTCGTGGACATTGACCGCCAGACACAGAATATAGATCCAGCCCAGATCGCTGAAGCCGTCCACGACCTGACCAGGGGCGGAGATGCTGCTCGCCGCTGGCTGCCCCCAGCGATGCGAAATTCGAATCTCGAAGCCTGTACTGAGCCCAGCACTGTCCTGAGCCTGTCGAAGGGTCGAAGTATCCGCAATCTGAAATCCATTCTCCCCGTCCACATGGCCGGCCGCCCCTGCAACATGGATGCCATTATGGACATCGCCCGCCGTTACGACCTGGTGGTCATCGAAGATGCTGCCCACGCGGTGGAAGCCTGGTACCGCGGCCGCAAGATCGGCACCATCGGCGACATCACCGCCTTCAGCTTCTACGTGACCAAGAACGTTTGCACCGGCGAGGGAGGGATGGTGACCACCGAGCGGGACGACTGGGCTGAGGAGATGCGGATCAAGAGCCTGCACGGCATCAGCAGGGATGCCTGGAAGCGCTACTCGGCCGAGGGGTTCCAGCCCTACGAGACCATCTACCCTGGCTACAAGTACAACATGATGGACCTCCAGGCCGCCCTGGGCATTCACCAACTGGCCCGGGTGGAGGAGAACCTCAGGGTGCGGGAGCGCCACTGGCGGCGCTACAGCGAGTCCTTCGCCGACATCCCCGAAGTGATTACCCCCGTCGAAGAAGAAGGCATCCGCCATGCCCGGCACGTGTACACGATCCTGCTCGATCTGGACCGGCTGCGTTGCGACCGGAATGAGTTCATCGCCGCGCTGAAGGCAGAGAACATCGGCACGGGCATCCACTTCACCGCCCTGCACCTGCATCGTTACTACCGGGAGACCTTCGGCTACCAGCCGGGCGACTTCCCCGAGGCCGAGTGGGTGGGGGAACGTACTGTGTCGCTACCTCTGTCGGCAAAGCTGACCGAAGAGGACGTGGAGGACGTCATCGCTGCCGTGCGGAAGGTGGTGGAGGCATACAGACGATGACGGTAGACGGGCAGAACCCCGACTCCGCTCAGGACAAGCTGCAGACCGAGCTTGAGGCTGGGGAGCAAGGGAGCAGGGGAGCAGAGAGGCAGGGGAGCAAGGGAGCCGAGGCGCAGAGGAGGGCGCTTCTGCACCTCCACCCCTCCGCACTTCTGCATCTCCGCACCCCCACACCCCCACACCTTCGCTCCTCTGCACAGCAGGCAGTCGTTCGGGGCGTTATGCTGGGCTTGGCCCTCTTCGCCTTCTGGGTTATCTGGCCGAAGCTGGTGGGCAGCCTCTGGGCCAACCTGGGGACGGTCGAGCTGAGCAGGGCGATGGTTGGCGGGGATACATCCGGGCTT
>Ga0315312_1001977_pt1 | contig 14831 bp, 15 predicted proteins | sample TDP7_MG_FD_203629 | JGI IMG/M metagenome (GOLD analysis project Ga0315312, IMG submission 203629) | Freshwater sediment microbial communities from Lake Towuti, South Sulawesi, Indonesia - TDP7 | ecosystem: Environmental > Aquatic > Freshwater > Lake > Sediment | place: Indonesia: South Sulawesi... | reverse complement strand
ACCTTTGCCGGTAATGCTCCATTATATGATTCGCGGTCCGCTCAGTGGATTGTGCATAATCTTCCTATTGGGGCTCATAATGTTATCATGAAAGCTACTGTAAATGGTGGAAGTGGTATTGTTGGGTACCGAGCCATGACCATCTCCTTGATTAATCCCTCTGCACCTTCTACAAAGTGGTACGGAGTTTCTGTTTCAAACAACATCGAAACAAACACCACCTCCTTTGAAGATATTCCTGGAATGTCAATATCCTTCACCACAACCGAGCTAATGAATTTGCAAATCATTTTCAGTTCAACGATTGTTATGGTTAACGGGCATACAATGGATGTTGATGTCGTAGTCGATGGAGACGAATCGAAAGCTTTTGGGCCATTTGGTTTTGCTGCTAATGCACCTTCATATGATTCTCGCTCAGCTCAATGGATCGTGCGAAATCTTCCAGCAGGCTCTCATAATGTTAAAGCGCATGCTAGAGTAACTGGTGCCAGAGGAACTATCGGATATCGAACGATGACGGTGAATTTGGCTCCTACTATGCATGTGGGTTCTAGTGTAGCAATATGGGAAGACGATTTTGAAAGCTACACTGCAGGAACTTTTCCATCGCCACCATGGGAATGGTGGTTTGACGGTGCAGGGTTAGACTACAATAGAATAGTAAACACACTTTCCCATTCGCCAGACCAATCGCTCACTATGCGTGGTCAGCCTGGCTGGGCGTCTGTTGCTGCAGTGCAGCTTCCAGATATAAGCGATGTGATAGCGGTGGGTGGCATAATAGGTTATAAAGTTTGGATCATGGCAGAAAATTATGGTTTAGGAACAGGAGCATGGGTTGGCTTTAACTTAATTAGATACGGTACAATATGGACAGGATGGGCTGGCGTAGCCTTTCGATATGATGGGCAGATAGTTTCTGGCTCCACTGTTCTTCAACCATATGATCTCAACACTTGGTACGATATTCAAGTAGTGTTTGATATCAATAGAAGAAGATACTCTGTTTGGATCAATGAGCTATTGAAGGCGGCAGAACTCGAAGAAAACAACCCAGAAGACCCTAAAACGAAATTACGTTACTTTGGTCTCGCTTCTGACCATGGTCAACAACAATGTTATTTCGACGATGCAAAAGTTTTCAAGGCTTTCAGCCCTGTTGCCCGGTTTGAGCTCAAACTTGACCGCAACAGCTTGGTGATGAATCTCGAACAGTCAGCTCAAGTAAACATTTCGGTCATTCCACTCTACGGATTTGACTCCTATGTTAATTTAACAATAGAAAACACTCCTGTAAATACAGTTGTGTCTTTCAGCGATCAGTCGATAAAACCTGGCGAAAACTCCATATTGACGATTTCCACCTTTTATAATACTTCGAGAAAAACATATTTACTCACTGTTTTTGGCAATTCTGGAAATCTTAATGCCAGTCAATCTCTTGAAGTAACGGTTATTGGAGAAGACCCATTTATATTAAAGGTTTGGCCTCCTGTTACATTAGTTGTCTATCGTGGAGAATCTATTTCTGTAAATGTATCGATAGTACCGCAAATTCCATGGAGATCACCAGTCAACTTGAGTGTCAGACTACCGACCACATTGAGTGCTTCTTTCACCAAAAATATGATTAAACCAGATGAGACATCAACTATGACAATCACTGTGTTACCAAACGCAAGCCAATTTCATAACATGACGCTTGAAGGAACATCAGAGGGCTTTTCAGCCAAAGTGGACATTTTCTTAAGTGTGTTATCCAAGGAACCTCCACCATGGATGCAAAGTTGGTTCTGGATATTGCTTGGTGGCATTACGGGAATTGTCATGTCTTCTTCAGCTTTCTCACATTATTATAAGAAGTGGCGGAAGTCGAAGGCACAATTAGATATCAATTACATGGTTGCAGCGAGTTCACTTGCAAAGCTCGAAGAGCTCAAACTCTTAGGCAAAATCAGCGAGAAAGAATATGAAAAACTCAAAAAGGAATACGAACAAAAATTGAAAGGAGAAAAATGAACACTTTGGCTTTTGCCCGTGAAACCTAAGAATTCAGAAGTTTCTCAGAATATTGTCAGTGACAGTTGATAGTTCCGCTACAAATGGATGGGTAGGCTTCTGAAGTGCATGAACAGTAGCGCCCTCCAACAAGACTTCGCAAAAACATGGGATGAGTCCCCACACAGGGCATCCAAGTTCATTCTTCACACTTTCAATAAGTTGCGTCGACTCTTTTTCTAGCTCTTTTGTATTCTTTAATCTTTCTCCAGGCAAACAGAACAGAACTTTGTTTAACACAATTCCCATTTTGCGACCAAGGGGTTTGTATAACTTGTTGACAATATTTGCGGTGTCCTCACGATTAAGTTCATCTTTGTTCATAACTAAAACTATAACATTTGAAGATGCAAGAGCATTGACAGATGAATACTGTATGCCCGGGCTAGTGTCAAAAACCACGAGGTCAAACCCCTCTCTTTGCACAACAGCTTTTGAGGACAATACTTGATGAAGAGCTTTAGCTTCCCATTCTCTATCTTTTGTCATCATGTCCCGCATAGCTTCCATAGATGGATTCGCAAAACCAATAGACAATTTGGCTGCATCGTTCATATCGATTTCGTGAACCGCCTCTTCGATTTTGCAGTTTCCGTTTAAGAAATCATTAAGCCACAAGCTGGGATTCTCCTTGAAAAATACATGTAAACTTGGAGCCCTGAAATCAAAATCCAACAAACAAACATTCTGTCCATTTAAAGCACTTAAGACGGCAAAGTTAGTTGCCAAAGTAGTTTTTCCAGTTCCTCCTTTGAATGAATGAAACGATATAAATCTAACCATGGATTGCCCCTTCACGATGTTCTCTCCAACATGCTCTTACAGCTGCTACTTCGCTCCATAGAAAAGCTAACTCTCTGACTTTAAAACTCTTCTGTCATCCATTGCTACATGCATGCACAAGAACTAATTCTTCCGATTTCAAAGGGAGTTAGGTGTAGCATTTTCCCTAATGCCTTCGCACCTGTGTTATAGCCCTCTTCGTATACCTTCTGGATAATTTTAGCAGCAGACCAATTTTTGTTCAGCAGCAATAAAATTTTGATTCGAGCCCTGCATAGGCATCTCCTGCTATTCTCTCGGCTGTCTCTGCTGTACCTTCCAATTCTTCTTCAGGCGAAATAGGTCACGAGTCAAAAATACTATAGCAATCAGCATAAAAGATTCGCTAGGTGAACCTCACTGGACAGGCATAGCAATCAAATGCACCTATCGCGCGACGACTCGAAATGCATAGCAAAAATCTTGCAAGTCACCTAGCCTACAGCCGAATGCTTAGGAAGAGTTGAGAATTTGATAGGTCTCACATTACCTAAATATCCATGGTTGTTTGCCCGAAGGATTTGCTGAATTTTTTTTGTTCAGGTGCAAAGCAGTTTACGCAGGTGATTCTTGCTAACTATTTTTATCGATAGCACCTACTAACATTAGTGTTGGCTGCTATAAGCTATTGCTAATGGCAAATTTTCTAGGGAATCTGGACTTTGCATCATTTTGCATTATTTTTAAGGATTTTAGGTTAGTTTGACAAAATACGTATTTTGTTATGTGCATTTTACACAAATAAAACGCAATATTTATTAAATAAAACACAAAAACCGTGTTTTTGTCATTTGGCAATTGAATAATTAGCCAGATGGCACATAAGCATAAAGGTAGTTAAAACGCAAGTAAGCAATGCAATGCGCCTTATTCGGTGAAATAAGGCAAAATTAACCTTTAAATGTTGGTCAAATAATTCAAAAAGGTCTTTAATGGTTTGGTGTCTCCAGACAAAAATGCCACATAAAAACCGTCAAGTCTGTTAAGGGAAAATTGCGCCTTATGAGATAAGTGAGACTTGCGCTTTAATCCTCAATGATGAGGCAATTAAGGACTTAACTTTATGGCACCATGCACAACCTAAAACCGTTATGTTGCATGGCTGAAGCGTTACGGATTAAGAGCTTAACGCTTAACAAAAACCTAATTATGCGGTTTTTGTGCAAAAACGCTGTTTTATGGGTTCAAACATAAAATACGGTTTATGTAGAGTTTAGCGTTAAAATTTGAATGATTCTTAATGAATTTCTAAAGACTTCTCTAAACCGCTACCACAGATTTAGAAGGGTTTGTTATGGGCTGGGTTGGTTACTGTGAAGTGTGCCACCACTTACACGCTTTGCCTAACTACTTTGATTTGCATGAATATTTCTTAGGACACAGCGAACACTCTCATAAAGGCAACGCTGACGAAAGATTCCACATATTCTACGTAACAGAAGAAGAATACAGAGAATTCATGAAGAACAGAAATAACCCGAGCTTCTGGAAAGCGTGGCGTAGTGCTAAACAAGTGGTAAATGTTCCAATTTTTTCTGGTCTGGTAGCGGGGAGAATAGCCTTTCTGAAATTCGCCTGCTTATAGCCAAAGGGGTTAGGCTCCTCTCTGAAAAGGAGACAAACCATTATGCAAAAAGCCATTCAACTACCTAAAGAGGTAGAAGAAGAACTCTCTATGCTACGGGGTTTCCGAGACCTCATCGGCGAGAGAGCAGGATACTTCTTCGGAGCAAAAGCCTTAACCAAAACAATGTCAGATGCAACAGCTACCGAAAGGAAAGCTGTTACCGCATTAGGCAAGACATTGAAAGAGGCAACAGACAAACTGATGGCAGAACCAAACAAGCAGACAGCGAAAGCTGTCAAAGACACGTTGGACAAGATGGAAACTGCAAGGAAAGCGAATGCTAAAGCACGTGAGCCTCACATGGCGAAGATTAACCCATTGAGAAAAGCCGTCAAATACATAGACGTTGTAGCAGTTCCTGATTCTCTGAAGGAAATGGGAAAGCCTGTTACACCACGCTTCAGCCTCTCCGAATGGGTAGCCAAAGCAATCGAACAGAAGAAACAGAAGGATTAAACCTTCAGTTTCGTCACATTGCCCTATCTTCTCCTTTTTTTCTGCTAAAGTCGTAAGGGTAATCCTGCGACGGCTTGGAAAGAGCTACCCCTGCGAGCTCAATCACAGGCGGACAGAACAAAGGCACAATGAAGATTATGTGGGTTTTCTCTAAAGTTCAAATTCCTCACTTGATAACCTAGATGGCGTTGCCGTATGGTCTATTAAGTATGCGTGAAGAGAAGAGGAAAACAGCCCGTTTATAGAGTTTTGTCACTTACTCCTTTCTCTCTTTAATATTTCCTCTTCAGAACGGAGTCTAAAACCCACGTAACGACAGCGACAGCGTTTATGCTTTCGCCCTAAAGGACTACGTAGAAGGAAGACCGCTGAGCTCTGGGAAAGCTCAAAACCCCAATGATTATTAAGCTTTGACTTTTAATCGGGGAATGAAGTCTTCTGTGTAGATAACCGCTTAGGATTCAGCCGTCTAACAGCCAAAAGGCTGTAACCTATTAGTTAGTGACATGGCTGAGACGTCTTCTTGAGCCGATTGGCGGTGCAAGCTACGAGAGAAGATGGTTAGTTCGTAAAACACACGAAAAGAAGCCCCTTTACGCCTTTCGCCTTATGCTGTAAGAGTCCACCCCCAAAGACTTGAAACTCGATTTTAAGTCGGGGAATACATAGCTCTTACAGTTCTCAATGGAGATGTTATACATCTTTATGAGTGGGCAGGTGCGAACAGAGCATAGAAGTGATTCTGTGCTTCAGGAAAAGAGGCAGGGTTTTGCATAGACGCTACAAAGATGGGGTGAGTAGTTTGATCGAAGTTGGTGAAGCAGAAAGAGAACAAGCTGATTTAGAGGAACTAAGAAAAGCATATCGTAAGTATCAACGCTCTAACAGCCAAAAGGATTTTGACGCTTTCATTAGAACATGTGATGTAATTCTAAAATAACAGAGATTCGTCTCCCTTTTTTTCTGTTTGGGGTGATAGCCATTTGTAGATGTAGATGCGGTAAAGGGTTTGAAATAGTCGCAATTGCGACAGACTATTATATCAGAGGCTGTCCAGAACATCGAGAATTTGACGAGATATATCCACTTTGACAGATTTCTCTCTTTTTTTGGGGTGTAGATTTGACAAATTGTATGCTTTGTGAAGATGGAACAGAAAACGATTTGAAGAGTCCAAAGAAGGCTACTGAATGGAAATTCGATGGGACAAGAATGAAGGCGGAGAAGCATGGAAACAAAGTTGAGTTGATTAACAGGCATGGAGTCATCTATACTGCGAGGTTGCCAGAAATCTACAGGCGTATTCTACGGCTTGATGGAGATTTCGTTATTGACGGTGAAATAGTTTTCATGCAGAAGGGCAAGGACGTGTTCAAAGGCAGTCAGATCAGATGCAGCACACATTATCCTGACTTCTGGCTCATGCAACAGTATCCTGTAGTCTACAAGATTTTCGACATCACAATGCTGAATGGCAAGAATCTCGAGCAGACAGGTTACTTGCAAAGAAAAGAGATTTTGCAGAGACTTCTTGAACAGAAACAATGTGACACAGAGCTTTTACACTACGTATATCACAGATTTGATAATGAACAACATTTTGCAGAAACAAAGAACGCTGAAAGCGAAGGCTTGATAGCTAAAGACGTGGACAGCGGATACGTGTACGAACGGTCATGGCATTGGCTGAAGATTAAGAACTGGAGATATGAGGTTTGCGATGTAGTTGGCTTTACTGCTGGAAAGAATGCGAGAAGCCATTTCTTCGGCGCTTTAGTGCTCTCTAAAGACGGAGTGCACAGAGGCACAGTTGGCTCAGGCTTTGGAGACTGGGAATTAAGGTTAGTGAAGGACACGTTGTTTGATGCGCCCCGTATGCCTGTGCCGTTCACGATTGATGAGCCATACACAGCAGTGAAAACGAACATGCAGGTTGAAGTCAAATATTATCAAGTGACTGAAAATAACGTGTTGCGCTTTCCCATCTTCGTCAAGTTTGTAGATCCGTAATCCTCTTTTCTTTTTTTTCTGTTTGGGGTGCAACCCTTATGCCATGGAGACTCAAAACATCAAGTATAGATGTCGAAGTCAGCTACAAGAAATGCCCAAACAAACTGCGCGAATCTCTTAGAGAACCAAATATTAAGCTAAGAACAGAGACAGGAGAACTCATAACTCCTCTGCGAGTAGTGGCAACAAGCAAATATCAGTGGCAGAACAAAGAACTCAAAGCAGAAATAAAGCTAGTGGATCCCGAGACCAACAAGGAGATTCCACTCGCTGAAGCGCTTGAAGTACTAGGACACTATAAGGAGAAACTCGTCACCGAATCAGGCAGAATTGTGGACCCAGACAACGAAGAAATCTACCACTACCAAGTGCTCGAAGACGACTCAGAAAGCCCTGTGAAACCCTTCAAGCCATTCAACCTGTTTGACATACCCGAGGAAAACTGGGTGCCATCCGTGATCATTGAATCCTTTGACATTCTCAGCACGTATGAATTGTTCTCTGAAAGGCCAATCATTCAGCGACAGCTGTTTGAAGAAGCGGAGAAAAGGCTAAAACAAGACAAGATTGGGATATGCGCTTGGTCGTTCGGTAAGTTCAAGCAGTGCTACGCATTTGTCTGTCCTACGGTGAGAGAGGGCAAATTCGTGTGGGTTGTCAAGTTTGCCGACTATCAGCCTGAGCTGGTCCACTTGATGGATATTCCTGCGAAGGTTACTATACCGTTCAAGGAAGCGCCGACTTTGAAGACGTTGCCGCCTGTCCAAGCGTTAGTAATTGAAGTGCAGCAAGCAAAAAAGAAGAAGTAGTTGACAACATCACCATTCCCTTCTTTTTTTCTGTTTTGGGGTAGTTACTACGACTATATCAGAAGTTACTACGAGTATACATGGTCTCTGTAAGTGGGGGTGAACAGTTGAGTGATTTAGCGTATTTGCTACAACGAGTGCGAAAGATTCAGGAGCCGACAGATGAGCCTGTGCAAGCAAGTGCTTCTTTGAAAATGCTGTTGCTTCGAATAGAAACGCGACAATGGCAAAACTATGTAGAGATAGAAATAATAGAATTATTGCGAGACATGGAATATGATCTCGCAACCATCAAGTTTGCCTTAAAACATGAATGGTGCCTACGAGAACTGTGTTTAGATGTAGAACGTTATGGAGGCAGTCATTCTGGCATTTGGTATCTTGACCTGCAAAATGGTCCAGAGTATTTTATGGAAATCTATCCAGATGCCCCACATCCGAAAAATTATAAATTCGGGTCCTATTGGACCAGAGATGAGGGGCAGGCGATACCATTCATTAAAGACCGAATGCAGTGGGCAAAAGGCATAATAAAAAAACAGCTGATAATGGCTGAACAATTGCTCATATTAGTTCAGAACTGGGATTCCAGCGACATAATGCGCGAACAATTTCTGAATTTGTGCATTCAACTAAACGTTTGTGTAGCAACACCTCCAAATAGTGATGGCTATGCCTAGCGAATTACAGCTGTGTCCTAAATGTCCTGGTGAACGATTCAAGCGTGAAGTTGTACAGCGGCTAAAAAGTCGTCAATGCATATCAATAGAAGAGCCTATCAGTCCTATCAAAATCTGTAGTGAACTACGCTTAATAATGAAAAAGAATGGAACTAAATGTCCACACTATTCAGAAGGCGAAAATCTTCTCAACTTCCTCTAATTTTTTTCTTGGGGGTGCACCCTTAATGGCTCGAAACAAATTTAAAACATTCCATATACGGATTACGCCAGAACTGTTAATAGAAGCCTTCGTGGAAAGCGTTTACGTCAACAAATCAGTGCAGCAAATAAAGATAACGATGAGTCGCTACGGATATGAATGTCCCACTCATGATGTCTACATCACTCTTTCAGGCAGAGGCAAAATAAAGGGAAAGATAGAGCAGGGAATCTTTCATGGCACAGTCTCAGGTTCAGAGAAACAAATTAAGAATTGGCAAACATTTTTCAAAGCCTTCATAGAAGTTCCAGAATTTTCCTTGAAGGAATATGTCGAATGGCTTAAGACACAAAATAACAGCTAAGCATCTTCCCTTTTTCTATTGGGGTGTAGATAGTGTTAAAATACATATGCGAACTTGTGGACAAAAGCGGCACTCGAAAACATAAATTGACAATAACCCTTAGACAATGTGATAGATTGCTTGCTCTGAGAGATGCCTTAAGAAAACGCATTTTTCAAAGGCTTCAACATGGAAAATACAAGGATCCCATTGAAGTGTTCTGGAAAGGATGGATTCTACTAGAATATTATCGAATCTAGGTTCCCTCTTTTTCTGTTTGGGGTGATTAAATGTCTAAAGAATTGAAAATAGAAGTAACCTATCTGGACCTTGCCACAGCGTTAGAAGAGGCACTTGAGCGCACACCTACAATGGAAGAGCTAAAGGAATTCTTCGAATACATCGAGAAAGATGTTGGCTCATGGATCAATGACAACACTAGGTCCTTTATAAGAAAAAGGACTGAAGAAGGACGCCCATTAGAGCTTGAGGAATGAATATGCCTAAGTTCTTAGTAGTCATACAAGATTTTGGAACAGAAGAACCTGAATTAAAAGTAGTCAAAGGAAATAGCTACGATGAAGTTTTCGATGACTATGAACACAATCAGCGTAATCTTATTGTTGTTGAATTGACAACTGAAGTTAAGGCAACCCTGAAGAAAGCAATAAGCGAAACCTGACAGACCTAATTTCCTTTCTTTTTCTGTTTTGGGGTGTTTATGTGAACGATAGGTTAGAAGAACCAAAACAAGCGCAGCCACAAGAAAGCGATTTAGATAAACTGCTCCGCAAAGTCAAAGTATCCCGATACAAAGCAGGGTGCTCCCAAGGCATCAAACGAACGCTGCTCGAGCTTATGGAAGCAGTAGAACAAAAAGTGCATCATTTCCGAAAGGAATGTTGGAACATCACCATCGAACTTTTAGCAGACCATCTTGGCTTAATGGAGAATCCCTGGAAATACAGTCTTCCACACGTGAAGTGGGCTGGACCAATAAGCAAGCCAAGTTATCCTGGTTTTAAAGAACTCAAAGGCTACATTAGCAAAACAGGATTGATTGAAGAATACGTGACGGCTGCCAAAGCTAAGCCATGGGATTATCTCGGCGACATCTTCACTGATGAAGAATTAGCAGGCAGAAAAAACAGGCTAGGACAATTGCTGACTCCTAAACAAATAATTGACTTCATTGTAAAAGCAGTGGGCATTTGCGAAATCAATCGCCCAGACAACGAAACCCTGCTATGGCTCAGCGCTGAAGCATGGAACCATGAACTACAGCAACTAGCCATCTCAATCAACCAACGCATAGAAGACCAAAGGCTCAAACGCATATTCGATATTCTGCCCGTTTGGGAAAAATACACCAAACCCAAAACAGTGCTAGATACTTGACGCCGCCGACGTCAGGCTAGAACCTTGTACGGGCACAGGTCGATTTCTACTTGTCCCAACTATTGACTACCCGAAAGCGCCACTGGTATTATTCGGAGTTGAAATAGACCTTTCTCTTTACAGAGCATGCCTCGTTAACATGGCTATGTTTGCGCATCATCCGTATAGCATCATCTGCGCCGACACGCTCATGCTAGACCCCGCTAAAACGGGACCAAGCGACAAGATCTGGGACATGGGCAATCAATGGCTGCCACCAGACATATCCATGTTCTATTGGAAGCCTCCGCCAATTAGGTCAGACGCATTTTCGCTGAAAGCATTCACCGAATTGAAAGACAATGACAAAATCTCAGAGAAAACCGATGGCTTCAACAATGTCATCGGAAATCCACCGTTCAATCAAAGAAGGAATTATGATGAGTGACAATCTTGAAAGCACGATTCGCATGTTCAGAGAAAGTCTATTTAACGCATTTTACGATTGGGCTGACAAGAACAGAAAAGCTACCGGCGAGAAATGGTACAGTTTCCTCACTACGAAAGGCAAAGATGCAGAAAACAACTGTGATTCAGCTATAAGCATCATGAGCACATCAATGTGGATGTTCAATATGATAGCCAATTTAGGAGTAAGCGCAGGTTTGGGTCCAGACGGAGCAAAAATACATGAAATAGCACAGGAAATAGATGTTCAAAGCACACACAGGCTACTAGCTCTAATGGCAACCTGCATGAATCTACAATATCTTCCAAAAGAAATTGGATTCAAGCCTTTTCCCATTATCAGCACTAAACGGTTCTCGTTAAAATTGTGGCTGCAGCGAGAAGCAACTTAATTTCTCCTTTTTTTTCTATTTGGGGTGAGAATAACGCCTATTTTCAGAAGTGAGTTCAGTTTTGAACAGTTTGAAGCAGTTCTGCAAAAGCTGGCTCATGAAATGGCTCTAGACGCTCTAAGAAATCTAAAAGGAGAACTTTCAATTACGGTTCGCGCCAATCGATTAGTATCTGTTGAAACAAACAACATTTCAATTAGATTTTCTGCAAGTCGCCTATTCTTCACTAGACATGGCAACAAAATAGCAGAAGCCCTTAGCTTCGAAATCGAAGACAAAGAATACACTACCAGCAATCACAAATCCAAAATATCTTATTGGGTCAGCGACGATGGTTATGACCCTAGACTATACGATTCAGACCCAACAATACGAGCTACAGCAGAAGCAGAAATGCAACAAAGATTAAAGAAAAAAGCAGAGCAGAAAGAAAAACAAGTTTTAGAGTTCTTAGATCGATTAATGGCAGATGTGCAACCTGAGCCTCGATTCAAGTTGTCAGAACACGCTAGAACTGCTTAATCCCTTTTTTTCTGTTCGGGGTGCAAAATGAAATTTTGTTTAGAGGCATATGCAAAAACTCGAGGACAGAGCGCAAGCAAAGCCGACATTACGCCTAAGAAATTTAAAGTTGGTCAATGTGTCAAGCATGTAAATCCTGACACTCTCCTGCCACATCAAAATGAATTTACGATTTTAAGAGCCAAAATGTATGGTGATACATGGTTTTATGAGACTTTGCCTGGCGTATGGACTAACGAGGAATTTTTAATAGAAGGGTCATAACGATGTTGACTAAACTTCAGCTGTGGCAATTGAAGCAATTCTGCAAAAAATATTCTCTGGACTATCAAGAAATAGATAATACATTAACATTCAGCGAAAACAAGAAACATCTTGGTTCATTGGTGCCTAAGCGACTGGAAGATCGGTCAGCAGAAGCTAAGGCCCAAGAAGCTGAATACATGACAGAGCATTTCCTTTCACATTATATAATATGTTGCATAGAGAAAAAAAATATATCTAAAAACGTCGGCGAACCAATTATTACAGCTGGAGAATTTTCTCTCAAATCTTTTTCTATGGGGTGCATGCTTCCCACCTTTTTCTGGACTGATTCTGTTTGATAAAATAGGTTTGAAACTTTGTAAGGTCGCATGCACATTGCATGCGTCATTTGTCTCTCGGTGCTTTCCGCTTTCGAAATCGATAGCATCGATATCCCAAAATGCCGAGTAAGCATGCATGCAAAAAAGCTTGCTTTGTTGGACTTACAGAGAGGAAATTATAAAAGCTTCAAGACTGAGGTTTTTAAAGGAGGGAGAGCAGTAGTATGGCAGATCTTAGGGTAAAGACCTTAACTTGGCTTCACTTCTCAGATCTTCACTTCAAAGAAAACTGCACACCTGATGCTTCACTTAAAACCCTTGCAAAGACACTAGAACAGGAAGCAACTAAGGAGGATGGGCTTCATCCCGATCTGATTTTCTTCTCAGGTGACATAGCCGATGATGGCAAGACTGGTTACAATGAGGCAAAAGAGGTTTTCAAAAGCCTTCTGTCATCAACCAAGCTTAACAAAGAATGTGTCTGCATCGTTCCAGGCAACCACGACTTTATTCTGCGTAAGAACGACACTGAGCTCATGACACTGAAGCGTGAACTTGAAGAAGACGAGGACAAGACCAAATCTTTCGGAGACCCAACTACGCTCGAGTTCCTCATCAAGAGATTCCAAGGCTTTCAAGATTTTTGCATTAGCTATCTTGAAGAGCCTTTTGATCATCGTGAAAACCCTTTTTTTGCCAGAGTTATTCCAATCGAGGGGCTAAGAATTGGATTCGTTGGTCTCAACTCAAGCTGGGTTTCAGTTGGAAAAGGAGACGATGAATACGGTCACATGTTCCTTGGGGTTTCAGTGATTAAACAGGCTTTTGAGAGACTTGAGAGTCAAGGCAGGCCTGATCTGACTGTAGTAATGTTACATCACCCTGTCGAGTGGTTGCATGAAAACGAACAGGTTGAGGTTAGAACTCTTCTGCGGGAAAAGGCCGACGTAGTGCTGACCGGACATAGGCACAGTTTGGAAGCCTATTCTAAAGAGGGTTCGCGTAGAGGTTCGCGCACGACTCTCTTTCTGAATGTTGGCGCAATTGATCATAAAACCGGGAAACGCCCCAAACGCATTTTTTTTGTACAGGCTGATGTGGCTAGAAAGAAGTTGAGAGTTTACCCGAAAACATTCATCAATGAACAGTGGGAAACGGATAGAGAATGCTTCAAAGGCATGAAAGGGGACTACGAGCCATTCGATCTTAGTATTGCAGGTGGGAGGCACACAATCGAAGTCAAGCGCGGGGACATCGATGAGCTCAAACGAGTGGGCAATCTTCCACCATTTATGGAGAACCCTGCCTCTGGAAAGTTCGCAAAAGACATTAAATGGGATATATCGACTGCAGTTGACTTCTCCAAGCTTCCGCCCATTGACCTTAGAACTCCCCATAGAATATACATTATCAAAGGCAAAGCTGGCATGGGCAAAAGCACATACATGCTTTGGAGCCTCGACAAATGCTTCCAAGATCCATCTTGGCCATTCCGCAAAGTGGTTTTTCTTAACCCTGAAGAGGAAAACCCGGGTTTTTGGGCATCTGACTTGTATAATTGCAAGCCCGAAGAAACTCTACTCGTTGTAGATGCACTAAAACGTTGGGGAGACACGGATCTCGGATTCTCCGAGAGATGCAGAGAGCTGAGAGAGCTAACGTTTGAAGGAAAGAATTTTAATGAGAAGCTTATTGGACCCTTCAAAGCACTTGTCACATTAAGGGACGAGGAATATAGAGATCTTAGGAAACTCCAATGGTTCCAGCACACTGAAGCCTTCCTTTGTGAATCTGACATAACCCCGGAGAAGCTTGATCTGAAGATGATTCTTAAGAAATGGTTGGAATATTACGGAATACTCTACACCATTCCTGCAGCCAAAGAGAAGGAGGTAATTAAGAAACTCGGTGAAAAGAGTCTTGGCTCGCCATTCTACATCCGCCATCTCGCTGCAGAACTAAGAAGGACGAACTCGAGTTTTTCGGAGGATAGCCTTGACGAGTTTCCTGCTGGCATGGTCAATCTGATATGGTACACCATAAGAAAGACATACTATGTCGAAGGTGATCGAGCCATTCCTTTCTTGTTTCTCTTACTCTCGAACACCAATAAACCCTATTCTTCCCATTTTCTCAAATTCTTGGTAGATAACCTGTCTCAAACACGGAAAGAAGAAGTTGCGAAGAAAGTCGATTCTCTGAAAGATTTCTATTTTCAGGATTTCCGACGACACGAAGGTTCTGCACAAATCGAGAATTTCGGGCTTAACAGTCATTGGAGAGAAAGCCTTGAAGAAGGACTAAATCAGCCTGATAGCGTAGATACGATCTGCCGAGATGTGGCTGCAGCCTACAAAACAATTGCAGGTACAGAGTTCAATCGTCTGGTTGAAGAGATCACGAATGAACTGAAGACCCGTTTGGGAGGAGGATTCAAGGATGAAGCCGATGCATTTTTATGCATAGATCTTGCAA
>Ga0315312_1001976_pt1 | contig 14843 bp, 16 predicted proteins | sample TDP7_MG_FD_203629 | JGI IMG/M metagenome (GOLD analysis project Ga0315312, IMG submission 203629) | Freshwater sediment microbial communities from Lake Towuti, South Sulawesi, Indonesia - TDP7 | ecosystem: Environmental > Aquatic > Freshwater > Lake > Sediment | place: Indonesia: South Sulawesi... | reverse complement strand
AAAAAGGCCGTCACAATCGAAAACGGGGAACTAGTCCTTCTCGACGAAAAAGAATATGAAATTCGCAGGTTTACCGACTGGAGCCTGGTCTCAAGGGACCCTAAGCTAATTGATTGGGTGCCTGAAGTAGCTGAAAAAGAGGGTTACCCCCATTTTATGCTCAAGGAGATTCACGCCCAACCCTCCTGCCTCAGAAGCACAATCAGGTTACAGGAGGAATATTTAGAACTGATGACAACCTTTCTCGACCGCGCCAAGGAACTCTTCCTAGTGGCATGCGGAACCTCCTACCACGCCTGTCTCGCAGCCTCCTACATGTTCTCAAAGATGGCCTTTCTGGCAACCCACCCCGTCAACGCATCAGAATTCGTTGAACAGATCGGAAAATCCGTCAACATCGACAGCACCATCCTTGCCATAAGCCAATCCGGGGAAACCGCAGACACGCTAGCCGCCGTGGAGTACGCGAGAAGCCACGCCGCCACCATCCTAGGACTAACCAACATCGTTGGATCAACCCTAACCCGCGTTTCCCGTATCTACATTGTCCAACAAGCAGGACCTGAGATAGGAGTGGCAGCAACAAAAACCTTTACAGCCCAACTCTCTGTGCTGGCCCAGCTGGCGTTGCGGCTAGCCAAGAAGAGGGGAAAGGTTTCCCATGTGGAAGTGGAGCATTTTGAAGAAAAACTGGAGCAAATCCCTGACATCGCTGAAACAATTCTTAAAACCCAAGAGGAAAAAGTAAAACAAATCGCTAAAAAATACCGAGATAAACCTTGCTTCTTCTTTTTGGGAAGGGGAATAAGCTCAGCCGTGGCCCTTGAAGGCAGACTGAAGCTCCTAGAGACAAACTACATTCCTTCAATAGCGCATCCCGCCGGAGAAAGCGAGTACGGCCCCATCAACTTAATAGAGCCAGGGTTCCCCGTGATTTTCATCTGCCCAAAGGACGACACCCACAAAGAAATCGTAAAAGACATCATGAAGATGAAAGCCCGAGGAGCGTCTATCATCGCCATCATGGAGAAAGGAGACGAAGAAACTAAAGCCTTAGCCGACGATTACATTGAAATAGTGAAGGACATACCAGAGTTCCTTTGCCCTATCCAGTGTGCCATACCATTGCAGCTCTTCGCATATTACATGGCGATTGAAAGGGGACTCGACCCAGATAGGCCCAGGCATCTAACCAAAGCCGTCACAGTCAGATAATAGTTGGAACACTTATCACCGCAGAAGACAAAAGAAAGATTTACCCTTTCCCTTCATATTTTTCAGGCATTGGCCGCTCGCGAGGAGCATAGTAGTATCGGATTAAGCCGTTCACGGCAACTAGGATGCCCGCCACTATTAAGAATGTAGGCCACACTAGCCACCCGCTAATGGTGCGTTCACTGTAAAGCCAAAGTAGGTAACCCAAGAAGACTAGGGCGATTCCCCAAGAGGCATCATTAAGCGACTTTTGCCACGGCCACCCTGCGACCAAGCGTATTCCGGCCATTACGAAGTTTAGAATCCCAAGCATGGTGAAGAAGATGGCAGCGGCCTCAGACAGGTATGGGGACGGGATAAATCTGCGTTGCTCCGAGAGGGTCTCGAAGAGATTCCTTATTTCTGAGGGAATTTCAGGGTAAAGGAAGAAGATTAAGCCAACTATAACTAAGAATCCTCCGAAAGAGATCAGATCAAAATAGGCTTTGCTCCGTCTTCTTTCCATGGGAATCCCCTTTCTTTGTAAGTTGATTCAGTTAATATAATTTTCTAGCCAATAGGTCAAAGACACAACACGCCCCTTCTCCTATACCGGAGGTCTTACTTTTTTCCTATTCAAAATAGGTAGTTTCATCCATTTTTGGAACTCGGGGCTGGGCGGTTCGTTCTCATAGAGCTGTCTTCTCTGATATTCCAAAAGATTATTTTCTTCTCCAGTGAACTCTGCGGCTGTAACCACCACATGACCCGCCTTTAAAGCAGCATCAAATATAGGTTGAGATAGCTCCCTCCATCTTTCGTGTCGAAGAACGTGGTGTTCCAGAATCGTTGTAGGAACACTTTTAGCCACCTCCTCCAAGTTTCGCATTCCGCGTTGTGCATCCTTTTCGTTAACGTGGAGCCCAGCCAAGTAGAGGGGCGGTCCACCGATTATGATAAGTTGTGGTTTTTCGGCGAGAATCAACTTCAAGGTGGGATCGTGCATGGGGCCTTGGACATCCGAAGTGAACAAGACCTTCTCATTTTCGCTTTCGATGGTGGTCATTAGAAGCCAGCCGAGGGGTGAGTGTTCGGAACCATGGAATACGGGCTCCGAAAACCTGAGCTTCGTGTTTCCAAACTCAAAGGTTTTGCCGTCCGCTATTTCCATCCTTTCTGCGTGCTTTCCTCCAGTTTTCGCAAACATCCATCCTCGGCGTCTCTGACTGAAGTTGACCATGGCACGGTAGTTCTTAACGAGAAGGATTTTTCCCTCGTAAATTTGTCTCGCAACCTCGGCCGAAGACCAGTTGTAGCACCAATCCTCAAAGGAAGGAGTGTGATGATCAAAATGATAATGACTCAAAGTAACTACCTCAGCCTTCTCCGCAGCCCTCGCTATTCTTTCACGGCACTCAGCCATAGCCTCGTATTCCCTGGGATGGGGAGGAAAACCAAAGCGATTCGGACCCAAAGAAACACCAGCGTCCAAAAGAACCCTCACGTCTGGAGTTTCCGCATAGGTGCACATGGACCTGACGCCGAGGCTCTCCGCCGCCAAGGGAACAACCCTGATTTTTCTGAGCATTTCTTCAGCGCACCGCTTTTAATCTAGATGTTTGTCAAATGTAGATCACCTGATCCTTAATTATGTTTACACATAAGCAGCGGGTTCCACACTCAAGATCCACTTCATTTCGTTTTCAGAGGGGCCAGAGCTGTCATCACCCGCCAAAATAAAATAATTAACGTATCTTATTTAAGCGTTACAAAGTGACGATCAAGATATAATTAATTAATAGAGTTCCACAAATTATTTCTATGGGTTTAAATACTCAATGATACGGGGTCATTTATGAAACATAAGGTTCTCATTCTTGCCTTACTGCTTATTTCAGCCGCTTTAACTGTTGGGTTGTTTGTTCCTCGTGTAAAGGGTATAATTTGGATTGAAGGACATATAACGCAGGATACTACTTGGACGCCAATAGATGTCTATAGAGTAATAAACAATACCTATGTTGATGCAGGAGTAACATTGACCATAGAGCCTGGAGTTGAAGTACAGTTTGCGGATGGTTTTTCACTCATTGCTCAGGGAAGTCTAAATGCAACGGGAACTAATGCTGACCCAATAATATTTACGTCAAGTCGCGCAACTCCCAGCCTTGGAGCATGGAACACAATAAAGTTTGAAGGAAACTTGAGTGAGCAAATGTTTCTCAAAAATGTAAAGGTAGAGTACGCTGTTTATGGAGTAAGTATCCAGAGCTTGGCGCCAGCAGTAATCGAAAAAAGTGAAATTGTCAACTGCTCTGAAAGCGGCATAATGCTCGTGGGGCAGAGCAACGTTTTGATAAAAGAGAACATAATAGAACAAAACAAGAATGGGATAGCTACTGACGGCTCGAATATTCACCGGGGCATTTCAGTTACAGGCAACACAATTTCATCCAATCAACAAAACGGCATATACCTATACAGCTCCAGCGACATTTACAATGTTACTGTTTCGTCCAATACTGTTTCATCCAACAGGGGAAACGGCATATACTTAGACAGCTACGGCTACGGCTACAGAGGCGGCTATGGCTACAGCGACATTTACAATGTTACTGTTTCGTCTAATACTGTTTCATCCAACGAAGATAGCGGAGTGTATCTGAAAGGAAAGAACCACAATACTCAGTTGGTATATGACATAGCAATTTTAGCTAACATGATCTCAGCGAACTATCAAACAGCGATATCGATAGATGGTGGCATCAACGCCAACATAAGTCGCAATTCCGTCTCCTACAACAAATATGGAGTCTTTCATACTACAACAAAGAACAATCGGGCCAACTATAATGACATTTACCGCAACACCTATGGAATGAACGTAACCAATGGGGCTACAGTGAACGCAGAATACAATTATTGGGGACACTCAACAGGACCATACCATGCATCATTGAATCCGGAAGGGAAAGGCAATTCTGTTAATGGTGATGGAACTGATTTAGATTTCATTCCTTTCCTATCTGCCCCAATAGGTCACATCAATGAGCGCCCGGTTCCGTATTTAGAAGTTGATGGAAAAAAGGAAAATGTGACTTTAATAGTAAACCAAACTTATACATTTGATGCTTCTGGTTCTACTGATGATGGTCGAATAGACTATTACTTCTTTGACTTTGGAGATGGAACAAACAGTGGTTGGACTCCACTACCCATTGTTTTCCACAAATATGCTTCTGAAGGCACTTACAATGCCACTATCATAGTAATGGATGACTTCGGTGTCACCAGCCTTGACGGTAACTTAGTTTATGTAGAAATAAGGGTGATTCCAGAGTTTCCATCAGCCCTAATCTTGCCATTACTGATGATTGTCACCTTAATTGTGGTTGTTCTTAGGAAAACCATTTGGACAAAGAGAAGAAAAGAATAGTTTGGTCTAATCACGGTTATCCCTCGTGGATTGTTAGGGTTAGATTTCAGCGTCTTTCTAAAAAATGCTTTATAAAAGCGTCTTTTTTTGGTGAAATTTCCTTAAATAAACCCTTTTCTGAGCTTTAATTGAAGAGATAAACGAGATGGACCAAAGTTTAGTTACTTTGTTGGTTAGCGTCCTCCCAGCAGTCCTCGCCTCAGTCTTCAGCACAAAATACTATTATGTCAAGGGCAAAGCCGGCCAACTCAACGCCCTAATCTCCGAAGTCACAAAAGCCTGGGAGGACAACACCCTAACCCAAGAAGAACTCCATAAAATTTTAAACTAATCAAAAAATTGGTGACTAAATAAGTTGGCCTACTCAACACCCTCAGACGATACAAGATTTGCTCCCGCATCCGAACAACAAGGTTCAGCATACTTTAAAAACTACTAAAATGTAATCTTGATGAAATAACCATTCTGGGGCTGAAAAACCATGAAACTCCGCGCAGGAAAGGTTCCAACATCCATTCTCCAAGAAATCGTGTTTAGGCATTTGGGGACCAAACGTAGCGATGTTATCTTGGGGCCCTCCATCGGGGAGGACGGCGCCCTAGTGGAAATTGGAAACAAGGTTATGGTTTCCTCCATGGACCCCATCACTGGAGCCTTAAAAAAGATCGGCTGGCTGGCCGTAAACATAAGCGCCAACGATGTGGCCACCTTTGGAGTTCAACCAATCTTCTTTTCTTCGTGCATTCTATTGCCAGAGAGTTCAGGAAAGAAAATTATCCAAAGCATATGCGATCAAATCGACCAAGCGGCGCAGAGGCTTGGAGTCGCCGTGATCGGCGGCCATTCCGAAGTTACCCCTAGACTAGACCGCCCTATAGTTATTGGATTCTCCATAGGAGTGACAGAAAAGGGGCGTTATGTCACTTCGGGCGGAGCGAAACCCGGAGATCGCCTTATTCTTACTAAGGGCGCGGGAATTGAGGGCACCGCCATTTTGGCTGCTGACCGGCGCGGCTTACTTAAGAGAAAATTTGATGATTCCTTTCTGAGAACTGCCGAGAGTTTCTTTAATCTCATAAGCGTCGTGAAGGAGGCCACCTTAGCCTTTGAAACGGGCGGCGTTACAGCCATGCACGACCCCACAGAGGGAGGAGTTGCCGGAGGAATACACGAATTGGCGGATGCTTCAAAGGTTGGGTTTAAGGTTTTGGAAGAAAAAATCCCCATAGCTCCAGAAACCCTGAAAATCTGCCAATTCTTTAAAATCGACCCATTGCAGCTCATCGGCTCAGGTTCCCTTCTCATATCTGCTCGTCCAGATTCAACCAGCAAAATCGTCAATGTTCTAGCCTCCAACAATATAGGAGCCTCCGTTATCGGCGAGATTTCTGAATCGCCGGAGGAACGCTTCCTCAAAAGGAGGGACGGATCGACGGTTGAGCTTGTGAGACCCCTTTACGATCACCTTTGGTTAGCCCTAGAAAGGTAATACTTCGAGGGATTTAAAAAGACTGGGAGAGTAACAAGGTAAAGCGTTACGAAGCTATCTTTGATGATTTAGTTAGAATATTTAAGAATATCCATAAGTGTTAGATGAAATTTTAAAAATATTTTTCCGACATCTTCCCTCTATTGTGTCACAATAAATTTTTCCTTTTGTGACACAAATCAGGCTTCTTGATTGAAAACTTCTATTGTTCACTAAATACTTCCATTTTTTCAAAGAACAAAAACCATAAATCAATCCCTTACAACACAAGTTAGGGGCAAAGCCATGGCTTCTTTGTCTGAACGCAGGTACTTCAGCGTTTTCAAAGACGAAAGCAAACTAGACATTAATTATGTACCGCCTAGCCTCCCTCACAGGGAACAACAGTTCAACTTTTTGAATCACTTCTTTCGCTTTGCCGTTGAAAGCCCCGGAAAGATGGCTCAGCGCGTTTTGATCACGGGAAAAATTGGAACTGGGAAGACTGTTCTGTCCCAGCGTTTCGGCATAAACATAATGAGGGAAGCCCAAGAAAAGGGAATAAACCTCCATTACGTTCACATTAACTGCCGCGAATGCAAGGGAAGCCCCTTCCAAATCCTTCAAAGAACAATCTTAGAATTCTATCCCCATTTCCCCCGACGCGGCTACTCAGCTGAAGACCTCCTAAAAATGCTCATGGAAATCCTCGACGAACAAAACGCCTACCTAATCTTGGCCATGGACGAACTAGACGCCCTCATCCACAGCGCTGGCTCCGATCCAATTTATAGCCTCACTCGCGTCCAAGAAGGCCGCCTCGGGGCTCCTCAGAGGCTATCCCTCCTTTGCATTCTCCGCCAGCCTGAGCACTTGGACATGCTTGATCCAAGCACTAGGAGCACGCTTCAACGTAACCTCATTCAATTGGAGGAATATTCAGCGAGCCAGCTTAGGGACATCTTAAACGACCGAGTAGCCCTTGCCTTTAGGAGTGGAACCGTTTCTGAGCAAGTTTTTGGCTTCGTTGCTGATTCAGCGGCCTCGGAGGGAGGCGACGCGCGTTATGCCATTGAACTTTTGTGGCGGGCCGGCAAGTATGCGGATGCTTTAGAGTCGCCGATGGTTTTGCCAGAGCACGTTCGAAAGGCGGCTGTCAGCATTTACCCCGTTGTGCGGAAGGACATGATTTCCTCCCTTGATCTCCATGAGAAACTTTTTCTTCTAGGCGTCGCGAGACATCTCAAACAGACTAGAAATGCCTACCTTTGCATGGGGGATGCTGAAGAAGCCTACGGCGTGGTTTGCGAAGAACACGATGAAAAAAGGCGAGGGCACACGCAGCTCTGGAAATATGTAAAAGAGCTTACCGCCCTAGGCATAGTAGAAACGGAAATTTCCAGTGCTGGACAAAGGGGGAAAACAACCCTTATTAGCCTACCGAAGGTGCCTGCCATCGATCTAGAACGAGAGCTAAGCGACATGCTCCATGCAAGAAAAAAATAGGGGTGTTTTTATGCCAATAGAAGATGTTCTTTCCTCAAAGGGGCGGGTGAGAATCCTTAGAATCCTAACGGATATCGGGGAACTAAACATTTCTGAAATCGCCCGACGCGCCGGGCTTAACTACACAACCACAAATCAGCATTTACAAGCCCTTGAAAACGCCGGGCTCATACGACACAAAAAATTTGGAAGAATCCGCATCTTCCGCTTCAACGAAGAAAGCCCTCGAGCGAGAATGATTAGAAAACTCATAGACTCCTGGGATGCAAATAAATAAATCCGAATTAAGCACATGATTATGTAAGGTTGCACACCAAAATGGCTCGAAAAAGTTTTGGTCAACAGATAGGCGAATTTGAGAATGCCTTGGAACAGGTGACATCCGCCGTCCCCAGCGACGCCATGTTCGAGCGCATCCCTCCCAAAGAACTCCGGAGCAAAGCCGAAGCCCCCGTGACCCACCTCAAAAGCTTGGCTGAAAACTTTAAGGTATACCTATTAATTCTAAAACCGGAAAAGGCGCCTACCATCGAACGGCTCTTCGAAGCCATGATGCAACCCTTGAACGCCTTTGAGGAAGCCCTGTTTCAGAAGTCAACTGATTCCCTGGCTGATACTAAGGCCGCCCTTGAACAATTAAGAAAGGCCATTGTGGGCGGTTATGATTTTCTGATTTTGGCAAAGGAAATTAGAAAGGCTCCCTCCCCTGCCATAAAAGAAATTCTAAGGCTTAAGGAAGTGTACGGGGCAAAGGATTATATATCTTCCGTCCAGGTGCCCGAAACCCTTCAAATAAGGTTGACCGGCCTAATTAAACGCGTAGAGGCGCTGAGCACCTCCTTAACCAATCTCGAAAAGGCATTGAACTCAGTTAAAAGGAATCTTCATGATCTCCAGGAGGAGAGCCTAAAATTCCGCTCCGCTCCCGTACAAACGTACGTCCAAAAGCCACCTGAAACTGAAATAAAGGAGCAGTCTTCTTCATAATTTTGTTTGGTCGGTGATCTCCATGTCCATGGTGGACGTGACAAGGAAACCAGAGATTCATCGTGAAGCCACGGCGAAGGGCTTGATCAAACTAAAACCCGAAACCATAAGGTTAATCAAAGAGGGAAAAGTGGCGAAGGGCGATCCCCTCCAGGCGGCGAAGATTGCAGGGGTTTTAGCCGCAAAAAACACCAGCTCCCTAATTCCCTTGTGTCACCCCCTTCCCTTAACTCACATAGAAATCAACACTGAAGTTGTCGGTTCAACGGTGGAGGTGGAGGCCACCGTTAAAACAAAGGCGCAAACCGGCGTTGAGATGGAGGCCCTCGTTGCGGCTTCGGTTGCTTTATTGACCATATGGGACATGACAAAACAATACGAAAAGGACGCCCAAGGACAGTATCCCCAAACCGTCATTAAAAGCATACGCGTAACAAGCAAGGTGAAGGGGCTCAGTAAATGAGCGAAACCGCAGCCAGGCACAAAGCGGAAGCACCAAAAAGCCTAAAATTTGCCGTCATCGTGTGTAGCAGCTCCCGTTATGGGAAACTTAAATCAACTGGACGAGTTGACGACCCATCCGGCGACCTCATTGCCCGATTTCTGCAAGAGAAGGGGCATGCCGTTAACATCCGGGTCATAGTTCCTGACGATCCGTTTCTCATCGAACAACATGTAAAGGAGGCTTTAACGTCCGAGGAAGTGGACGCAATTGTCACCTGCGGAGGAACAGGGATAAGCCCCACGGACGTGACCATAGAAACGGTTCAACCGCTTCTCGAAAAGGAAATCCGCGGTTTCGGCGAGATTCTCAGGAAGATCAGCCATGAAGAAATCGGTTCGGCAGCCATCCTCACCCGCGCCATCGCAGGAGTATCCAAGGGAAAAGCCATCTTCTGTATTCCTGGCTCTCCCCAAGCGGTTTCCCTGGCCCTGGAAAGGCTCATACTGCCCGAGGTGGGGCACATCATAAAGCATGCCAGAGAAAAATAGGAGCTGAAAATGTTTAAGTCGCGCCGATGTCCATCGGTTCATCAAGTGCTGTTGAGCCACGCCCGTTTCGAGGTAACAAAATGATTTGCGACGATTACGGAAGACCTACAACCAACCTGAGGATATCGGTTACGCAAAGGTGCAACTTGAGATGCCCGTACTGCCACAGGGAAGGAGAGATTACACCCTCAACTGAAATGTCGGTAGATGAAATCTTTAGAATAACCCAGACGGCTTTAGCCCTAGGCATTTCTCGGGTCAAGTTAACCGGAGGCGAACCCCTCCTTCGCTCCGACATCCTTCAGATCGTAAAGGGCATAGCCGAGCTTCGGGGTCTACGGGATTTGTCCATGACCACCAACGGAACCCTATTAGCGTCTCAAGCAAAGGAGCTCCACGAAAACGGTTTGGCACGGGTTAACATAAACATCCCTACCTTAAATTCTAAAACTTACAGGGAGCTGACGGGAGGAAACCTGAAGGATGCCTTGGACGGAATAAAGGCGGCTGTGGATTCGGGTCTTTACCCCGTGAAATTGAATATGCTCGTCCTAAGGGGAATGAATGAAGAGGAAATTCCTAAGATGATCAACTATGCGAAGCGCAGCGGAACCATCCTTCAAATTATTGAGCTTGAACCCGTAAACGTCGACAAATCCTATTATTCACGTCATCATCAATCCTTAAACGCCGTTGAAGAAGATTTAAGAAAGCAGGCCTTACAAATCAAAACCCGCCGAGACATGCAGAACCGTAGGGTTTACTTCTTGCCCAAGACAAAGGTGGAAGTGATACGGCCCATCGAAAACACCGAGTTTTGTTCCCGTTGCACTCGAATTCGAGTCACAAGCGACGGAAAGCTGAAGCCCTGTCTCATGCGAAACGACAACTTAGTTGACATTCTTACCCCCCTTCGAAACGGCGCCGAAGATGAAACGCTGACTCAACTTTTCATAGAAGCCATTAAGAGGCGTGAACCATATTACAAGGCAAATAACATCAGGGACTAGGAAGGGAAAGGGCTGTGCCGTTTACGCCTTTTCACCTGGGTCCTGCATTATTTATCGGTTTATTGTTGTTCCCGATTTTAGATATACCATCTTTCTTGATATCGAGCGTAGCCGTAGACATTGAACCATTTTTCCTCATGTTTCAGGTTTCCCCATATCTTCATGGGTTTTTCCGCTCCTACTTAGGCGCATCAATCATAGGCATCCTTGTAGCTTTAATCGTGTACGCTTTAAGGAACGTTTCACACAGAATCTTAGCGGCTTTCAGGCTTCCGCAGAAGTCTTCCTTTAAGAAAATTCTGTTTACGTCCTTGTTCGGCGTCTACTTCCATGTCTTCCTAGATTCGTTTTTATACACTGACATAAGACCCTTCTATCCTTTGGAGGCCAATCCGCTTTACGGCGTCGTCCAATCAAGGATAATATACCAATTCTGTGGAATCTCATTTCTTCTCGGTTTGCTTCCGTACATCTACAGAGCGGTTAAAGGTGTTTCTAGCGGTCCCTAGCTTTTCCCCATGGGCAAACTAACATGCATTCATAGCAAATTTTTCCTTCATACCAAGTTTTGTCAATCCAAGCCGCACACTTTTTCAAATAAAGAGCCTCTGCTAAATTTTCGGAATGATTATCAAAACTCGCTCCAGTCAAAGCATTAACTGGACAAGCTTTAGCGCATTCTGCGCAATTGCCGCATTGATTGGGAATGGGTTTGTCAGTAGTTAGGGTCATGTCCGTGAGGACGGTTGCTAGGCATACTTTGGGGCCGTATTGCGGAGTGACGAGGAGCATTGATTTACCTATCCAGCCTAAGCCGGCTGCCTTTGCCACAGCCTTATGGGAGATGGCCCCCTTCCATATTAGCGGTTCTTTATTTGCGACCCTCTCGTCTGGAGGGACAACTTCAGCCCCATAACCCTTCTTTTCAATGTAAGCCTTCAAAAGAACGGCGATTTTATCTAAAGCGGAGAAAGCCCTTTCTTCTGTTGTGTTGTCGTACCTATCGTATTTTTGCAGATTAACTGCCAATGAAATGGTGTATTTGTACTCAGTTAATAAAGTTGGAGGATGAGCGAAAATGCCCTTTAGCAGGCTTAAATCGGCTATTCCCACTAGATCAGCCCCATACTCAGCGGCCAAAGCCTTTATTTTTTCCGTTTGGGAGTTCTCATCCATCTCCACTCACTACTCATTTTGGAAGATAATAGTTAAGTGAAACCGATTTGTTTTTCGGGTTTACGACAAACATCGAACCAAATACAGTCTTCAAGGTTTTTTGGAAGAACGCCAAGTTCATCTGCTCGTTCCGTAATTACGGCTCTAATGGCTTCGATTTTTTCTTCTCGATTCATTTGGTCTATTTTTTTGCTAGTTTTCTGTTCAATTTGATTACGAAGATATTCTCCATATAGATTAATGTCAATGCACACTTTCTCCGTTGGAATAATTGGAACTACGTGGGTGTAGTGGCTTAAAATACATAAGAATGGAGACATATCATGTCCTAGTTTTTCTAATAGCCTTTCAAAGGCAATATTATATGCTTCGCAAAGGTTCCAATCAGCATCCTTTAAAATTTCCCTAAAAAACTCCGTTTGCGATCCCTCCATTAGTTCAAGGTACTTGTGAGTTGCCTCTGTAAACTTCCATCCGAAGTATCCAGTCTGAAGATTCAGTCCCGCAACGAACTTGCAGAATTTATCATACTCTTCGTTAACTCTTCTCCAGCCCCATCCATTTTCAATTATTTTTAAAACAGCCTCTGGTCTTTCTTCAGACAAGCCTAGACAAAAGGTCCACCAAATGGCATCTTCTTTGTTACCTTTAGCATTTGCAGTCATGATTTGAATCAGAACTTTTCCGTAATTCGTAAATGTTAAAATTCTTTCTTCATCAAAATCTGGAGTAACAGTGATACCGGTGGCGGGTTTTCCTCTGTAAGCCATGTAATAATATACTATGTCTCCAACTGTACCAAGAGCGGGTGCCAAGAAATCTCTTTCCTTCGCCTTTTTCTTTAATTGCTTAATTGAGGCAGACACGTAATCACCTTTTAAATCTATTTTTCGCCATGCCTTTAATATGATTACTCGGGTTTGTTACTTTTCTCCTTAGATCTTCCGGCGCCATAAGGCTTATAATATTAAAAATTCTTATAATAAGAATAGAGGAGCCGTAAATGGGCAATGTAGCTCATCACTCCAGATTAGCAAAAGAGAAAAGGGAAGCTGCCCTCGACGAGTTTCAGAAGGGCAGATACACCGTAGTAGGTGACCTCACCTTGAAGGCTGTTGAACAAGCCGTCGAGGCCGCAGCAGCCAAATCGGAAACACATTTCCATTTAACCCCTAGAACTGCCCACGCTGAAAGGGTGCGATGGGCTAAGAAGAAATTCCGTAAGATCGCCGCTGATCTCGATGTGGTTTGGGGCGCTTATGGCGACTTGGGATACGACGGACTGAATGGAAACCGAGCGAGGGAAGCCGTTGAGGCCATGGAGAGGATCATGGGTGAAATTGGAAGGCGAACTGGAATCCAATTTAGATAAACTCGTTCAAGCCATAACCAGCGTAGAGGGCGTCGTAGCCGTCATTCTATTCGGGAGTAGAGCAAGGGGCGACTACGATGAGTACTCAGACTACGACATCCTCGTTGTCTTTCGTGATGAGGAAGTCATGTGGAAAAATCGCAGAAGATTATATCAGAACGTTGGAAAGCTAGGCTTGTTCACCCAAGTCCTAACCAGGAGCATTAAAGAAATAAAAGAGAAATCTGAACCAACATTTCTGCAAAACGTCCTCCAACATGGAATTCTCCTATTCATGCGTTATCCCTTCAAGGCCCCAGCCCTCACCCAAAACCTCAAACCCATGGCAATTGTAACCTACAGCCTAAAAGAACTCCAACACAAAGAGAAAATGAAGGTCGCCTACCGCCTCTTCGGCAAAAAAACCAAAAAAGGCAGCAAAGGCATAGTGCAAGAAAACGGAGGCACAAAGCTAGGCGACGGATGCTTCATGATCCCCATAGAAAACTTAGACATAGTAGTTCAAGTTCTGAAGCAATTCAACGCCCAGTTTGAAACAATGAGAGTGTATGCATCACTCCTAATCTCGCCCTAATTAAACCCAATTAGTCCTCTCGCCTATCGGCATAGGCTCAAGGTTCTTCTCAATACTTTATCATTTGTTTTCAGTGAGGTATTCAACCATTTCTTTGTCCAGTTCAAGCCATTTAGCTAGGCCAGCCGCCATTTCGGCGTTGTTTTCGAAGATCACCCTTAGATAGGGAAGGACTTCCTTCACTGCCCTAATCGAGGAAATGTGGCATTTTTTCCTTATTTTCATGCCAATGGAGAACCGCGTATTCCGTTCCCACTTGGTTCTCGCCAAATCCCGTATCCTCTCTGGAAACCTGAAGGGAATCCATTCGCGTGGCATTCTCTCCATGGACAGCGCGACCCCTGCGGTCATGAAGTCGTACACGTATCGGAGTAACTCCCAATTACTTGTAGACCAGATTCTTCCGCGGTAGAGGTCGGCTAGGGCCAAGGCGTCCATGCCCTTCGCCAGGTCGTGGGGGTCCCGCAAGTGAGAGGGTGCGTTTTCGTAGATCCATTCAAAGAGCATGTCAGGGTCCACGTCGGCCGTGTCAATGGCCCTTTTCGCTTCTAAGCAGTTTTTCGAGTAGAAGATGAACCTCAAAACTTCGAAAATAATCTCCTTTCTGTCCCTCGTAGCAAGCCAAGCCACATCTTGATACGTTAAACTTTTGCGGCCTTGGGCTAGGGCCTGCAAATCGTTCACCGCAGATCTGATGTCCCCTCCATTTATGTTGGCTATAAACCTCAGGGCTTTTTCTTCCGCCATGATTCCCTCGCGTCTACAAATCTTTTCTAGATGCTTTATGACCTCGTATAGGGAGGGTTTTTCAAATTTTATGAGGAGGCAGTACCTGCGAAGGGTTGAGAATCGACGGTCATAGGCGTCGTTTGCAATGAGCACAATGGGACATTGAGTGCCTTTTATAATTTCTGTGATGGCCCTGACCCCACCCTTGTCCGCGGTTCCTGTTATCCCGTCCATCTCGTCAAGCAAAATTAGGCGCTTTCTTCCAAACAGTGTAGTATATTGTGAAGCCCTTCCAGCAAACCTTTGTATGGCTTCCGCGGTTCTGTAGTCACTTGCATTCTTTTCAACGAACTCCAAGTTCAGGTCTTTAGCCAAGGCTTCAACACAAACGGTTTTGC
>Ga0315312_1001975_pt1 | contig 14852 bp, 17 predicted proteins | sample TDP7_MG_FD_203629 | JGI IMG/M metagenome (GOLD analysis project Ga0315312, IMG submission 203629) | Freshwater sediment microbial communities from Lake Towuti, South Sulawesi, Indonesia - TDP7 | ecosystem: Environmental > Aquatic > Freshwater > Lake > Sediment | place: Indonesia: South Sulawesi... | reverse complement strand
TAATGGAACTCTCTGGCCTGCTGAGGATATCCCAGGAGAGGCTCACCTTGTTTTTCGAGGGTGACTGGATATTTTATTCCAGAAAAATCCTTTGTGATCGTGGGTTCCAAAGCCAAAGCGTAATCCGTTTCTTCAGGGGAGTAAGAGACAACTAAAACCCCCAACTCACGACTAATGCCCTCAATTACGTCATTAAGATTGTTGAAGTGAAAATCGTCCTTGGGGATGCGATCCACCTTGTACTTATCGACAAGGAAATTTTGTTCCTTAAGAGTCTTCTTGGAGGGGAAAGCATTCAAGTAAATAGGCATCCTTTCACCAGCCAAGCTTCTAGGCATCCATCCTTTAAAGCATTTGTCTCACCTTAACGCGCGTGGTATTTAAGTGGTCATGTCAAGTGGAGAAATGCACAATTAATTTTTCGATTTCTTGTCAATAGAAGACGCAAGAAAATTCGCCAAGAAACACATGCGGACTTCCTACTAGCCCCCTACCAGCCTAATGGAGTGCGCATTGACAAGTGCCGTGAATGTCTGTTCGCAGGGTCAATTTCGGGCGCATCGCATTAAGATAAGAGGGATGAAGCCTCCCTGTCGAGCTGCCTCTAGATATCATGAGCACAGTGGCATCCATCCGTTGGAGACACTCTCCGAACCTTGTACCATGATGCGATGCCTTCACAATCAAGGGCGTCCTCTCCAACGGCTCGACTATGTCAAGCACCCGTTGATCTGCATCACCAAAGAATGCGGCGATATCAGAGGCGAAGACCAGCGTGAGCGTGTCGGCCACTGTGTGGAATGTGTCTTCTAGACTTTCCAGTCTACGTCGAGACTCGGCAGGGAGTTCAAGCGGCGCTAGTTGCCTTGCCTCCTGGTCATAGACGAAAGACTCCTCCCCCTGCTTCAGCGATCGAAACAAAGAGCTAGATAGTGTCTCGAACGCATGCTTTTGCTCATGAGTCAAGTGCTCAATTAGGGCGTTGATCTCCTCCGTTGCTCTTTGTGCTACGCTCACAATGCGTCGGAAGAACGGCAAATCGGCAAAATCGGGCCAGAGGACCTGCCATTCAATACCTGCCTCGCGAAGAGGCTGCCCCTTCTCTAGAGGAACCACGCGCCTTTGATTCATTAAGAACGGCAGTGCAGGGAAGTACCGATGAAACGCCAGAGTTGCCAAAGATAGGAAGTTGCAAATAAAGAGACTGATAGGCAGCAACGGTTTTGCGATCGGGAGGGCGGGAACGTATACCGTGCGGAAGCCACTTCGACTTGATAAGTGAGGCGACAAGTTGTAGTGGTCAGAGTGGTAGTGACAGAGCACGAAGGACAGATGGTCGTTCTTAATATATGTTGGAACTTGTGTGTACTTCGCGGGGCTCCTTGAGCCGCAGTCGACCAGCAACTCTTCACCATTCACCTCGACGAGCAGACAGTCTCCATGGCCCACATCGAACATCGTCAAGCGCGTTGATGGCACGACGTCAGAAGCAAGTACTTCGACTTTACCGCACACGGGACCAGGTCGCTCAACACTACCTTCTCCCATGTACGATAGGAAACGATACATGTAATCATCCAGACGCAGAAGGCTATCTTAAGGCTATCGCTGAGGGAGATGACCGCTGCGAAGGTAAGGAGTGGGTCGCCATAACTAACGGATTCGACGGCTCATCCCTCAAGCGATGAATGCATGACGGAATGCAACAGAGCCATCGCCGGATTGTCGACAAAGAGGGCGGTGGATACGCGGATCACGCCGCATTAAATGGTTCGAATCCTCCCACCAGAAGAGGATAGCCTCTGACCGAGCTCCATATTCTCTTTCAAGCTCATTTTTCTATTCATTAAGGACCCCAGCCTACACGGGCTGGAGCCGATGCGCCCACCCGCGACGCCCTATTTCGACGACCCGACCCTGCCCGCCCAGGCTGAGAATCACCTACTGGGACAACAATTGAAACCCATTACGGTATAGAGACGACCGTTTCCCCTAGTTCCTCTCTCCAAAGTTGGTCGTCTACTAGTAAATTGGCATTGAAATCCCGCCCCCGCGGGGTTTCAACTGAGCGCACACGCAAATCGATAAGAGGGCGACCCATTATTGCTTTCAAAGATTGATGACGCTGCCGCCCGAAAAGAAACCCCAGATGGGAACTCTACAAGGCTTTAGGGCTTGTGTAATTTTTTTTGCTCTATGCCGTTACCCTTTTTCTATGATTACCGTATCTCCCTCAATTCTTGCAATCACCTGGTCCCCAGCCTTAAATGGAAATCTCTCATCCTCGCAAAGGTCAACAGGCAAATATATGAAGAATCTATTGTAGAGCTTCTGCCCAGTTTTGGAAGGCCTGTTAATGAACCTTCCGACTCCGGCCCTTACCATGTCCTTCTGACCCCACCGTGAGATTTAAGCCTTCTCACATTCTCGCACCAATTTGAGCGTTTCCGGGCCAGACCGCGGATAGATTATGAGCACAGATCACCCCTTCATAACTCATATTAGGCGCACGTTGGTAGTAGAGCCGTTTCATAGGCTGGGCAGAAGCCAAATGGAGGTGCTTCGGGTGAAGAAATTGCGAGATAGGAAGGGCGTCAGCCCCGTGATAGCGACGGTGATCCTCGTGGCCGTCACCATCGTGGTGGCCGTTGCGGTGGCCTACTGGATGGGTAGCATAACCGGCCTCTACACGAGATCGGAGAACCTGCAGATCGTAGGCTACTTCATGACAAAGAGTGAGAACGTGACCGTGAAGGGCGTGAATAGCACGGGCTGGGAGATAACGCTGACCGTGAAGAACGCGGGGTCGATGGATGCCACCATAACCGACATCTTCATCAACGGCCAGCCCATCCGTCTGTATAGTAGGGCAGCACCCGCGAACTCGACGCTTACACCCATCGCCATCGGGACCGGCAAGATCGAAGAATTGACATTACACATCCTTCAAGACGAAGACAGTGTAGGAGAGGGCTTCACCCCCGGGACGAGGATCGAGGTGAAGCTCCACACCGGCGCCAATATGGACTACCCCCAAATGATGACCCTAACCTGAAACAGACGGCGACGAGAAGTGGGGGAGGGTTACAGCCCCCCTCCTCCCACCCCGTTTTTGAGGTCGGTCGTATGAGATGGCCCCTGTGTTTCTGTGGTTTGTGCGTGTTCCTCGACGAGGTCTCCACCTTCTCCATCCTGGCCCTGGGAGGGTGGGAGCTGAACCCCAGGATCTCGCGTATCATCGAGGCGCACCCCCTCCTCTGGACGCTGATGGACATCGTCCTCCTCCTCTCCTTCGTGGTGATAGGAAGGATGCTGAAGTTTAAGGGCGCGTCATTCCTGCCCGTGGGTGTGGGCGTCGGCAGGCTCGTCTGCTTCGTCTGGAACGTCGCACAAATCATGCTCTGGTCCCTTTCCTGGAGGAGAGCGGTGTGAGAAGACGAAGGAGAGGCGTGTGGAGCGATAGGAGAGCCATCAGCCCCGTGATCTCAAGCATTCTCCTCTGCGCTACCGTCCTCGCCGTGGGCGCCTCTGTCTGGGCGTTCTCGCGCAACGCCGGAAAACTGTTGCGGGAGGACTATTCCAGGGAGGTGGGTGGGAGGATAGACGGTTTGAGGGAGCGCTTCATCATCGAAAAGGTCATATTCAACTCCACTGGCAATGCCTTGCGCGTCTGGGTCTACAACTGCGGAACAATTAACATGAAACTCACCGCTATACACGTCTTTAGAAGCGGCTCTGTGGTTCACTCAGAAACCTTCGAAGAATCTGTTACAATACCCATCAAAGGCATTAGCGAGATCTCCTTCACTGCACCCGTTGACAGCGGGGAAGACCTAGTTATCCAGGCCGTTAGTGAACGGGGGAATAGGGCGTTTGAGGCATACCGGGTTCCGTGAAAGGTCGAAGGCTGGGGTCTCGACGCTTCTGGGAATGCTCATCTGTGTGAGCATCCTGTTCTCCGTCGTGATCCCCCTCTTCCTCTACATCAACATGATGAACAACCTCTACAACCAGACGTTTCTAGAGATGACTGAACTCGACCAGCAGCGGATGATGGAGTCCATCACGGTCTTCGCGTATCCCACCATGGGGCACAACATAAGCGTCTACATCAGGAACAAGTGCGTCCTGAACGTCAACGTCACGAGGATATGGGTCACCGACCTGCAAAACAAAACCCTGCACATGCTAGACGAGTCGCTGTACCTAACCCCCGGATCAGGCAGCATCACCCCCATTAACGCGTCATCTCTGAAGCTGGGCGCGTCCGTCAACGTTGATGTGGCAACGGAGAGGGGGAGGGTCTACGCCTCCGAAACGAACACCCTGTACCTAACACCGGAGGGCGGATGGGAGGTGCTACCCTACGCCATTGACATCGTCATCGAGGGGTCGGGGGAGGGCAGAAAGAGATACGCCGTCAAAGCTGAACAACTCGAAGATCCCACAGGGCACCCTACCGGATGGAACAACACGGTCTCGATTTCGACGATAGGCAGGATTGCGCAGGCAAGCGTCGGAGTTCCGAGCTACGGATACTACAACCTTACAGTTTACAGAGAAGGACAATCAGACCCCTTCTTTAGGAAAGTGGTTAAAGTTCCCCTCTTCGCCCCCGTTGTCATAACCGACACCGGGGACTGAGGCTGAGATGATTAACCGCAGAATGCGCTGAGTCGCTTAAACTGGTTTGCGAATCCATGTTTCAAAACCGTAAACTATTTCCACGCTTGAATGTTTATCAGTTAAACACTTTAAATTCGAGGGGATGGAGCCTGAGAAAAAGCAGGAAGATGGTTCTTCTGATGTTGCCCTTCCTGCTGGCCTTCATCGTCCAGGCTACGCAGTATGCGCGGGCGCCGGTGAAGTACGGGTACTACGTCGTCTACGCCAAGAACGCCGACATCGCCCTCACGCCCGGGTCGGACCTCGGGCCCAACGGGGAGACCCTCCTCCAGAACAGCACGGACCAGGAGGGCCTCTACAACCTGACCCTGGGCAAGTGGGGCCCCGGGTACAACGTGAACTACACGGACGCCTTCAACGTCACCAACCGTGAGGTCTTCGCCATCCGGATGATCGGCTTCAACTTCACCGCCGGCTCCACGGGCCTCCAGTACCTCAGAATGTACGTCCTCAACGACACCGACGACGACGGCTACGGCGACGCCGAGGTCCTGGCCTGGGACGGCTCCAACACCGTGCTGAGCTCCACGAGCTATGTCTACCTCAAGGCGGCCTCCGGCTACGGCAGCGACGGCGGCACCTCGAGGGTAAAGGTCTCCATCGCCATCGATGAGACCGGGGTCACCCTCGGCCAGTACAACGGGACGCTGACGATGTGGTTCCAGAGCGCCACGTTCTAGCGTCAGCTCACCTCCTTTCTTTTGGATCAAACGATTCCAGCAGCGTCGCCAATCTTTATCAAAAAGGTTTGCTTCTGGCTACTGATTTCTACAACTACAAGAATCCAAAATGGCAGTTGCCACTTGGCAATTTCATTGTGATCTCGAAACTCTTCACTGATCTACTAGTAAGCATCAAAGAGAATCAAGATATGTCATCAGAAAAACATCAAAAACTTCCTAGAAACCTACGTCACCTAGCACAACACACAACTCAAGAACTTCGTTGGGTCAAACAGCAAGATTAATAAATGCCGCTCGCCAAACATCTGAGTATGGGGCGTCTGGGCCGCGGAGGATGTTGACAATGTTGCGAAGAGTCAAAGGTACGAAGGATGTTCCTCCAGAGGAACAGATAAGATACGAGAACATAAGGGAAACCTCCAAGCGTCTATTCCAACTTTATGGATTCTCTCAAATTCGTGTTCCGGCCATAGAGTATAGCGAGATTTATGAAAAAAAATCAGGAGATGAAATACTTGAAAAGATGTTCGAATTCAAAGATCGTTCTCAAGATACAATTTGCCTAAGGCCTGATCTAACGGCCTCAGTAGCTAGAGCATACATAAATGAGTGGCGCCTATTTCCAAAACCGTTGAAACTGTGGTATTCGGGGCCCGCATACCGATATGACGAGCCTCAAAGAGGACGATACAGAGAGTTCTACCATGTAGGTGTGGAGTTTATTGGCGCAGACTCTCCAGTCGCAGATGCAGAGCTGATCAGTCTTGCTGTGGATATTCTTCGAAATTTGCAGTTGAAGAGATGGAGACTTCGACTTGGACATATAGGTTTCTTCCTCGCATATCTTGATCAAATCCGGAAAAAAATTATAGGTCAAGCGATTAATGAGTACGAACAAGAAATGGTCATGGACTACTTACAAGCTCGTCTAATAAGTCGATCCGATCGGCAAGGCAAAGTTCGTGAAATTGAAAAGACTTTCGAGAAGGACGGGCTTGAATCTGCTTATTATAAACCAGCCACCAATTTCTTATTCGAGTTGACCAAACTAAAGGGATCAAGGGACAAGATACTGCCGAAGCTTGAAAGATTATGTGAAAAGCACAACCTGCCCCTGATGTTGTATGATAACTTGAAGCAGATTATTGCTTTACTTAATAGATTCGGAGTAGTGGGTCCTGAAGAAATATCTTTGGATATGGGAATAACAAGAGGTCTAACATATTACACTGGCATGGTATTCGAGATAGATGTCCCCGCCCTAGGTTCTCAAAAACAGGTTTGTGGGGGAGGGAGATACGATCGGCTCATCGAAATTCTGGGAGGCAACATCGAGTCAACACCCGCTGCCGGATTTGCCTTCGGGCTAGAACGATTGGGTCTGGCACTAATAAGCGAGAAGAAAGTTCAGAAAGTGGAGGCTCCTGTAGACGTTTTTGTGGCTTACGTTTCGGAGGATGTCTTGGACTATGCCATACGGGTCCTTCAGGATATTAGAAGAACCGGCATTAGAGCTAACATGGAATATCGTAGAAGAAAAGTCAGCGAGTCCCTGTCGTATGCTAGTAACGCAAATATACCGTATGTACTTGTGGTAGGCCCAAAAGAAAAAATGGATGAGTCGGTAACTCTAAGAGACATGTTTGCAAAGAAGGAAAGCACTCTTTCGTTGGAGAGAGCTTTACAGATGCTGCGAAAGGAAACTACTTTGGTGAATAATGTTGAGGGATAATGTGCTCAGGATAGCAATACCCAGTTGGGGCAGACATCTACATGATGCTTCCGTCAGGCTTTTGCACGAAGCAGGATATGTTTTCGACCTTTCAGATAAGAGACAATATGTGTTTGACAGCAAAACCTACACAGATGTACAGCTGACACTTCGTGTCACAAGCGATATTCCCCGCTTTGTACGCGATGGAGGCATCGATCTCGGCATTACTGGACGCGACTGGGTCGAGGAACTAAAGGTCACAGAGGGAGGTGACGTTATTGAACTTTTGGATTTGGAGTTTGGCAAATGCAGAATCGCGATAGCGGTTCCTGAGAAATGGAAGGATGTTAATTCTATTATTGACCTCTATATCAGACTGAGAAGCAGCAAAAAACCATTGAAGATCGCTACTGAGTATGTAGTTCTAGCAAAGGAATTTCTACGCAATAAAGGTTTGACGAACTTCGACGTAATTAGATCGAGTGGGTCTACAGAATCTCTGCCAGGACTTGAAGCGGACATGATTGTTGATGTTGTCGGCACTGGACATACTCTCCAAGCAAATCTACTAAAGGAACTTCATGGGGGGACTATTATGGAATCAACTACAGTTCTGATTGCTAACAAAAAAAGCTGGGAAAATAAATCGTTGAAGCCGAAAATCGTCGAATTAATTGATAACATAGAGAGCGCAATGCGAGCGAGAGAAATGTATATGGTTTCATGTAACTTCATCGCCCGAGAATCAGAGGAGATAGTTAATCGCTTAAGACAACCTCCTCTGATAGACGTGTTGAAAGGACTGGCAGGTCCAACAATCTCCCCGGTTTACGTGATTAACCCCGATTTCGAACACACATTCAGAAACAAGCTAGAAGGGATTGGAGAAAGAAACACTGATGAGAAGAGAATTTGGGCTGTCAATCTCGTTGTTCACCGCAAGGACCGATTTAAGGCTATAGAAGGACTACGGAAAATAGGTGGGTCAGGCATTCTTGTATTCAAACCAGAATTCGTGTACACTCTTTCAAAGAATAGACGTGAATTGGAATGAGTAACATTAAAGATTTTCGAGCTGTTTTGATTCCTGTACTTGCAGTTAACTATACCTTTAAAATCGAAGACGTTACAATCACAGCATCTAATGATGTTGAACTCAAAATACAGGCAAAAGATTTTGAGTCGGTATATGATGCGTTAGATAGCTTAGTAATAAGTTTACGTGAGTTTGGTTATCATACTAGAGTTCGATCTGTAGTGAGTGAAACGGCCGAACATCCTCTTGAAATTCGGGCCGTGCTAGGACTTCCCAAAGAAGAAGTTCCGAGAATACAAATCGAAGTAGCAGACATTCCTAAGATAGAACGCCGGCTAAAGACTTTCTATCAACGGATACATTCTGGCTGGAAAATCTAGATGTGAAGCTGTGAGGGACGAGATTGTATGGACGGGAATGAGGGTTCAGATTTCGTGAAGAAACTTGAAGAAATAGTTACTCTTCACATTTGGCAGCGAAACAGTAAATCTAATATGATCATTTATGACGTGTACGCTACTTACTTTGGAAAACATATGAACCCTTGCATTTTTGAACCAGTCTGTAGTCGAGTCAAGTCAAATATTCGTGACGAAATTATTAAAAGAACAAGAAAATTTCCAGCTTCAGAAGAAGAACTAATGGACATTGGGGGCATCCTATATACGCAATTTTTACCTCCTCTCACGAGAGAAAACATTCAACACTTAGATCCGGAGTATATCTATGTTATAACTAATGATAGTAACATTCCTTGGGAGCTTACTTACGATGGTGACGATTTTTGGTGTTTGAAATATGGTTTCTCAAGGCTACCTTCAAGGCCTGGGAGCTTCTTCCAAGAACGAATTTTTATTGGACATAGAATTACCCCGATATCACCTAACGAAATAAATGTACTGATTATAGCTGATCCAGAAGGAGATCTCAAAGCGGCCGCTCAAGAGGCTGACTCCATTGAATCAATGTTTAAGAATTTAACCCTAGATAGGAAAATTAGTGTAAAAACATTGAAACAAAAAAGAGCCAATTTGTTTGATGTTCTGAAAGAACTTCGAAAGCCAAAATATGACATAATCCATTTTGCGGGACATGCGTCTCTAAGATATGAGCAAGATGGGGAGGAGGCTGGGTTGAAACTCAGCGATGGGCTGCTTTCCCTGAACGAGGTTAAAAGAATTCGTTGGCATGTTATTCAAAAACAAGATAGATATATTGCACCAAAGAAACCAATTGTTTTCTGTAATGCTTGCGCAACCGAGAGTTTTTGCTTTGCGTTCATTGATGCAGGTGCTTCAGCCTTTATAGGAACATTCTATGAGACAAAGGATTCCCCCTCCGCTGAATTGGCAAGCGTTTTCTATAAAAACGTTGTAAATGGGCTTACTTTTGGTAATGCTTTAAGAGAAGCTAGAAAACAAATCAGAACAAAATATAAGGGCACAAGTTACTGGGCACCATATATTCTTTATGGGATTTCTAACAAAGGCATTGAATTGGGAAAGTTTTCAAAACGATACGAGATCATTGTGGAAATGTCTGATGCTCCGGGAACCTATGTCAAAATATTGGAAATCCTGTTTAAGTATCTGGATGTCAATATAATATCAAGTGAGTCTCGCACCATTGAGAGAGGAAGACGTGCGTTGGGGATCATGGAAATAGACTTTCCGAAGGACACGTCTTTTGCTGAGCTAGCAGAAAAGCTTAAATCAATTGCGGGAGATATTGTGTATGATGTTTGGCTTGTCATCAGAACTGTCCGTTCCTGACAGAAAAAGAAGTGATAATGATGTCTGAGCGGGTTCTATCAATCGAAGTCCCGGCGAAAGAGGTTTCCGAACTCATAGAATTTGTAAAATCTCTTGATGCGAATCTTACCATCTTGGAGAAGGAGAAGAGCAGGGCGGAACCAAGTCTAACACTTATGACAACTATATTGATAGGCATAAGTATCGATATCACCGCTCAAGTTTTGTATGATCTTCTTAAATATGTGATGGCGAAGAAATATAGAGTGCGCTTCTTAAGTTGAACGTTTTCATGAAGATTGAGGTCGGAGTTCAAGATGCGGTCAAAGGCTATGCCTTCACATTAACTCCAAAAGAAATAATAAACGATATAGTGGAAGTAAGTGAACCAGATTTAAGGCTGGGGACCAAGTGATTGCAAGAATTGAGGGAGATAGGGTAATCATAGAAAAAGGGTAACGGCATAGAGCAAAAAGGTTACACAAGCCCTAAAGCCTTGTAGAGTTCCCATCTGGGGTTTCTTTTCGGGCGGCAGCATCATCAATCTCTGAAAGCAATGACGGGTCGACTCTCTTATCGATTTGCGTGTGCACTCAGTTGAGATCCCGGGGGGCGGGATTTTGACGCCGATTTACTAGTAAACGACTGGCTTTCTGATGGAGAGAAGAACTGGGGAAACGGTCGACCCTATACCGTAATGGGTTCAAGTCGTCTTGTGACCGTATATGCTCGCGTCGCCTAAAACGTGGGCTTCCCTAAGCTGCTGGAAAAAGTCAGGGGCCTGAGGGTAGGTGAGAGGTGATATGACGTTTGGGAAAATTGACTTGGTCGTTCTGGTTGGTGGAATCTCTGTGATGGCCCGGTCCGGCGCCGGGTGCCTGCCTCTCGGAGAATGCGAATGCTGACGTGAAACCATCGCAGGTAACCTCTGCGGATCGCATGGTTGAAATAGTCTAGTCTGCGACTTATCAGGAACTCTGAAGACCTGAGTTCGATCATGCTAGCGCGCTATAGCGAAAGGGCTTTATATTACTTATTTGGGTTTACGGTGTAGAGCTTCAGGGAAAGTTGGGGAGAATGCGCCTCGACATGAACCTAAGGATGACATATTATGATAACGTTAGAAAACTTTAGGGTCAGCTCTGATGCAAAGCATAGATTGACACCAGCATTTCTAGATCTGTTTCCATGTGACTACCACTTTGAACTGGGAACAGCAGAGAATAAAGTCGATGAGCAGGAAAGAGCGCATTATCGTGAAATTATGAGCGTACTAGATCGACCCCCATTCTTATACAAAATTTGGGATTTTTTTGAATTCTTTCATGTTGATTTCGGTTTTTATCTAAAAGAAGCTAAGAGGATGGATATTGTGCGTTGTTATGACAGGATTAATGAAATCTTATTACGTTTGAATGTCGTTAGTCCCACTCGAAAGGTTGTTGCGCAAACATTCTATTTGAGAAATAGGGAAAAAGTTGAATACAGCAGTGCCGCAAAGATCTTCTCAGAAGTTGGTGATATGGCAGCTTTTTGTCTCGATTCGCGTGAGTATGGGAATTTGTCTCACTCAGAGATGGACTTGTTAGAACTTAAGTCATGGTTAAAGATGAAAGGAATTTTCGGGCGGGTGGCTGTCTCTGGTGGCGGTCTTACGGGTCATCTATCTACTAATTCAATCGGCTATACATTTGGATCTAATTTGACACTAGATGAATTCTCCAAGTTGACGAAAGAGTTGAAAGAATTGTGGTCAATAAAATATTCCAATAGTGCGTCCGACGATACGATTGTGTCTATTCTCGTTGAAGAGCCAGAAAAAGTCATCGCCGTACTTAAAAGAGGGGAGCGTGCGCGAACCAAGTTCATTGATGGTTCCACTATTGAAAAGCTACATGGGCTAGAAATACAATTTTATTGCAACACTAAAGAATTGATTCCAATCCTTTCCTACAATGCGAAGAATCATCTTGGAGTTCAAAGGCGCCTCGAGATTCCAAAAAGTTACCCATTCACAGAACTTAGGGAGTTCTATATGGAGTTTACACACAAGTGAAGTTATTTTGGTAAGCTCATAGAAGGCCTTTTCAAAGCCTGAGAAGAGGCGTGGCAAGGTCGTTGCCGTGGACGAGACTAGGCTCAAGCTGATGGGCGAGTAGCCTGAAGCCTTAGAAGAGGGTAGGTCTGGAGACTAGGTAGGTCTTAGCCTACGGCAGCATCTAACCAGCGTCACGCAGAGCCCTTCGACCTGCGCAACCGCGTAGAAGTAGTTTGGAACCCTGAAATCCGGAACCAAACGCGTCTGCAACAACTTCGCCTGCCAATCAATCAAAAAATGGGAGATTGGGTGATATCTCCTTTGTGGTGGGGGTTCGCTCGCCGCTTTTTTAGGAATGCAGTTCCCTCAAATGGGAAAGGAGAGTAGAAGAGAAGATGCTATGAGTTCTTAAGGTCTCAGGAAGGCTTTCAAAGTCTGGTACGGGTCTTAACCAGACAAAGCGCGCACATAGCGCTATGTTCGCCGTAGTCAAGGTGACTTCGTTTCTTAAACCAGTCATGGTTTCGTTCTGAAAAATCAAAATCAGGCTTGAAAAATGAATTACCAAAAGAAATACCAATCCATTTCTGCAATCGCTCGGTTCGCGCCGCTTCTATGATTGGTTGTCCCAAATACGTTCCACTTTCGCTTTCAAACCCAAGCACGTCAAGCAGACACAAGACCTTCAATTCATCTCCAGCATAGTCAACCAAGTTTTCACTTCTCCAACCTTCTTGGCCTATATCCGACAATCGGCGGGACTAACCAATCTTCTTCAAGTTCGATAACTCCGAGACATGTTGGACAGACTATGCTCATCCCCTTGGGGACTGTCATATGCAAATTGAACTCTGCACCACAATTTCGGCATCGAATACCTCTGCCCCATGTATTTAAAGGGAAGCTTCTTCCTTCCTGGTAGAGGGAAAGCATCGCCACTTCGAATCCTGATCCTGCAACATCAATCATTCCCGGGCAGTAATTGTTTAGATAAGGTACTGGGAAATTGATGGTAACACCGTCGCATAGAACCCAAACATCTTTCCTAAGGGCGCATGCCAAGCCAATCTCGTATGCAATCCAGTTCTGAGTGTATTTCCAATCTACTGGTGACGATTCTTGAGACTCTACCAACTTTGACCAACAAGGAGAAACAAAGCTGATGATCTCTCAATTTCATCTCTTATCGTTTTCCAAGCAGGAGGCACTAAGGTCTCGTACTCAGATCTAAAAACTTTAATTCCTACCCTCGCTGCCGCAACATCAAACTTATCGTACGTTTGTTTATCTAGTCGAGTATGAGATACAAATATTTGAGTCACATCATGCTGAGACATGAAAAAACACTACTTGAAGACTATTCTTATGTCTTTTGGTCAGGACAACGAGATAAACCGGCTGGCGTGCGCTCCACTCTTCAGGTGTCGTGCTACCGTCAGCCCTGCGCGCGCGCAATAATTAGGATGGCATATACTTGTGGTTTTGATCTCGAAAAAATAGTCTATCAACCTCCAGCAACAGTCTCAGCCAAAGCATAACTAGCACCAAACGTAAGTTGTCAAAGACAGACAGACTACTAATTAGATTCAGAACATGCGTTACCTTTTTAACCATTCTAGAAGTTTTGGAAGTCCAACTAATGCGGCCAGTTCAACTCCAGCTAAAGCAATAACGCTCGATAGCTGGAGTGGAGTTACAGTCGAAAAGAGAAACCAATCTGCAATTATGCAAGCCACAACATAGGCGCATACGCCGATGATTTTTCGGCTTGACCAAAACGTTCCCTCTTCTGCTAATGTCCATTTTAATTTTCCTCTTATGAGATCGTTAAGTATGTCTCCTATGATCTTAACTTTTCTACCTACTGAAAGTTCTAATCCTCTGAAATCGCAATCTTGAAACATCATTATTTCTTCTTTCCCGCTTCTAAAATTTAAGGTCTGATATCCATTAATTTCTGCTACTCTCTTTAGATCTAGTTTTTGCCTTTTTAAATCGTAATGTTGCTTAATGACTTCGTCTAAGTCTATAATGTTGTTTGTTTTGATGGTCGGAGCCTTTTTTCCTGAAATCTCTTCATATCTCTCTTTGAGAACTCTGAAACCGAACTCAGGGTTTTTGATGTTCCAACCCACAAAGTATTTTTCACTATTTTCTGCTATTGTTTGCCAAAAATTCTCCAAAAGTTCTTCTTCAGAAAACGTTCTCAATGAAAATAGAGATAGAGTTTCGTTATGAAATTCATCGCGAACCCCAATACAACTGATTTTAATTGGAACTTGCGTAATATCGGAACATGAATAATGTACGATCAAGATTCTATGTTCATTCTCTTTGAGAATATCCAAATAGTTTGGGAGCATTCAGTGTCCCTTCATAATAATGGTATTCATTGTTTGTTCACTACGATATTCACCCAAGAGATTTTGTACTTTACCAGCGAGGTCTCCCAACGGGTTATGCGGATAGTTCATACCTTATTCTCCGCATAACCTGAATGAACGCCCTACCCTAATAAGGGTTTTGTGTGCGCGCGAGTTCGGACATTCTGATATGCTGACCCCGTCTCCGCGAGTTTTTCCATGTTTTTGATCTTAACGTCCACTCGCGCCCACATGAATCCCCGAAACTCGAGAAATTAATATCCAATCCTGACGTTAGGTGTCTCGAGGCTGACTGTTTCATCTACAAAGCCTCGTCCTCTCGTTCTTGATGAGATCTATAGAAGTCTTCTCCGAGATGAAGTATCCTCCATCACGTACTTCCGGCCTTTGACACCATAACTTGCTGGTCGGAGAAACTAAGAAAGGGATTACTAGTAAATTGGAATCAAAATCCCACCCCCCGCACCAAATAGAGTGAGTGGCGTTTAAATTCTCGATTTTCCTAACATTACCAAAAGTTGAATGCTCAGCCTCAATTTTTGAAGGTTAAAATATTCTGG
>Ga0315312_1001974_pt1 | contig 14852 bp, 21 predicted proteins | sample TDP7_MG_FD_203629 | JGI IMG/M metagenome (GOLD analysis project Ga0315312, IMG submission 203629) | Freshwater sediment microbial communities from Lake Towuti, South Sulawesi, Indonesia - TDP7 | ecosystem: Environmental > Aquatic > Freshwater > Lake > Sediment | place: Indonesia: South Sulawesi... | reverse complement strand
GATCCAGTTACAGGCTTAAGAGCAAACTTGAGAAGAAGAGAAATTGAGGGGGTCAATTTTATTTGCGGATAGGGGGTCAAATCTCTTGACAAACAACACCGAATGCAAATTCAATCTGTTGTCCAAATTCTCCGTAAACCCCACGTAGAACTTATTATCTAAATCACTGACGAGTACATATACGTACCACATTGGTTTCTTATTTGACAGGGCAAGCAATGTTGGAGGACACGGACTTTGAAGATCGTCTGATTTGGCTGCCTTCTTCAAACATCTCAAATTTTGGCAGACCCAGCGTCATCTTATGCACTTTCACGCCCAGTGCATGTGCCATCTGATAGATCCTGAGCTTCTTATAACCCTGTTCTGCCTCTTTTCCTTTCTCCATATTCACCTCTTATCTGTTACCTAATATCCATTATCCACTATCTATTATCATCAATTCTAAAGTTTCAGGTTTTCGAGCCGCCGGCGGGCCTCATCAAGGATGTGATTTTCCTTGGCGAAGCAGAAGCGGGCTAGGTTTTCTCCTCCTTCGTCGTGGAAAAAGGCCTCTCCTAGAACTCAGACAATCACTGGTCTTTTTGATCTGTTCGGTTCTTTGGTTAATAAGGGATATTGACTTAAAAATGAAATCACGTATAGAAGGAAACTGACTAAAAAATGTAGTCAAAGAGGCTTAAAGGAATCTCATTTGTTTGCTTTACAACAGGCCGGTCACCCTCACCTTTCCTGCCCATCCCCCATACCCTCTTGCTTTTGAGTAGCTTCCTGCCAAAGTGATAACTGAAAAATTCAGCCAGAAAGCCTATTTTATTGAGGATTTGAAGCAGTTCTTTATTACCTTTGTTACACCTTCGAGATCTTCCTCAGTTAATTGGGTGCCTGAAGGTAAACATAATCCCCGAGCAAATAGATCTTCACTTACTGCTCCTCCCCGGATACGGCAGTCCTTAAAAATAGGTTGAAGGTGCAAGGGCTTCCAGATGGGTCTGGATTCGATGTTTTCAGCTTCAAGGGCCAATCGAACCGCTTCACGGTCTGCACCGAATTTCTCCGGAGTGATCAGTATTACCGTGAGCCAGCAGTTGGATTTCCCGTGAGATACTTCAGGCATAAACTCAATGCCCGGAAGGTCAGCTAAAGCTTTTCGATAAAAAGCGTTGATCGCTCTCCTTTTTGAAACCTTCTCGTCAAGACGTTCGAGTTGGGCCCGGCCAACAGCGGCCAGTAAGTTACTCATACGGTAGTTATATCCAATCTGGGAGTGTTCATAATGAGGTGCCGGATCTCGGGCCTGCTGGGACAAAAAACGGGCTCTTCGTATGTATTCTTCGTTGTCCGAAACAAGCATCCCTCCCCCACTTGTTGTAATGATTTTGTTCCCGTTGAAAGAAAAGACGCCCATTACTCCAAACCTGCCCGCATAAGTACCGTTGTATGTGGAACCGAGGGCTTCGGCAGCATCTTCGACAATTGGAACATCATATTGTGAACAGATCTTCAAAATGGCATCGTAATCAGCACACTGGCCGTATAGATCCACGACTATAGCTGCCTTCGGCAATTTGCCTTTTTTCGCACCGGCTTCCAGCTCCTGTGACAGAAGCTCGGGACTCATATTCCAGGTTTCGCGGCTGCTGTCGATGAATATGGGTGTTGCCCTACAATAAGCGATGACATTCACGGTTGCCGCGAAGGTGAGATCTGAACAAAACACTTCATCTCCCGGCCCGACTTCAAGCATATGGAGGGCTAAATGGAGAGCCGAGGTTCCACTCGCCAATGCGGCGGCATGCCCCACTCCAATCTTCTTGCAGAGTTCCGCCTCGAAGGCATCCACATGGGGGCCGAGGGTCGTGATCCAGTTAGAGTCATACGCCTCCATGAGCAAGTCGCGTTCTCGCCCATCAAGATGAGGAGGTGAAAGGTAAATACGTTTCATACCAAAGCTATCCGGAGATATTTTCTTGAGGTTAGTCAATCTGACTGAATAATTCAGTCAACATGTCTGTGAAACAAGATCCTATTTCTGCGAGAGTGACCGGTAGATTTCCGTAAAAGGCTTGAAGAAAAAGGAGGAGGCGTTAATCTCGTAGTAGACTCTTGCACTGGTTTCTTTTTTTTGATGATTCCCAAGTCCACTAAGTTATTGAGTTCTCTTTGGGCAGCTTGAAGAGAAAGCCCTGTTTCGTACATGATTTCTCGTTGATAGAAGGATCGGCCGATATTCTCGAAAAGAAGGGTGAGAATTCTTGCCTGTGAAGTCGACCCAAAGAGCTTGGTCAGTACCTCCTCGGTTTTGTATGCATCCTTCATCGAGAGATAAATTTGAGAGAAGATTCTGGCTGACTGAATAATTCAGTCAGGTGGGGCGTGGCATGGATGGCAGGTCCTATTCTCTTATAGGGCGGAGCTTCTTAATGACTCTGCCGGGGACACCCACTGCTACGACGTTTTCGGGGATATCCTTAATAACGAAGCTCAAAGCGCCGATGGTTGCATTCTCGCCAATTGTAACGCCCGGCATCACAACACTGTGACTTCCCACCTTGCAGTTCATTTTGAGCAGAACTTTTCCTTCTTTGTTGTCAATTGTCGAGACGGGATAGAGCGAACAATGGGACTCGTTCTCAACAGATTCCTCTAATGTTGCTTTCTTACCCTGAAGCCCTCTCGCTCAAGAATAATCAATGTCTGACTGAGCTTGTTCAGGTCGAAATTTCTTATGAGGTTTTCAAGAGCCTCTCTGATGTCTGAAATTAAGGGAGGGTGAATGCGGATCCGAATGATTCCATGATGACTGTTCAGAGGATGAAGCAAAATGTTCGCGAAGTGCTTGTCAAAGGTCACTAATACCCTTCCGTCCTTGCGTGCCAACGTAATCAGATCAAGATCTGCACTTCCAGACAATCCGCTTTCACGAGCATACTTGACATCAAAATCCTTGGCACGAAGAAACTCAACAATCGCAGGAGGGACATTTTCATCTACCAGAAATTTGATCATTCGGCTGCCGTCGCAAAAGGCACATACTCGGTGTCACGAATCAAGCTTGCGGCATAATGAAGGCTGGCTTCAATGTCTTGCTTTGTAAGTTGAGGGTAATAATCTCGGATGATTTGTTCGGAGGTAAGACCTGCTTCAAGAAGCTCTAAAACGAGATAAACCATGATACGAGTACCCTTGATACAGGGTTGCCCGTGGCAGATCTTTGGATCAACTTGAATGCGCTCTAACAGGTTTTCCATATCCAAGCACCTATTCTGGTCAAATCATATCATTGGAAAAAGCTGATGTCAAATTCCCAGCCCTGATGCAGCTCTCTATCCTTTCATCGGTGCGGTAAGTTCATCATTAAATATGACCTAAAAATTAAGTCAGAGAGCCTCTTTAGAAAGAGAGCGTAATAATAAACCGTCTGGCATTGATTCTGCCTGAAAGATGGAAGCCTTACGCCGGGTCGGCTTCATTCGTATTGTGCCCAATTACAGTGACTGTTTGGGCACGATCCGGCCAGCCAACAAGTCCGTGAAACAAGATCCTATCTCTGCGAGAGTGACCGGTAGATTTCCGCAAAAGGCTTGAAGAAAAGAGACGATATGTTAACTTCATAGTAAAGCCTTGCGTTGGTTTTCCTCTTCTTGATGATTTCCAAATCCACTAAGTTAGTAAACTCTCTTTGAACAGCCTGTAGAGAAAGGCCGGTTTCATACATGATCTGCCGCTGATAAAATGGCTGCCCGATATTTTCGAATAGAAAAGTGAGAATCCTCGCCCGCGAGGTAGAACCAAATAATTTGGTTAAAGCCTCTTCCGTTTTGGCGCTATTTTTCATGTAAGGGTAAATGTCAGGCGACGGCAAGTTGACTGAAAAATTCAGTCAGCGGGTGAAAAAATGTTTTTAGTTTGTTTTACAGCAATTTTTTATAACTTTCACCACTCGGTCAAGGTCCTCTTCGGTCATCTGGGTTCCTGATGGCAAACATAATCCCCGTTTGAAAAGATCCTCACTTACAGCACCCCCTCGCATATAACATTTCTTAAACACTGGCTGCAAATGCATGGGCTTCCAGATGGGACGGGACTCAATATTTTCCGCCCCCAGGGCCATATGCACTGCTTCTCGATCTGCCCCGAACTCTTCCGGGGTAATTAGAATAACCGTGAGCCAACAATTCGATTTTCCATAAGAGGCTTCTGGCTTGAACTCAATACCCGGAAGATCGCTCAGAGTCTCTCGATAAAAAGTGTTGATAGCTCTCTTTTTCGCAACTTTTTCGTCGAGGCGTTCGAGCTGGGCACGCCCGACAGCAGCAAGCAGGTTGCTCATGCGGTAGTTAAATCCAATCTCAGAGTGCTCATAATGCGGAGCTGGATCTCTGGCCTGTTGAGACAGAAAACGGGCTCTATCGACATATTCTCTATTATCAGAGACAAGCATGCCGCCACCGCTTGTAGTAATAATCTTGTTTCCGTTGAAAGAAAAGACACCCATCTCCCCGAATTTACCGGCAGGAGTTCCATTATAGGTGGCCCCAAGTGCTTCAGCTGCATCCTCAATAATTGGTACATTGTATTTCGAACAGATTTCTATGATTGGATTATAATCAGCACATTGACCGTAGAGGTCTACCACAACCACAGCCTTGGGGAGCTTTCCCCTTTTCGCACAAGCCTCCAGCTCTTGAGCAAGAAGCTGGGGATCTAGGTTCCAGGTTTCTCGGTTACTGTCTATAAATACTGGTGTCGCACCACAGTAGACAATCGTATTGGCACTGGCCGCAAAAGTAAGATCTGAGCACAACACTTCATCGCCAGCTTTAACTCCGAGCATAAGAAGTGCCAGATGCAGTCCTGCTGTACCACCTGCCAGTGCAACAGCATGCCCCACACCAATTCTTTGACAGATCTCCTTTTCAAAGGCATCTACTTCCGGTCCGAGTGTAGTAATCCAGTTGGACTCCAAGGCGTTGACAAGTAGCTCACGCTCCCGACCATCCAGATGCGGAGGAGAAAGGTATATGCGCTTCAATTGATTTGATTCTATTGAATTTATCTTCGAATTCCAAAAAGTCAACAATGTTTAATCTTCAACTAGCACTGTTGCTATTGCATAATTTCCCGAATGAGATAGAGTTACTTGAATCGTACGACCGGCTACCAATTCTGCAGCCTTTCCACAGACGCGAATGATTGGCCTGGCCGTGTTATCTGAAACCACTTCTATCTCTTGGTAAGAAAGTGTAACTCCTAAGGCCTTTAATAAAGCCTCTTTAGCACAAAATCTAGCTGCATAGTGTTGTGCTGGACGCCCCTTTCCATTACAATAAGTTCGTTCAGTTTCAGTAAAAACCCTTTTTATGAAGCCAGGAGAGCGAGCCAAAATTCTTGTGAAGCGTGAGATTTGTTCTATATCTGCCCCCACTAGTGTCATGGTTTCTTTTTTTGTTCAACTTTTAAATACCTTCCCAACTCCTATTATTTGGTTAAAATTAAAGTGGGTACGGTGTTTAATAGTTGTATACCTCTTTTGCATTTTTTATTCAGCGATTCCTTTTCTAAGTAAAGTTTCCCTAAGATCACCTACACATCGCATTTCAGCAACCTCATGGGTGGTGAATTTGATCCCAAATTCCTCTTCTAGCCCGATAATTAACTTCACCTGAGCGAGACTATCCCATTCAAGTACATCCTTCGCCGCCATATCATCCCAAATTTCCATTTCATCATTGTCAAAGACTTCTCGAAAAACTTCCCGGATGCGATGATCCATTGGTTTCCTTCGATGTTCCTCTAATGAACATTCACGTATAGAAGATTACCGAGTTTGGTCGACCAGTTGGAAACAGCCCGGCTCCATGAATACCTTTTTAGATAGGGCCCAAAGATACTTCCGTGCACCGTTTGGTTCCTCTTCAATGCATTCGAAGCCAAGCCCGTCAAAAAGGTCGCTAACCAGTCCATTCTTGGGAGTAGGAATATACTCACCGATCACATATCTGAGGCCTCGGTCACGGGCGTACCGCATGAGTCCACCAAGCATTGTTTCTTCTACTCGACGGCCCAGTACACGACAGCTCATCAACCAGATATCAATCCGAATTCTATCACCCTCTTCCAGAGCGATCAAAACTCCGGTGAGACCGTTGTCTCCAAATCGATCGCGCAGTCGCATCGACCTGGTATAAACGCCAGGACGATCGATCAGACTGCGCACCTGAATTTCAGAAAGCCTCCGTGTCGTGAGGTTAAACTGATTTGTTTTGTTGATCAATTGTGCAATACGAGGTAGATTAGCCTCGTCAAAGGGCTTCAGTTCAACTTGCATCTGGAGGCCGGTCAGAAAATCCTCAATACTGGTACTCATCGTCTCGAAAACCTTACGTTGAACGTTTTCGCGATAGGACTCCACTCGGCGTCGATCTTCCTTGGTGAGTGATAAGGTCTCAAAATACATCTGCCGATCGATCGCATCAATGTATTGAGCCGGATCGTTTGGCATCTCCGGAACTTCAACCTCAGGTAATTGTTGCCTCACCCAAGCCCTTTCCGCAGGATTATCATCAACTAAGACCAGGCTATCAAGGCCGATGTTAAGGGTTTCTGCGATCAACTGTAGGTTCTCATTCTTGGGCCGCCAATTTGCCACAAACATCGTGATATCGTCAAGAGAAAGGATCATCTCCGGATGACTACCGAATGGGAGTTTGGCGTCTTCCTCATTATTCTTCGAGCATACCGTAAGAATGATGCCTCTGCGCTGAAGAGATTGGATATAGTGCTGAAAGGCAACAAATGAATCGCCAACCTCTCCACCGCCCAACTTGATGCCCGAGAGACCATCTTCTCCTATCACTCCACCCCACAGAATGCCATCCAGGTCGAGTACCAGACACTTGGCGGTAAGACCGAGAATTGCCCGCAACAGTGCAACCTGGTGACTAACCAGCAGCGGAATCGCATCCGGCGAGGGGTATTGTTTAGCTACATGCCATAGAACTGGATCACTCCAAGAAGTCTTTCCATAGATGGCAGCAATTTGATCGACATCAAGAATTGCAATGCCAGTCCCCTCTTGCTCGGCATTCCATAGTTCCAAATTGATCTGGCGTAGCAATCGCGCTCTTCCGCCTTTCAGCACAGCACTTAGACGACCATATGGATCTGCCGGAAGGATTTCAAAATTGTGCTGTATTACGAAGGCATTCAGGTGCTCACGGCACTGCTGCCAGAGGTTGCGCAGCATGGATACCTTCTCTTCCAAGACAGATGAGTAGTTTTCAGTTTCGTCTGGAAGGCTAAGCGTCCGCCAATCCGTAGCAATGATGACCACTTCGGGAGCAAACGATGCAAGTCCTGAGTGCGGATCGAGAATCTCCTGTTGATATTGGCCAAACGCTCCTTAGTAGATCTGCGCGTCGATGCCGTGGCCCCAGCATACCACCCGTAACACAGGAACCAGGAGATCCAGGGTGGTGCTACCCAGAAGCCCTATCCTGCAGTGTCGTCTACAGGGGACTTCCATACTTTTTCGTAGCTGGCTCAGCAGCTTGTCGGCCGCAGTAAGCGTTCGGTAGGAGCTTGCGGCTTTAACCGACTCTCGAAGCGCTCCCCATGCTTCTGCCCAATGTCCTGCCTTCGTCCAGTTCTTGGCGCAGGTGAGCAGGCGAATGGCCTTCTCCTCCCCCCAAACCGTATCAGGGAGGCCACCCAAAAGAGTGGCTGCCTCTCCGTAGTGGCCCTCCGCTTCCAGAATCGCTGCGCGCATCCAACCTGCTGCTGCAGTACCACTGGTCAACAGTGCATCACAGATATGACGAGTCTGTTCCGATTTCGATATATGTAGCTCATGAGCGAAGCGGGTGATTTGGCGAATGGCTGCCGCATCACAGCGGTGGCCATATCGGTTGAGGGATTCGACGAGCAGCGCAGATCGTTCATTCGAATAGGTTACCGACCCTGCAATCCGTAAGGCAAGCTGAATTGGATGATCAGCCTTTTCAAGTACAGCAACGATGTCGGATAAATTCATCGATCAGTCCTCCAGATGGGCTACATGACCCCACCACCAGAAACGGGTAAGTTCACTCCGGTGATGTAAGCACTATCAGGACTGACAAGGAAAGCTACGGCCGCCGCAACATCTTCTGGAGTAGATAGTCGTTTCATCGGGACAGATCGGGCAATGAGCTCCTGAACCCGCTCATCAACGCCAGCCGTCAGGGATGTTCGTGTGAAACCGGGCGACACACAGTTCACTCGCATCCCTTTGGCAGCCAACTCGATAGCCAGACTTCGTGCCAACCCCAATAGGCCATATTTAGCAGTCACGTAAGGTGACTTGTCCGGCGGAGGCACACCCAACGTGACCGACGATAACACGAACACCACCGATTCAAGTTGAACGTCAGCCTGGAGGGTGAGAAAACCCCGTATCAAAAGATACGCACCATGAACGGCTACCTCCCAGTGTCTCGTGAAAACGTTCCATTCCGTTTTTCGGAATTTCCCGTCGGTTAAAGGCGGACTCGCCGCATGCACCAGCGAATGGATACCACCTGATCTCACCACATCTTCCAACAAAGCCCTTACCTGCTCGGGGTGGCTAACGTCGGCCCGAACCATAGAAGCCGAAGTTCCCATCTGTTCAATCTCGTATTTCAAGGAAACTGCATCTTCCTTGCGAGTACGGTAGTTAATCCAGATGTGAGCGCCCTCTCTGGCCAACCGCAAGCTGATCTGCCGTCCAATTCCGGTTGCGCCGCCGGTAACCAAGATGCGTTGGTTCTTAAGACGCCCTTCTATCATTCAAGCACCTTCACATGAGCCTTTCCACGGACCGCCAGCTGGCCAGATAAGGTATAGATTTCAGTGCGGATCAGGAGCGTTCTTGTGGCATCCTGCTTGTTCTGGACTTCGCCCAGAATTTTGACTTCATCGCCAACATACACCGGATGGACGAAGTCAAGTGATTGCGCCAGGTACAGGCAACGCCGACCGGGAAGGTACATGCCTACCAGCCGGGAAAGAAGGCTTGCTAAGAACATGCCGTGGACAATCCGCCGGCCAAATGGAGTGGAGGAGGCGTATTCCTCATCCACATGCAGCGGATTAAAGTCACCGGAGAGAGCAGCAAATTGATCAATATCTTGTTCAGTCAGGGCATATAGGAACGATGCCTGGTCACCGACAGTGATGTCCTCGAAGCGAAGGTCAGCAGCAGTACTCACCCCCCTCCCTCCATTAACACGATGTATATCGTAATTTAACCGATCGAGTAACCACCGTCCACCACCAACACCGACCCAGTGATCCATCGTGCGTCCTCGGATAGAAGAAACGCCACCGGCCCAGCCACATCCTCAGGTTGACCGAACCCAAAGAGATGTTTGGCTTCGAGCTGAGTAATCTGTTCGGGTGAGAGCTTGCTCAAGTAGCTATCTGACATGGGGGTTCGGACAATGCCGGGCGCAACAACGTTAACACGGATCTTCTGGGGAGCCAGCTCCAAGGCCAGCGAACGAGTGGCTGACTCGATCGCACCTTTGGAGGCAGTATAAGAGACGAGGCCAGCGCCGCCCGTGCGAGCCGCCACCGACGAGAACAGTACGATTGATCCCTCCCTCGCCATCAATCGCGATTTCAGAGCCATACCCAACAACCCAAAACAGCCCTGAACATTAACCGCCCACATATTGAGGAGGCTCTGCTGAGACTCCATCATCAACGGACGGAGCTTATGAGTACCTGCCGCAAGAACCCATCCAAAGACAGGCCCCACATTTTTTTTAGTTCAGATAGAAGGAGCTTTAGAGTCGCCTCGTCAGTCACATCGCAGGTGCAGATCTTCGGGTTCTGCTCCGGTACGACCTTTCGCAATACTTCTTCATTTCTCCCGACGAGAACCAGGGCCGCACCTTCCTGCGCCAGCCGGATGGCACAGCTTCTGCCAAGGCCTGAGGAGGCGCCGGTGATGAGGATAGTCTTTCCTATAAAACGTTGCACAGCTGTTTGTCTCTTACTGAAAAACTAACCCGTTCTATTAGGAACTACGTTCAACGCGTTATCAGGCCAACGCACGACCGTAGCCGCCCAGGACAATCCGACACCAAATCCGATCATCAGCACCAGAGCACCGGGACGAATCTTACCCGCGCGCCACGCCTCGTAGAGAACGATCGGGACCGTTGAACCACTTGAGTTACCAACATCCTCGATAAAGAAATGGGTCTTCTCGGGCAGAATCTTCAGCTTCCGGAGCAAGTAGTCAAGCATATACTTGTTGGCCTGATGGAAAAGAAAGAGGTCTACATCATTCATTGATAAGGATAGCTCTGAAAGAATGCTGTGGATCGTTGTCGGAACTACTGAGATAGCAAAATGGAAGATGGCCGCTCCGTTCATGTAAAGATTCTGTTGAGTTCGGACGTTACCCTCGGTATCTGTGATTTCATTTGATGTCTTCTCTGAAATTGGAATGCGAAAGCCGCCAGCTGGTATCATTAAATATTTATGACCGGTGCCATCTGTCCCAAGTTTAAAACCCAGAAACCCCTGACCCTCTGGCACTTCACCCACCAGTGAGGCGCTGCCACCGTCGGCCAGTAACGGCACGACCGAACGATCCATGGGGTGAAGAGTCTGGCTCAGAGTGTCGCCCGTCAAGACCAAAGCTCGCGATGCAACTCCGGCGTAGATCATACTGTGGGCAACCGATAATGCATAGATATATTGGCTGCAGCCGAGGTTGATGTCAAAGCTTGCACATTCCGGCTTTAACCGCAGGCGTTCATGGAGTATGCAAGCCGTGGTCGGCAGAAAATAGTCAGGGGTCTGAGTACAGAAGATCAAGAGATCAATCGTTTGGCGATCGATTTGGTGGTCATCGAGCAATTGGCAGGCTGCATCATATGCAAGGTCTGACCCACATACCCCACGTGGAGCAACTCGCCGATGGCGAATACCCGAGCCAGAAAGCACCTTCTTCATCGTCTCAGGCCCAAAACGCTGCTCCAACTCCTCATAGGTCAGGGTTTTTTCTGGCAAGGCGGAAGTCACAGCCAGTATGCCCGTCGATCGCCCCATAGGGCAACCTCCTTGAAAATGTTTGGGAAGCGAATGATCTAGGATAGAAGACTCCCTGTCACGGTTGAAACGCAGAGTCTACTGCTTTGAGAATATCGCCAAAGGTTTTGGCATTGGAAATCACTTCTGGCCGAAGCGTTATGCCTAATCCCTCATCAATTAAGACCATAGCGGCCAGGTAAGCAACAGAATCCCAATTGCAGAAGGTGGAGAGTTCGGTTTCAGGTTGAAGCTCTGCAGGCACTACATCTAGAATCTGGGCAAACTCGCTGATGAACTCGCCTTGCGTCATGTTTCTTCTTTCGATTTATCTTCGATGATACTCTCTCGTGATGAGCAGGTACCAGCGCCTGTCGCCCGGGTGAAGGCAGTTGCCGGTATGCCGATAGCACTGAGCCCGGAGGCCAAGTTGGTCACCAGAAATGAGTTTGCCCCGAGCGAAGCACGTGCACCAATGCGGCGGCCAATATAAACCGTCGCGTTGGTGCCGATGAAGACATCGTCCTCGAGAACAGCCTGACCAGAGATGCGTGCACCTGGCGAGAGCACACAGAAATCACCCAACGAACTGTTGTGCCCAACCGTGACGTGCAAGTTGATTGCGCAATGGCGGCCCACTTTGGCGTAAGGGGCTAAGATTGAGCCGGCACCAATCACAGTACCCGGACCTATCTCGACGTGTTTGGCAACGATAACACTCGGATGCATGAGCAAAATAGGTTGCCAACCGCGCCTCTCTGCTTCGGTACATTCTTTCCTGCGGGAAGCTGGTGTACCAATCCCGCAGGCAAAACAAATGCCTTTCGGTAGGTGGATAGCCTCCTCAAAGCCACCGAGGAGGGGCCGATCATAAAGCGATTGCCCCTTCTTATTCGGCGCAGCCGGATCGATGAATCCGAGGAAGTCCCAGGTTGGGGCAATCGCATTAATGTCATCGATTATCCACAGAACTTCCTGAGCATATCCACCCGAACCGAGAATCACAAGCGGCTTCATTTTTACCTCCGGTCAATCGTGCTCATGGGTGATTCATCCAACACATCAATTGGCCGGTCCGAGATACTCTCCCATGGTCGCCTGTCCTGACTGAGTAATACCTTCGCGTTTGATAATTTTCCAAATGGTGATGGCAATTATTTTTAGGTCCAGCCAAAAAGATTGGTGATCTACATACCATGCATCCAGTTTGAACCTTTCTTCCCACGTCACGGCATTGCGTCCGTTAACTTGCGCCCAACCTGTGATACCAGGCATCACATTGTGGCGCCGCATCTGCTCCGGAGTGTAACGATTCAAGTATTGCATTAAAAGGGGACGCGGCCCCACCAAGCTCATATCCCCTTTTAACACATTAAATAATTCGGGCAACTCATCCAGACTGCTGGTACGTAAGAAGCGTCCTAAAGGCGTGAGCCGGTTGACATCTGGTAGTAGCTTACACTGAGCGCCACGGACATCGGTCATGCTACGGAATTTGAGGAGCGTAAATGGTTTCCCATGAAGACCAGGTCGTTGCTGGCGAAAAAGAATGGGGCGACCCGTTATTAAAATGATCAGAAAAGCTACAACAATAAATAGGGGAGACGATAGCAACAGTACCAGTGTTGATAATAGGACGTCCGTTGCTCGTTTTGTTGATGCGTAGAATAGCTTCATTAACAATTGATCTTTCATATCAATTTGAGAAGATCCCTTAAACGAAGGATACTAAGTAGTATCCGATAGTAGAAGTACGAAAACAACCTGAAGCCGAAATCTATGGCCTGATAGGTTTTCCCGCCACCGAGTTGTTGATATAGGCTTAGAGTGGGGCTCATTTGAGATATTATTTTAAAGTCAGATTGAGTCCGTAATGCCTGTACCCGCTGGCGCATGATCCATAGACGGCGAGGATGTTGAAATAACCACTTCATCACACGAGACTTTGCCGCAACATAAGCTTTGCCCTTTAAAATAGCATAACCCCACGCAAGAAGCTCTAAAACTAAAAGAAAAGGCACTAACGTCAGTATAGTAAATAGACTATAGTTACGGCATATCGTGAGATATCGCCCCCATTCATAAGAGCCAAACCGGGAAGGAAACATCTTTGGTTGGCTATATTTATGATACACAATTGAAGTAGGTACATATTCAATACGATAGCCTATCATTTGTGCTCGCCAACCTAAATCTACATCTTCAAATGAAGCATGCCATCCTGTATCGAGTTGATCAAAATCAGTGCTAAAACCACCTAAGCGGTGCATAAGGTCACGACGTATCATGAAACAACAACCTGAAACCGCTGCCAATGACTGGCGTAATTCGTGTTGCTGTCGAGGCTCGCCCTTAGCCCGAGGACCATACAGACCACTAAAATGCAATGTGTTACCTGCACCATTTAGCAATGCCGGCTGGTCGGCCAGCAAAATCATGGGTGTAACTAGGCCAATAAAATCATCTTCCTCCATCGCCCTAACCATTTCAGATAGCCAGTTCCTCTCTACTTCAACATCGTCATTACACACGACGATGTACTTTCCTTTGACCCTTTGCATTCCGTAGGCATTTCCACCTCGGTATCCTATATTTTGGGATAGTTCAATTACCTCAACTTCAGGATAATTGGCTCGAATGTGCTCCGGTGTACCATCGTTAGAGCAACTATCAATCACCAGAATGGAGTGATTAGAATAATTTTGCCTGAGCATTGTGGTCAAGCACTCATCGATATGCTGCCGTGAATTCCACGTTAGCACAAGAACTATAACAAAAGGGTCTGCCATCTTATTTATACATAGCGCATAGCGACATTAATCGGAGCAAAAAGCGTCATTCCTGCGAAAGCAGGAATCCAGAAAAACACTGGATTCCGGGTCAAGCCCGGAATGACAAACTGCATAGGACTCATGTCGTCATGTATAGATACGTTGTAATGCTTCGGCTTGGCGGAGAATTCGAAGGAATGCCTCTGCATTTTCCTCGTCACTTTGTGAAATCCGGTCAAGTTGTTGAGGAGCCTTCCCTTTCACTAACTTTTTCCAATTGGACGATTCTTCTAAAAAAAACTCGATTGTATTAGCGATCGATACAGGATCTAAGGGATCAAAATATAACGCCAAATCGCCACAAACATACCGCGCAAAGTCCCGGTCCGAGGTTAGAATTGGCGTACCAAAGGCCAGTGCCTCCAGATAGATTAAACCGAAAGTCTCAACCAACGTAGGCAAGAAGAGTGCGTCAGCAGTATATAAAACTGGACCGACTTCTTCAGGCTGCAATCGTCCTAAATTGGTCACTAAGTCTTGCTCAGACTCCAGTTTTCGCAAAAGGGTCACTTCTCCACGCCGTCGATTACCATCCAGTGTCAAAAAGAAATGCACTTTGCCAGTAAGCTTTCGTTTACGCAATTCACTAATCAAAGCAGGCAAGATAGCATGGTTTTTATGGGCATAGTATGTTGCCAGGAACAGTAAACGGATACCGGAAGATGAAGCCAACCTGGGTGAATATCCCTTATATTGGCTGGTTTTATATGTCTGTATGTGAGTTGGTAACGCTGGACGTATTACACGCACTCTCTTATCATCCATGCGATAGAACTTTAGTAGCCGATCAGCCATGACTGGGGTCTGAACGATGACTGCTTTCGCTTTATTAAACTAATGGTAAAAAATAACTTTACAAACATATTAAAAGGCTCTATAATGAAGAGCCATGAAACCATTAAAGATTACCAATCCAGAAGTGACAGAGGAGGCACTTCTCAAGCAGGCCACTTT
>Ga0315312_1001973_pt1 | contig 14862 bp, 17 predicted proteins | sample TDP7_MG_FD_203629 | JGI IMG/M metagenome (GOLD analysis project Ga0315312, IMG submission 203629) | Freshwater sediment microbial communities from Lake Towuti, South Sulawesi, Indonesia - TDP7 | ecosystem: Environmental > Aquatic > Freshwater > Lake > Sediment | place: Indonesia: South Sulawesi... | reverse complement strand
TCTAGAACATCTTTGTGAGCTAACTGACCGACTATTCCTTCATGAGGTTCGACAACGAAGCTCTTTACATTGCGCGAGAGCCAATGATACCTTCTAGCGGTTTGGAACTCAGGATTCATCCCTTGTTATCCCTACCGAAAATGCGAAATTAAACGAGTCTAAAGCCTTTCTGAAGACGGTATTGATAAAGCTTGGCATCTAGCGTCATTGGAACGATAACATATTCAGTCCTATATGGTTGCATGCTTGCCTAATCATGGTGGCCTTGCAGAGAGAGTTAACTTGGATGGATTTAACAATGTTGTTTATAGGGTCATGGTCTAGTCTTTATTGGAGGCTGACCACCTTGTCCACCTTGCCCACTTCTTACAGGAGCGCCAAGTAGCCAGTGGTCTTTAGGAACGAATGCTACCCGGATTCTAGGGCCTTTTGCGGGTTTTATCCTCTCAACCTGTATGCTGGCGTCGCGGAGAAAACTGCCGAGTTTTGTAGATGTAGACTTCCTATCCGAGTCATCAGCGTTCTCAGGGAGAAGTTTAGCTGTAATATCGGGAAGAGCGAAGGGAATCATGCCGCGCTCCAATAAGAGGTGGTCAACGTGGTCAAGGTGGGCAAATTCCTTATCTTTCAGCTCTGTGAAATCGGGTTTACATCAGTTCTTTAGAATTCGCATATATGACGGATTGAGACTGTTGAAAATACGCAGCTTCGATTCCCAAGTCGACCCAGTTGGCATTAGTGAATCTTGTTTAATTGGCTTTAGCTTTCTAGAACTTCACGGTTGCCATTTTTGCCTGTTCAAAAGCCCTGAAAAGTCCATCAATATCCTTAGTTTTCAACTCTACTTCTACACTTAATCCGCCTGTGGAAGGACCTCCACTAGCTCTTCCTCCAGCTTCAACATCCTTCTCGAAAGTAAGAATAATTGACTTTGATATTCTACCTTCTTTCGTAATGCTTAGAATTCTATCAAATGGGTAGTCGTTTCCAGCACAGTATATTGCTTTATTTGTAACTACAAGTGTTCCCTCAGCTTTAGACTTTCTAGTCTTATCCCTTCCAAAAGCTACATAGCCTACTGGCCCGAGCGCTAGCCAACTTGCGATTTTTCTTCCCGCTCCTCTATGCTCAGTACGTTTTACGATCAATTCGCCCTCTCCCTTAAAGAATGCTTTTTCCTCTAGTTCGGTAGGTTGTGTAACAGGTTGAGTTGGAAGTTGCTGCGCTTGAGATGTCACTGGCACCCCACAATCAGGACAAAACTTAGCTCCAGCTTGAAGCTGAAATCCACAATTACCACAAAATGGCATAACTCATCCCGTTGATTATAACATGTGTAATTTCTTATAATTGTTTCGCGGGCATCCAGCTATGACAATGCCAATAAGTAGAACCAGTATCGCAACAATAAGGTTGTTTCTTTTGATCTGTATTTGATTTCAATACAATAGAGCTTAGTTATGTTAGATTGGGAAGCTAACAACTAAGCAGAAATTTGCTAAGTCACGCTAAGTTATGTTGGCTCTTTCTCCATAGACATTTTATGTTATAACATGAAAACATTCTACTTTGTACGACAGCGTTTAAAAAGGAGTAGACATGTCATGTTATTCGATGAGATGCGAGGAAATCGCATTTTATCGAACAAAGCTTAAACAGATGTAAATCCTGAAGAAGTAATCAGAGGTCTGCGAGAAATGAGTTCATCAGTCGTTGTTGCCATCAAAGCGGTGGATGAAGCAAGTTCTGTTTTCGGTAAGATTCAAGCGAGCCTCGGGGTTCTAGGCAGTTCTCTCGGCCAGCTTGGCGGAGGCTTCCAATCTGTCGGCAACGTGATCAGCGGATTTGCTGGCGCCGGAGTTATGGGAGCTGCGTCCGCGGCACTTGGTGAAGGGATTGAAAGTCTAAAATGGGCGATTGGTGAAGCCGCGTCTGCGGAGCAGGCGATGAAGAACCTTTCTATCGCTGTTGAGAAGTCAGGTACAGCTTGGGAGAATGTCCGTAAACCAACGGAAGAATTTCTCTCTGGCCTGCAGAAGGTCACCGCTTATTCGGATGAGCAGCTTGCCGGAACCTTTGAGCGATTATTAACATTCGGCATGGACTACGACGAAGCAATGAAAGCCGTGAAGACCACGGTTGATTTAGCCGCTGCGAAACACATGGATCTTCAAAGCGCAGCCGACCTAGTCGGCAAAGCATTCATGGGAAACACTACGGCTCTCCAGCGATACGGCATTGACGTGCAGACGAGTAAAGAAGCTTCAGCTGCGCTTAAAGAAGCAGTCGATAAAGTCGCCGAGGGATTGGAGGCTGCGGGAACGGATACAGATAAATTCGCTGGAGCTCTTGAAAAGGCAAGTATTCCTCTCTCAGATACAGAGGGGAAGATGCGTCCTCTCAAAGAAGTAGCTTCCGATCTAGTTGGTGCTTTCCAGTCTGGGAAAATTCCAGCGGAAGACTTTGATAAGGCGATGAAAGCGCTCGGCGTTAATGTTGATGCGTCTAAGCTGGCTGCTGAAGGGTTTCCAGAGGTTATGAGTAAGCTTAACGAGCAGTTCGGAGGGACTGCGGTTGAGCAGGCGAAAACATACGCAGGAACCCAGGAACGTCTCAAAAACGCTACGAGCGATCTAGGTGAGAAGATAGGGCAGATTCTCACCCCCGCCCTAACAACCTTAAGTGAGGGAATGATTCCAGTCGTCGATCAGCTAGGTAAAGGCGTTGATGCAATCGGCAAATGGTTTACTGAAGTCGGCAAGATGCCTGAGGTTAAAGCTGTTACCGACGAGATTGGCAGAACGTTTGAAGGCTTACAGAAATGGTTTGGAGACGTCGCCCGCACTGCAGGCGAGATTCTAGGTCCCGCGTTCAACGATCTCTGGAAGGCGCTTAAGGATCTCTGGGATGCGCTTTCACCAATCGGAGAGGCTTTCAGCACGTTGTTCAAGGCTTTCAGTGAAGGCCAAGGCTCTGGAAATATTCTTAAAGATCTTCTAGGTTTTATGGCGCTTAGCATCAAAGGCATTGCTGAAGCCATTAGACTAGTTGCGCCAGTCATCAAAGCTTTCGCAGAGGGCTTTAAGGAAGCCGCTGAGATTGCAGGGCCGTGGATCACTAAGATAGTTGACGCTGTTTCAGGGGCTCTCACGACGATTAGGACGGCTTTCGAAGGATTCTACAATTGGCTGGTAGGTAAATCACTTTGGCAGGATTTATGGAATCAGATTCTAAACATCGCGGGAACCGTGATTACAACTCTTCTCGGAGACTTAGGAACTAAACTGTTCGAACCGATCAAAGGAGTATTCCAAGACATAGGAAAAGCAATTGAAGGGATTTGGAATACAGCTTGGGATTCGGTTAAGAAAACTGCAAGCGATGCGATGGATGGAGTCACCGGCTTCCTCCGGGCAACCGGCATGAAGGATCTGGCTGATACTATGGATTCCGGTTTCGACGCTGTTCAAGCTGCTTGGGCAGGCGATTGGGATACTGCAAAAGCAAAGGTTTCTGACACATTCACAAACATTGAGGCGACCACCGGACTCAAAATGGATTCGCTTAAAAGCGCGATTTACGCTGGGATGGACCTTATCAAAGGAGACTGGAAAGGCGCTTGGGGTAATATCGAGGACGCTCTTTCCACGACATGGACTGACATTGAAACTAATACTAAACTCGCTGTAGAATCAGTTAAAACCGTAATCAACACAGCGTTGGGGGAGATTAAAACCGCTTTTGAAACCGGTTGGAAGGCTGTCATGGAAACCGTCGAAACCGCTTGGAGCACTATTACCGGAACCACGTCAGCCAGCACAGAGACGATGCAAGGGATTGTGCAGGGAGGAGGAGACGACGTTGTTCAAACCTTCCGAGATGTTAATGATAGGCTTGCCCGTCACAGTATTTGGCCTGAAATGTGGGCGTCAATAGTGAACGTTACAGAAGACGGAATGAGGAGAATACATGAGGCGGTGAATTGGGTGCCGATGGAGATGCGAACGCAAACGTCTCTAGGACGCGTATCCGACATCATCGGCCAGACAATTAACAACTGGATGCAGGGAATCTCAAACTTCTTCAACTGGCTCACCGGCCGCAGCGTCTGGCCTGAAATGTTCGAATCAATGGAGGAGCAGACAGTTCAAGGATTACAGGATATTTCCGGTGCGATGCAGCGAGGTTTAGGTGAAGCCGTAGCCCCGACTGTTTACAGTTTCGGGGAGGAAGCAGCGGCACCTATGGAGCAGAGGCTTACGTTTCCAATCACCGTCAGCCTCGACGGCGAAGTGATCTACCGCCGTACAGAAGAGTATCTTGTCAATCACATAAATCTACGGGGAAAGAAGGGGGCTTAGAAATGCCGGCAGAGCAGGCTGGAGTAATGACGTAAAAATGCTAGGGGTACATGGTTGGCGCGGAAATCTAGACGACTTCAAGTTCTGGAGTCATTATTTCGGCATCGAAATGTACCTATTCTTGAGCGCCAACATTTTTTTCAGCGATGAAACCGTGCTACGGATGGTTAAACTTGAAATCGACGGGTTTCTAACCTCAAGCGGCGTACTTACCGTGACAAGTAACAATCTGGAGAAACTTAAGGACAGCGTAGAGCAATTGAAAAAGGCAGAGCAGATTCTCAAGCGACTCAAACCGAACCGCATCCGCGCAATCAGCCAAGTCTATGGATAGTTGAAAGCCACTGGATAAGAGGATCTATCAACAACTGGATGCTTGGTGTCAGCTCTAATTTCTCTTGACATGCTGGGCAGGCGATTTTATGCTTAATTTGTTCAGGGCCGTATCTAAGGCGTATAGCATTCGCTGCGCGCGTATCCATATAATGCTTTTCTAAGCTTCTCTTCTCTATCCTTCATCTGCTTTGAGAATTCAGCGCTAGGTTCAGATGTTGGCGCTTCTTGAGGCTTCGCATCTTTATTAATGATTATTTCTGTGGCTTTCAGGTGCTTTACAAGCTTTTTCGGTTGCTTTTCAAAGAGAACCACTTTTCCGTCAGGAGTTGCATAGCCGATCTCGATAGCAGGATAGCTGCCGTCTTCCAGAGGCTTACCTTCTTTGAAGATCGATCTTGTTTTGCCACTCTTCCTCCAAGCCTCGTCAAGTTCTCTATTTCGACGCTCCATTTCTTGAGGCGTCAAACACCACCGGATCGTGATTGAGCCGCTACACTTGTCGGAGTAGATCGGAATTTCTCCAGAATTGAAACTTGCAAGCCTAGAGCCTTCAGTTCTATCGACTCGCTTGAACCAATATTCAAATTGATCTTTAAAATCGTCGTAGAACTCCACCCATTCCTCTTCGGACATTTCAGGATACTCGTTTTCTAAACTCGTGGCGGCCTTCTTCATAGTTTCTTCTTCGAGTCTCCATTGTTTAAGGCGTTCTTGCTCTCGTCTATCTACTTCTTGGAGAAATAGTCTCTTATTTTCATCCGTCAATTCATAGTAGACTTTCGGAATCTTTCTCAGCGTTCCTTTTTTCGTTTGAACAACTTCGCATTTCTTTATTCCTCCAGAAACGAAGCCGAGTTCAAGCATTCTGGTTAGATACTTCTTTAGCAAAGAAATTTTGAATCCGCCGTATTTGCAAAGGTCGCTGAAGCATAGTTTTCCTTGGGCGTCAAGCTGGCAGATGATTCGGTGCATATATTCAAGATTGAACTCTGCCATAATCGGCCTCCACCCATCCTTCCCTTGGAATACTTTAATTTGGGCAAAGTGACCTTATAAGGCTATTGGAGAAGTGATAAAATGGCACTTGAAATCCGGTATAGGTTGGAGCGAGCCCTAAAAACAATCCCAGAACTGCAAGAAAAGATTGCTCGGCTTGAGGCTGAGAAGGAAAACTTCTTGCTTGGACGCGGCAGAGAAGATCCATCTGAACGCTTAGAAGAAGCGAAGAAAGAACTCAACCTTCTATTCGAAATCAAAGCGGTGGCTGAGAGGAAGCTTGCGGAGTACAAGAAGAACGAAGGTGAAGCCAATAAGATCAGGGAGGAGTATGAAAAGATCTTCAAGGGGAAGGTTCTGCCAGTAGTTGAACAGCTGAAAGCCTCGGCAGAAGAGATGAAGGACGCGATCAAAGTTTTAGAAGCGCAGTATGCGCCTTTGAAAGCTCTGAAACAACGCCATGAACAAATCTATGGAGAACGTCTTTTCGGGCCGGCTTTGCCCGTCATAGACCCTACATTGAAAGCGCAACTAGCCACGTTGGAGCTTCCGGACTACGCCAAAATCAAAATTCAATCCGAAAGTGAAGTTATGCGCGAGAGAGGTGAGCGCTAGTGGACTCGGAAGAGCAGCGGCAAGTCGAGGAAGAAATTAGGTTCCGACTGTTCGGCTATCGGCGTCATAAAGAAGGATCTATCGAGAGAACATTTTTTGAAGCTGACGACCAGATTGTGGAAGAGAAGCCGACTGAAATTGAGCGATTGATTCGAGAGCGATTGTATGGTCCTGAGGCGATTGAGGCATCACAGAGAGAAGCGACCAATCCGGAAACAGGACAAACTTTTGAACAGATTCAAGAGAAGCTGGAACAAGGATTCACTGCAGAAGAGGTAGATGAGCTTTCAGTTGCCATCAGAACACGCTTCTATGGACCCAGCCAAAAGGAAAGGGATAGAGAGGAAGTTTCATCCGAAATCATCACAACTACTTGCCCAAAAAGAAGGGCGATCATGGAAGGGGCTCTTAGAGGCCCAGTGGATGCTGAGATATTGAATCGCAGCTGCGATTGGTGTCTCTATAGAAACGGACAATGCGATTTCCAAGTGCTGAAAGGAATCAGTAGGTCCCATGAAACTTGAGCAAAACAACTCGTAAGACAAGTAAACCAGTGAGAGACGAACAGAAGCCGATCTTTCACTGTGGAGGCGAATCTGATTTCGAAAGAATTGCTGAGGCTGAGGATAAACTTCTGACCAAGAAGCCGGGTGTAAAAATTCTCTCAACTGCTAGGAGGATTCCAACAGGTTGATTGAAGAGAAGAAAATGCTTCCGAACCCCGAGGCCATAGCTATCAGAACCTTGCAGTCGGAGAAAGCCATCTTAGAGAAACAGATTGCGGATATCCAAGAACAGAAGCACCTCACCCTAGTCAGCGAGATTGCTGAAGCGAGGCTGCAAGTTGGGATGATCAAGAAAGAGCAAGTAGGATCTGAAACCGAGCGCTTGCTGAAGTTGCCCGATGCTGCTTTGCAGATAATGAAGGAAGATACGCGAAAGGTCATCGAGAAGCTTGCTTCGAGGCGACATCTCTATCGATAGCAGTCAGCCATTGAATCACCCTCCGGGACCAGGGAGTACGCCACTCTGGTCCTCCTCCTTTGAAGGTTTGAAACTTGGATAAGCGAGTTAGAGAACTCTGGGCTTTGAAGAGGAAGGAGTATAAACGCGAAATCGTTCATTCCACTACAAGAATGAAAGTGCCTTTCTTAGAACTTCACGAATTTCGGGAAGTTGTTTCAGCCTTAGGTTTCTCTACAGTCAAAGATATGGACTCAGAGCAAATTGTGCTAGCTTGGTGGAAGATCCCTCTCAGTGAGAAGATGAAGCAACATGGGTAGAGCGCCTAGTTTCGGCAAGGGTTTCGGCACAGGCTTCGACATTGAGGAGATTCCAACTCCTCCTCCAGCGAAGCCTCCGGAAATACCGCCGGGAGCAATTCGTCTTCCTCCAGAACTACATCCATACCGCGTCGAATTCACGTTGACAGGTAAAGTCGCGAACCGCTATGAAATCAGCTTTCTCCTAAAAGGAATCGTGGCCAATCGCTTTGAGAAACAATTCACGTTGAAAGGGCAAGTTATTCCTACCTTACGGTTCAACGAATTACTCTTCTATGTCGCGGCGCTTGAATCTGTTGAAGACGATGAGGAAGATTTTGACCTCGCTCTCATTTACCTTGCCGCTAGTCTTCTCTTAGAAAATCAGGAGAGATGCGATGTCGAAGATTAAGATCGATCGCGCCCTCCGCAAAGGAGGTAAGATCTCAGCAAAGGCAATTGCAATTTATTCTAATAAGCTGAAGGAGCAGCTCATATCGTCAACTGAAAAAGCGGAAAAACCACAAGTTGAAATCTTTTTGAATTGGAATGAGAAGAGAAAAGCTCAGGAAATAGCTCTGGTCCTATCTGGGGAGCATCGCGCCGAACCTTATTCCTATTGGCAGAAAGATCCGAAGGAGTGGAAGACTTGGGGGCGTCTAATTTTGGGTCCGGAGGATGCTGCGCTTCTACTTGAGAAGTTGCAAGAGGTTCTCAAATACTGTCGGAGAAGGCCGGGCGCTGCAGAGGTATCTTTAAGGGACTTCTGTTTTCACATCGTTGATCTCTCCGATAGATATCAACTTCTATTTGAAGCGCTGCCGCCTAACAGACCCTACGCTGTATTGGGAATGACTCGAATGAAGAAGAATATTTTAAGAGAAGAAGAGCAAGCGCAGAAAGCTCTGGAACGCCTAAAGAAGTGCCGGAAATCATGCAGATAAGTTTACGGCTTTCTGAAAGCATGCATGCGAAGGTGCGCGAGAAAGCTAGAGAGCTAGGGCGTTCGGTAAACAGTTATCTGGTCCAACTGATTGAGAGCGATCTGCAGCTTCCTGAAAGCCGGGTCCCACTTGAAACTCCAAGCGTGAAGAAATCTCCTATAATGCTTGATGCGGAAGCACTACTGAATTGGTCTTTGGAGCATAAAGGCGAGGAGCCAAACGATGAAATCATGATGGAGGAGTTCGGTTGGACTGAAAGGATGATTCCAGCTAGAAGGAGTCTATTCAAAGCATTATGCAGAAGAGACCCAAGATTCAAAGAAGTTAGGGAGAACTTCATTCGAAGAGTATTTGATGCCTTAAGCGAGATGCAAGATGAATATAATAAGATCAAAAACATCGATAGAAAACAACTTTGTGAGAAGTTCGAGGTCTCTGGGCGATACTTAGATCTCGTCTTGAAGGCTTTGGAAGCAAGAAACGCGATCACTTTAGAGGAGCATCATACCGCTTGGGAAGCGGAGAGTATTATTCTTGGGATTCCATGTAGAAATCGAGAATGCTTCGGAGTGTTAGGTAGGACGGGTCCAGCCGCATATAAATGCAGTAGATGCGGTGGAGAATGGAATCTAGCAACGGAGCTTCTCCAATTTCTTAGGGAAGGCGAGAGAGATAGAAAATACACAACGAAGGAACTTAGAGAACACTTCAACGTCTCATGGTTCCATGTGGAAGAGGCTTTCAATATCCTTCTAGCGAAAGGGCTTTTAATCAAGGACAAATCGGGAAATCTAAGGCCGAAGGAGAATTCTAAGCCGTCCTAATAAGCAACAGCTTCCACATGTGTATGATGTTCACGATATGCATGAAGTATCTTAGTCCCTATGCTATTACACACACCTACACATGCATGCAATCATAATGGATGCATGCAGGTGAGCGTGTGTGCTAGGCATAGGGGTTAAATCCAATATTCACTATATGCACAACTGGAACAAATGACGTCCATGGGCAGCAAGGACCTAGAATAGAGGGCCCCTGCTTCGTTAAGAGAAATTTAAAAAAAAAATTTGGCGATATACGACGCCGTATAGATATACAATGCGGTATAGGACCACAACGTCCTCTTGTCCACGGACGTCCAAATTGGACATTCATGGATATGCGGACATTCCCCAAAAAACTAAGCGGAAAAATGCTAACTGATGCCTAGTTCTCTCTGGAAAACCAGAATCGGCGCAAAACCTATGAGAAACGCCGCGTGTTTTCCGGCGCTTGTGCTTGTGCGACGTCTAGAGATCCGCGACGATGATTAACATTCTAACAGGTTAACATTATTTAAGAACTAGGCAGAACTTAACGTTTTTCTGCTGAGTTCCACGTTCAATGCTCTTTTTATATGTTCGCTATCAGTGAACTCAGAGCCTTTGTGCGGTTTAAAACCAGTCGGTTAAGAAAAACATACGGCGTTGTATATGTATACGCGGCTGTATATCATTTGCTATTGATAGCAGATGCTATCCCTATGCTTTATTTACTATCCCTGAAAAGGATAACGTCCTCATGTCCGCGAACGTCCATCCTGGACAAACGGGCAATAGCTTGATCCCTATAGCTGGCGGCGATGTTGAATGTGGGGCCTTCTTCCATGGACCTATGGAAGGACAATTCGACCATGGAAAGAGTACCCCCGGAAATACTCTTTCAGGTACAGTACTCGCGGAATAGGCTGCTAGGGTCCAATTCTTTCATTGGGAAGACTGGTTCGTTTAACGAAAAAATTTAAAAAAATTTGAGGTATGCGATGGGGGAGGGTCCTTAATCTTAATAGGGCTTCAGCATCTCGATCAAGGGAGCAATTTTCTCTGGGTCTTCCGCTTCCTCGCTTTCGAGAATTGATCTGAGCGCCCCATTCAGCAAACTCTGAGAAAGCTTCGTGACGTCACCATGCTCCTTATCGAAATACCGGGCTACTCGACCAGGGATCTCCAATCGAATCGTTTTCAACCTTTCACCTCCTTTTCTTACTCAAGTATTTTCATGGTTGAGAAAGTCTAAAAAGATTACGGTTAACCGTAAAACCGTAACTACATATAACCATCGTTAAGGACAGTTAAGCAAGGCTCCTTACGCATCCTCAACGTTAAGGATCGCCAAATCTCACATGTGTAGAAGCGCTGGTATGTGCGAAAATACTATCTGTGGTAAACCTAGTAGATGGCGATCGGGGTGATTTCTAGATTCCTGTTTTCTACGCTCCAACTCACTACTTTGCCAAGGCAGGTAATCTTTACAAGTTTACCTCTTCTGAATGTATTTACGCCCGAAGGCGTCGTATAGTTCTTCGTGCAAATGATTTGAATTGTCACTTTCTTGTCTTCTTGCACGAGCCACTTGTTGAGCGGATGAATAAAAGAAAGTAGATAGGCATGGTCAGTGACGTCGGCTACCATGAACTCAGTCAAAATTGCGACGTAACCAGAGCTCTTAGATAGCCTTTCCATGTCCTTTAGCGCAAATTCCTTCATTTTGTCGGATACATAGCTTTCCTCAAGTGCAGAAGGAATATTCAAATTGAATCTACTTCGCATCTGATTACACATGGATACGAGTTCATCGATTGAAGATTTCTCATATTCAAAATCTTCTAGTCCAAACGCTATCTGGTCCTTTTCAAGAAGATGCTGCTCTACTCTGTTGTACATTATCGCCGTTGATTGCTCCATCTCATAAGTCTTGGTTATTTCTTCAAGGCTTCCCTTTTCATAACTGGGCGCTGCAATTCCCAATTTGGCAGCTATACCCTTCTTAGTTTCTTCACTTTTCCGGGTCTCAATTCTTCTGGGCTCAAGTTCCTGAGATACTTGATGATACAAATCCTTGACCTGATTCTCATCTATATAGTAAAAGGTCTTTGGTCCCATCCTCTGGATTGCTTCTCTCTTTTCCTGACCTGCTTTCGGCGTCAATGTTCGTGCTCGAGCACGGTTTATTGATTCCGTAATCCTCCTAATTCCATCTAAATCCGCGAAACTGGCAATGTCATACATGCGATGCCTCAAGTATCTAATTTCAGTTCTGCTTCTTAACCATAGAAGTGTAGACACAAGGGCAATGACAAGAGCGAGTAACATTTGTAACTCACTTAGTTCCAGAACATCCCAAGCCATATCTATCCACATCTAAATCTATAATTGGTGCTTACTTCTTAATTTTGCTTCAGCCAAAAATAGGAAATTATAGTATGAAAATCAGGTCTTTCATTTTCGACAAATATAAGAGTGTAAAACCACAATGAATCTTAGGGTTCAGGGAGTGTCAGAACAGGTATCAACGATTTTTCTCGGCATCTTGATCGCTTTCATAGGGATTCTCATATCCTTTGTTTTGGGAGTGCTTGGGTTCTATTCAAAGTTACTCGAAATAGTGAAGTCTCTGACCAAAATTGAAGAGCACACAGGCAGGATAACGGGCCTTGAAGACAAAATGATTGAGCTGAGGCTGGCTTTTGAAAAAGGCAAACTGAGCAGCATTCCTGTTGAACTACCAAAAAGCAAAGCGCAGTTAGTCGTCACGGTAAAGAATAGAACTGACAATGCAACCCAGTTTGAAATAACTGCAAGGGAACCTATCCCTACAAAAATTGCAAAAACTTCTGTTGGGATATTGCCACAGCTTCAAGGAGCCATCGTCTCAACCTACCAGATAACATTTACGCTAGGAATAATTGATGCGGCAACAGCCGCAGAAATCATTAAAAAATTCTTGGACGTTCTTGACGAAGAATGGTTCAAAGAAAAACATTGGGAAGATATTTTCAAATCCCGATTCGGAAGACAAGAAATTTGAAATGAATCTCGAATATCGTTTCACAGCCAGAAAACTGAGCCCTTATTTCAAGCTAAGGCTCTTTTGATCACGATCTTGTGGTTGCCAGGTTCCTTAGATCTATGGATTTTTGAAGCTATTCTTCTCGCATTCTTTTAGTAGAACAGAAAACATCTCCTCAAAGATTTCGTCGATACGTTTCGAGTAAGGCATCCAATATGCGCTCCTACAGACAAAAAGATAGTCAACGTGGAGATTGAAACGAGGCAGATCATCAACCGTCACGACGCGAGCGTCCAGTTCCTCCTGCTCTTCTGTCACCTTGTGGTGAAACTCACGCTTCGGATAGACGATATACGTCGTCTCTGGATTCAGAAACCTAATCCAATTACCTTCTGAAACAAACTCAGCCGGAACATTCCCGTATTCATCCCAATCAGACATATCATGATGCGCATCAAAATTCACAAGCAAGTTGATCGCTTTGCTTTCAAGCAAGTTGTAGATTTTGTCGTGTTCGGAAGCTCTGGCAACTGCCGTTTCTTGATCTAGATTGAGCCCTTTCTCTCTAAGAATTCTTCCGATATCTTTCGGTGGAAAATCCGCAAATCTATCTATGTCGCTCTCCGAAAAACGAGTATAGTCAATATCAATGTCTCGAATAAAATAGTCAAAATCTATGGTAACAACCACGCTCATTCGAGTCTTCTCCTTACCACGATTTTTCCGTTGCTGAGCTCCTTCACCAAGTCCCAGCCTTCATCGAGATAGCCGGTAAGCTCGTCTTCGCTTATGATTCGGCTCTCGAAAGGCTTACCTCCGTTATGCTCAGTGCCTCTTCTCTCCAGAATGTCTTGAATGAATTCTTGAAGGATCTCTTCCTTCTCTTTCTCCGTCCATTCATACGGGAACTGCCAGACCCTTGGGCCTCCATGCTTAATCGCCTTCCGTGCAGACGCAAGCTTCCTGACGCCTTCCTCCCTTAAGATCTCATCAGGCTTATATCCCCAATCTTCCAGCTGTTGGCGCAGTCGATCAAGCCTCGTCACTAATCCGGCTTTAAATGATATGATGTTGAACGCACCTTCGACCTTCGCGTATTCGATCTCAAAATCTCTTGGATAGAGTTTATCGAGCTGATTGTACCCCAGTTTATCCAAGGCATGTCCAATGAAAAACTCTGAGATCGCTTCCTTAACCCCTTGATGGCTGCATTCAGTCTTAAAGATGTCTCTAAGCGTGTGAGGCGTAAAATCCTTCTTCACCAAACCGGTTTGACGCTTCAAAACTTGAACCTGCTTATCGATGAGTTTACCTGTTATCGGTTTGCCCATCTGCGTCAGAAAGATCGGTTCGCCTTCCTTAACCTCTCCTCTCACATTCAAGAACTCTTTCAATGCGTCGACTGCATCGCGTCCGATGAAAGTGAAGTATTGCGGCCTCTCCTTCCTCGACGCTATAAGATTAATTTTGATCGGACATTTGCCTTCTCGCAGTTGTTTCAGAACATTCTTCGCTTCGTCTGTATTGAATTGCTCGCAGAACTCCCCTACTCTCATCCCCGATTGCAGAAGAACCAGGATTACCGTTTTGTATTTGATCTTCGCAGGCCCGATAAGCTTCTTAACGTCTTCAAGCCGCATCGGCTCTAAACCCGTTTTCTCTCTAAGCCTCTTCTCATCAACCTCGCTTATCGTTAAATCAATCTTCTCCTTCGGCAAGGAACATCTATTCGATTCATAGAAGCTCCTGATCGTCCGCCATACTTGGTTTCGATATACATACGATTGGGTCCCTAGCTTACCGTTGAACAGAAACTCCTTCGCGATGTCGATATGCTCGTATTCTCGGCTCTCCTTCTTCAAAGCCTTATAGTCATCTAAAAGCTGCTTCGCATCCGCGAATCCTCTCTTGCTTTTGAGCCACTGAAAGTAATGGTAGATTATATGCTCGTATACCTTCCGCGTGTATTTCGATCGACGCGCCTTCTCCACAAGCCATTTTTCAACTTCAGGGTTCTCTCGAACAAACTTCTCTCGGAACGGCTTTACTTTAGATTCCATTTCCATCACCAGCCTCCCTAAATCTCAGATGGCCTAAAGTTCTTCTCCATTACTATCGGATCGGATTGGATCGCATAGACTCGCTCGCTCTTTCTCCTTTCTCTCATAGTCTCCCAAGCCTTCAAGGCCGCAAGCCTCCGCTTAGAGTCCGCCTTCCCATTCCTATTCTCATCTGGCATCCGCCTTATCCGCTCCCAAAGGTTGCTACGCTCCCAACTGGATAAGACCTTTCCATTCTCCTTCCAAACCACCTTCCCCATCTCAATCGCCAATATACCTATGGTTCAGCGCCTATTTAAACGTTGATTTTCGCCTTTATGGTTCCTTTAACCCTTGTTGAATCACCGTCCATTTTGCATCTTCAGAGACGAAAATTGCATGGTGGTAGATTGAGTACCCTGCCTGTATCGCTACACCGTCTACTTTGGCGGTCATCCTACTCGAATACTTCAATCTC
>Ga0315312_1001972_pt1 | contig 14866 bp, 19 predicted proteins | sample TDP7_MG_FD_203629 | JGI IMG/M metagenome (GOLD analysis project Ga0315312, IMG submission 203629) | Freshwater sediment microbial communities from Lake Towuti, South Sulawesi, Indonesia - TDP7 | ecosystem: Environmental > Aquatic > Freshwater > Lake > Sediment | place: Indonesia: South Sulawesi... | reverse complement strand
TCAGGTTGGTAAATACTTTGGAGATCGGAACCTCGTCATCGGCGACTTTCTGTACATCGTCGATGGTCTTTTGGGCTATCCTTAACGCATCATCGAATTGTGCCTCAACGCTCTCGGTCGTGGCCTTGCCTGATGTCTCCAACCTCGCAAGATTTGTGCTCAACCATTCCAAGACACCGGCGAGTTTGCCAGAGTATTGAATTGGGTAATCAGTTAACCCATAGACAGGGGGCTTGCCCCCTGGGTATAACCTAGAGAAGATGCGATTTATATCAGCGGGGCTTTTCACAAGGCGGGAAGACAGGGCATTTTTAATCCCCATCGCCACATCTTCTGGATAACCCGCCTCTACAATGGCTTTGTAAGCATCATCGGCAAATTGTGGCCTTGAGGTTTCGACAATGCCAGTTAGCCTGTGGAGTACACCTTCGGCCCTAAAAGCGTACTCCATATTCCAGAAGGCCCGCCCAGCCATTACCAGGCTTTCCAGATTAGCGTGATCTAGCGTCCATTTAATAGCCCGGCCTAATCCGCTTAGTTCAGGGCGCTTGGTATAATCAACTATTGGGCCTAAAAACTTGACGACGGGCTTTGTGGCTTCTTTCCCCGCAAACCTCTCTATGGCTCCAATGAGGTAGCCCCCCATCCAGTTCTCGGGCTTGCTTATCAAGGGGATACCCAACCTTCCCGTTACTGTCCTTGCCTCAAGCCCGATGCCAGCGGTAGCCAGCGTTTGATTCACATAATCAGGCATAGTAAGGCCGAATCTGCCGAACCTAGTGGCGAAGTTGCCGTGTGGGAAAAAGCCGTGCGAGAGTGACTTCGTACTATTATCCAGAAAGTTCACTGCTCCCCAAGAAGGACTTGTCGACAGCCACATCTCTTTCATAAACTGCATGGTCTCGCCCATGAAGTGTCGATCCCTGACCAGGTTGACCCCCAGTTCGGCGGCCTTTTCCTGTCTGGCAATCCACTTTATATAACCAAGGACGGCGTCCTTAGTGCCAGCCGTAGCCATTAACCTACTAAGGTCAAAACCTCCTCGCTCGGCGAACTCTATAAAAGCCTGAAGCCTTGCTGCCACATCGTCCGTAACCCCTAGTACCCTGGCGATATCTCCTTTCTCGGCTGCGATTCTGGCGTTTTCAAAAAATTGTCCCAGTTCAAATTTCGTGCCGCCAGAGAAGGCCGTATCCGCCTGTTGCTCAACCCACCCAGGCATTCGGGTCATGGCCCTTTCCCAGAATTTAGCGGCCTCATCAGCATATCGTTCAACCTTGGCTCGCTTGGATAGTTCAACGAGCGTGTTGATTACGGGCATTGCCTTTAATCCTCGCCATGCCAAACTTAGGGGGACTGTAATAGGGGCAAACATCACCTTCCCCGCCGGCCCCAGGGGAATATACCACCAAGGGGTAGTGATTAGATTCATTGCCAACTCAAGGTTATCGTTGCGATAGTCCCGCATCAGGTCTTCCATCGTTAGTTCGCCGGAAGCCACCTTATCCCGCAAATCTTTTTTGAGGGATGGTTCCAGGGTTAGCATCGACCAAACCATTTCGTTCTCGTCAATGGCCGATTTGAGTTCTTCCTGATTCAGAAGCGGGTTGGTCTTACCCTCTTCTTCCATGCCCCTGTAAAGTTCTTCCCTAATCCCCGCTGGGTATAGTGGCCCCTGAGTCCCAGGAAGACCAAAAGAAAGCATAGCAAGATTAGGGGTTTTTTCTACCTGCCTGAAGAAGACAGAGAGCGCAGCATTTTTAATGTCATCAACACGCTTGAATATCCCGCCCACTATGTCGAACCAAGCATATAAGGCCCCCATCCCCGCACGTTGAACGAGATTGCTAAGGGGTTCGCTGGGGGCATGGCCAAATTCCTCGGCCTTTTCAGGCCCCAGAAGATTCCTTACTTCTTCTGCTACGCTTTCTCCGTGTCGTTCAAATCCAGGGATTGCCGTGCTTTCCATAACCGCAGTTGGCGCAGGGAGGATTGCCCTGATCGCTTCTGGTATGGCAGCCAAGGGTTCGACCAACTGTATTTTAGTTCGCTCCAGATAGCCAGGCGATAACCAGTTGACAAATCGTTTGGCAATCTCTAGTGGCTTTAATCGCTCAACCCCAGGGGGCAAGACTGGTGGCTCGGCCATCTTTCTTCTTTCCTCTGGAGTGAACAACATCGGGGGCATAGGCACTAACCTTTCTGTCTCTGTTAGGCTCTGTTTCAGACTCTCGTACTTCGTCTTCTCTTGAGGAGACATCTGCGGTTCGTAGGGCCTCGCCCGTTCTATCTCGGCACGAATAAAGCCAACATCAGCAGGGATGCGATCTGGAAAAATAGGAGGACGGGTTATCTCTATTTCCTCCTGTGGAATCGGTGGCGTGGGGATCCGCACCCTTGCCACCCTTTCTTTTATGGCCCGTAGGATATCTGGTTGTATTGGAGTAATCGTCAGCGCTTCTTTTATGGCTTGTCGCTGCTCAGGGGTTAATAACTGTGTGGTTGGTGGTCGTAGGGCAGGGTAGGGGGCTACTGGGGGTCTAGCCCTTACTTGCGGAACCATCTCCGCTCTTTCCTCTGGGGGACGTTCCATCGCTGGTATTCGAGGAATCGGTTGGGGGGCCGGGGGGGGCGTAGGAGGTATTGCCGGGGGTCTGGTGGGGGCTTGCGGCAATGCGGCCCCAGCCCTCCATATGGCAACAGGGCGGGGCATAGCGGCCCTTGTAAGCCTCTCTCGCTCCACCAAGCGTTCTTTGCGTGCCTCCAACCTTTCTCGTAAGCGGGCCAACCTATCTGGCGTGGGTATAGGGCTTACCCTAGTTACGGCAGCCCGACCGATGGCTCTTGGTGGCCTGGGCACACGGGGCCTGGAAACTTTTAGCGTTGGCGCAGGAACCCGCTCAAGTAGCGGCGGGCGAGAAGGGCGTGGTTCTCTCGGTCGCCTGCCTAGTCTTTCTTCGATCAGTCTTGGTAGTCTTGCCATTTACAGGCTCCTCGATTCATGCTATAATAAACGCAAGATGGGATATTATGATTTCTGGCAAGATTTCTGGGACTTTTGGCTTCCACTATTTTTGGTTGTTTGGGCCATAACATCGCTCGTTAAGAGAATCTTCGGGCTACAAGCCGCAGAAAGGATGGGGCAGTTTTTCGGCTTTTTGCCTATTGCTCTGCTGTTTTTCTATGCCATTACCCTCGCTGGTCTCTCCCTTTTCCATTGGTTGGGTTGGCTATAACCATCAGCCGTTAAACTCACAGCCACTGCACATTATAGAAGGGAACATAGCGGCTCTGCTCTTCGCTCCACACCATTTCCCCCGCCCCCGGCCTAAGTTCCGTGGGCTTGAAGACCTTACTCAGAATCGTCCCCAGAATATCCCAGCCTTCAGGGCCTTCCTGCACCATGCGCCTGAGTCCATCCTGCAAGGCAATCTCCTGTGCTCTTGTCCTCGGTTGCCCTGCTCCATATATTGTCCCCTGGGCTAGGTCTAGCATCTGAAGCGCCGCAGCCCGAAGATTGTTGTCTTTGATATTACTCAGGTTGGTTCGTAGAACTTCGTACCCCTCCCGAGTGTTCAGTGCGCTTGGCCCACCAAAGGGGCTTTCGTTCGCCCCCAGGTAAGAAGCAAACGGCCCCGCACTCCCCCCAACTGCCACATAGAGATACCTTGCAATCTCCGCTTGATCTTGTGGGTTCATAAAGGGCAAGAGCGAGTTAGTAGCCCAGAGTATGTCCTGTTGCCTCGCCCCTATATCTCCTGCGAAGGTAGGCTCCTGCACATACCAACTCGGCAGGGTGGGGGTTGCTAATGCGAGTGGAGCACCAAGACGACCCGCCGTAGCCATAAGACCTCTCTCTGCAGGTGCGGCGGTAACCTTTGTCGCCGCAGTGGCGGTGGGTGTCTCGGGGAAGGACGGCAAGACAACGGCAGGGTAGGGGGCTGGAGCAGGAGGGGCAACGTATCCCCCGCCTCCTCCCCCGCCTCGCTCAGCCTGGGTTAGCCAAGCCGATTCGCTCTCTGGCCCCCACTCACCCGACCAGAAACTGCCAGGATAACCCTCCCGACTTATGGAGTGAATCTCGTAACCTTGCAGGGGAATTCCTCGCTGTGTCCTGGATGCTATCTCCCACTCCCTCCTCCAAAAGGGCATTCCTTCCAACTGTTCCCAGTCTCCAGGAGTCAGGGGATAAAGGGGTCGGGGCTCTTCTGCTGCTGGCGCTGCCGCTGGTGCTGGCACTGCCCCTAGTAGCACCGCTGGTGCAGGAGGCTCTACTGGCGGAATGTATGCCCCTCCACCTTCTCCTACTTCCTCTGCCCTCGGCGGGCGGGGCCTGAAACCGTAAGGCATCGTGTATCTTGGTCTTGCCCGCTCTGGCAATCGAGGCAAAACCATTGTGGGCCTGGCCATCATCGCCAGCCCAGGCGGCCTGCCGCCTGGCCTTGGCCGCCCAACTCTCTCCGCCCTGATCTCTTCTGCTGGAACCCGTGCTGGTGTTACACCGCTCAGCGGTTCTGGGCGCAGCGGTCTTGGTTCCTCCCTTTCTAGTCGTGGCCGACGCCTCTGCCTGCCTCCTCCCTCTGGTTCTGGGAAGGGCATGCGTTGTCCTCTGCGTCTCCGCCTCTGCCCATCTGTTTCTATAGCCATCTTACACCTCCTCATATCCTTCTTCTTGCATCACGGTCTCAGGATAAGGAACCTCCGCAGGATAAGCCGTCTCACGGCCTGGCTGGGCTGTGAGCACTGGCCTGGGTTTGGGTTCTTGTTCCCTTTCCTTCTCGCCCTTCAGGAACCCCAGGATGTCACCGTATTCCTCAATCTCTTTGCGCTTTGCTTCCAACAATAACTCTGGCTGGTCTTCATGGAACCATCGCTCCAACACATAGGCCAATGGGAAGGGGCACTTATCCCCCATTTGTAGAAGTCTTAAACCGAACATACTGTCCCGATAACGAATGTCCGCCGGCACGGCCGCTTTTACTTCCACCGTTACCTTGCTTCCCTTCAGGTCTCTTCCCAGTATGTCGAAGACCCCCGGCCCTTCTTTCGCCCCAGGGCCTAACTCCAAAATTAGTTTCTCGTTGCCCCCGAACTGGATAGCGAAGTCTCTGAACATATGCAGGCAACGCTCAAGCGCCCAAGCGTATTGCTCGGCTGGCGCTTCCATCTTTAGGACATTCACATCCCAGAAACGGCTTGCCGCTATTCCAGATATGACGAGCATCTCCCCCAGGGCTAGGTCGGAAAATGAGCCTTTCTGCCTTTGGGCATCGAGGAATCGCCCCAGGTTTTCTAAATCTGGTGGGGAACCCCTCCACTCAGGAAAGGTGATCTCTTCCTGCAATGTTAGGGGTATCATGACAAAAGGGCCCTCCTCAACAGAGACCGTTTTGGCATATTCTGGCCTAGTCGTCTTAAATACCAGGGGCAACCGTATCATCTGGTCTAATCTCTTGAATTGGGCAGTCCTTAACCTTCTCTCTAAAAGGACTGCTGTGTGGATGAAGAAAGAAATAGGCACGAATTCGTACTCCAAGAGTTCCTCGCCCGTTGGATAGGCTCCAAAGGTGATCACCGGAAGGTGGCTGTATCCACCCATAACTTCGGGTTCCTTCAAAACCGTCTTGTCGGTAACGATGCAATTGACCACCACCTCCTTGGCTGTCCTGTTCCCATCCTTGTCCTCTTGCGTTATCCCCTCCCAAGTCCATACGTCGAAAACATCCACCTTCGCCTCGGCCTTTTTATCAGTTTCCCAGCCCGAATAATCCGCTAGACTCACCTTGTACTTGCTCTCGACCGTTGGGACGGGCCTCTTTTCCACCACGACAGTTGAAGCATACTCATCAGAAGGGCCACCTGGCTCCCACAAGACCTTGCGGGGATCTATCCTTTCGAGGATTGGCCCGATGTAGTCTGCTGTTTGCCGCCAGTTGGGATAGAGACATCCCCTACCGAACTTGCACTGATCCATCCGGGCCAGGGTTAGCGGGGGCTTCCCCAGTTTCTTTCGGGTGTGGAAAAGCACGTTCTTGTAGAACATCTCCGCCTTGTCGCTCTTCAGTTCCTTCCCGGGCTCAGCAGCGAACGTGGAGATGATAACCTGGGCCGCATTGAGGAGGTTGGCCATGACATTCACGGCATTGCATATATCGTTGGTGATGACGTCTACGCCTTGGGCAGTCTCTATCTGGCCGAGGGGCCGCTCCTTCTTGGGCTTGAGAAGATAGAGCCTCTCGTACAAGTCGAGGAACTCTTTGAGCCTTGCCTGCACCTGCCGACGCATCCCAACGTGGTCTCTGATGGTCTGTAGTAGTTTCTCTCCTTCCAACCCTAATATCGGCTTCATCGAGCTTCTCCTATGAGGGAAGTAGTTCCCTAATTTTGATCGGGCTTGGTGGGCCACTCAAAGCCCTCAGCCTCCACACCCCCGCATTTGCCATCACTAAGTCGTCGTGAGCCCCAGCATCTGCTTCGCCGTCGGGGTAAGCGTCAGTCCTCACAAAGGATAAACACTCTAACACGAAGTCCTTATCCATGACGCCAATGCTTCCCTCCCGTATACCCCTTTTTAGTTGATCGAGCATCGTGGGGCGACTTCCCCTATCCGTTCTCCAGCCTGGCTTGTTCTTGTCTCGATAATAGAGGTTGGCATAAGGCGATTGGGCGGTTACAATGTAGAGTACGGTCTTGCCGTGCTCTGCCTCTTCGATCCCCCAAAGGGCGTTATTGTACATCGTGCAAAGGGCTGCGCTCTTCATTGCAAACTCCTCTGGTGGCAAGCAACCCCAAAGCCTCGCTACCTGCCTCCCTGTTTTCCAGCGCAGAACCACCGTTGCTGAGCGATCTCCCAGAGGGAGACCTTCCCCCACGTCGCTAAACGCCACGTAGTATTCCCCCTCGGTAGGATACTCCCACACGGTGAGTTCCTCCCTTTGCTCTAATGGCTGGATGTACTCAGTCGCTCGAAGTAGTTTGAGTAGGATGGCCTTCTCAAATACCGTCTCACCAGTTACAAGGAAGCAGGTCTCTTCGTCCTCTGGATATTCCTGGGTGAAGCCGTCCTTCCCCAATTCCTCTATCATCTCCCTGCGCCAAGCCAATTGGTAAAGATCGAGGCCGTACATCTCGGATACGGCTACCTCGTTACCATATATATCTTCGTCATTGTTCGATAGGTTTCGGGCTGGCCAGTCTGCCCGGTATTCGTCATGGTCAAACCATCTGAAGAATAAACAACTCTCTGGGCGTTTTTCTCTGGCCTTTTTCCATTCTCGATGATGGAAATTCCCCCTTCCGTGCGGCGTGCTTTCCCGAATCCTTAGCCCCCGCTGGGCTGCCTGGGAAAAGCCAGACCAAAGTTCCTGGGCTTCCCTCTCTGGCCATCGGGCAACTTCTGTACAGAGCAGAAGGTGAATAGTTCTGGCTCGACCTTCTCCGCTCGACTCAACTGTCCCTATATATATCCTGCTGTCCTGCCCCTTCACTGAGAAGGTACCCGCATTGTCATACTGAATCAGGGGCCTGTCCTCATCGTACAGCCAGAATCGCTTGATAATCTCCCTGAACTCTTTACTGGCGTCGGGGTGGTGCGTGATGACCTGGGCGTTGACGCCTTTCCTAGTCTTTACCTCGTCATAGAAAACAGCGAGGAGTAACGTGGAAACCCCTATCCGCCTGTCCTTGAGAATGTCGGCATCGCCCCGCAACCCCATCTGCTCTACAACGAGTTGGTAAATCTTCTCCTGCTCCGGCCAAAATGCTAGGGGGCAATAATCCCCGTCTTTATCGAGTATTATCAGCCGCTCGATTCGCTCCTTGCGGGAGGGCGGGGCCAATGGCTTGGGTCTCACTCTCTCGGCCACCAATTCTATAAAGGAGCGCTCGGACATCGACTGCGAAAGCCTCTCTTGCCTCGTCTGTATCAAGGTATTTCTCCGCTAAGCGCCCAAACTCCTCTATCAGGGCCAATCCTTCGGTCATCGTCATCGCTTCAAGTTGCCTAACCCTGTAAATCCGCTCGCCTATGCGACTGATTTTTTCGAGTAAATCGGACAGGAGGCCCAGGTCTTTGCCCGTCAATTTAATGTCTGGGCCAAACCTCCCGATATACTCCATCGCCAACGCAGTCTGAAGATTGAGCGCCTCGATCATCTGGTCAATCGGGGTCGCTGTTTCAGCAATGCCTATCTTCGCCCGGAGTTGCTCGTGGACAACCTTCGAGTAAAGGCCGTGTTTTATCGGGCTCGCCCCGCCATGTAGTTTGCAGCGCCCTATCCGTGGATGGCCCGTGCCCCAGCCCGCTCTCTGCTGACAAGGCTTGCCCGCCCGATTTCTCGCCCCGCAAAAGTAGGAAGCATCACGGGGTTCGTTGGGCTTGCCCCTGGCCATGGACTATTTCTCTTCTTTGCCGCCGTACATCTTCTGAAGCCAAGCCCGGTCTGCCTTGGCCGCATCACTGTTGAAGACATTGGCCGCAAGCCCCAAGGCCCTGCTTACCCTGGCGTAACTAGAAGCGTTCACGGCCTTTCTCAACGCTGCGTGGCGCACCGCTGGGCTTTTGTCGCCGTCCCAACCAAAGGATTCAAGCCACCCCTTCTTGTATTTGATGGTCTTGGCTGGCTTCTGCTTGGTCAGCCTGACGGTTTCGGTTGTTACAGCCATATTCCTCCCTCCTGGATTGTTGGGTCTTTTCCTGCTTCGCCCCGCCTTATCAAATGCAATGGCTACCGCTTGCTTCTGCGGATAGCCCTCATGAACTAACTGTGAAATATTTTTCGAGATCGTTTCCCTTGATTTCCCTGGGCGTAATGGCATCTTCTTATCCCTCGATTAAACTGCCTCTCCTATACCTTGCCCTTTTGCTTCCAAATGGTCTTCCCATCCTCTGCCTGCGTTGCAGCCTGCGAGCATCTATCTTTTGTTGCGCCCGCCAATTTCTCGTGCCACTATTCCATCCCTCCTGATAACCGAACGCCCCGACCACCTGAATCCTTTGCTCGCCAGGTTTCACGCTTTATGTATTCGTGCCCCGCTGCTATCTCCCCGGCGTGGCACCCCCGGCAAACCTGTTCCTTAGTTGTGCCGCCAGGGATTATTGCCACTTTTCTCATATACTGCTTGCCGTGTTTCGGGCACTCCTCATTGCCGTTGCAGGACACGCTAATCTCCCGAAAATAAAAGCAGGGGCCTCACTCGACCCCTGCTGCGGTTAGTCTAATGACCTACTGTTACATAGTCATTTTACACCAAAAGAGATGTTTTGTCAATCCCTGCCTCGAAGGACAAGAGCCCACATAAGCCACGCAACACTTTCTAGGGCATGATAAACGGTTCGCCATAGCCACAAAATACTTCCGGTTAGCCGGAAAACCCGCCATGCCCTTATGCTGCATAGTATCGCCAGCCTATGCCCATCATATGCTCGCTCAGCCCTGCTTCGTCTCATCTATCTTCCTCACCGTCTGCAACTCCTCAGAACGGCGTCGGCCATAACCCAAGGGCTGCCCCAAGGATGATTACGGCCATGCCTATTACTACCATCAAGAACCCGTAGACTATGAAGTCTGGATCAAGCCTTGGGTGGCGGTAACTCATCGAAGAACCCAGCCACTAATCTCTGGTATTTTCGCTTTAAGTCTCACCGCAAGGTTCGGCACCAGTTTTTTAAAGGCGGATATTGCGTCTTCGGGCGGACATTGAAAGGGTGCGCAATATGACACTGCATACTCTGGGCCTGCAAAAGACATTGTCACCCCCACCCTAATCCACCAGCATATCTCCGTTCCCCACGTGGCCATGACGGGTTCTATCCACCAATCGCACCCCAAGGGCAAGGGTACGTCCATAAGGCCCTGTTTGTATATCTCCGCCTGCTTTTCTGCTTCTTCTTTTGTCATCCCCGCCTTCTCTTATGCCCCCTATATAGTCCCTTGATGCTCAGGGTTATATTATCACGGTTGTAGAAAATCTCCAAACTTCCCTCTTCGGCAGCCAACCTGTCAATCACATGGCAGTGCTCTGCGAGGCAAAGAATAATCTCTGCGGCCAGGCCGTTTATTTTCTGGCTTTTCGATTCTTTGGTTACTATCACGGGGGATTCATTTGCTTTTGCCATTGGCTTTCATTCTCCTCCTCGTTGCAATACCAACATGTCGATCCAATTTCGCCATCAAGAACCATCCCGCACTGGGAACAATGTCGCTGAAGATAAACTTTCCCGCAGAATCGGCACACCCCTTGTTTCAATATGGCTCCCGTTTCGTCTGTGCCCATTGTTCTCCACCGTGGTTCGTGAAAACGATCAACATGGCCAAAGAATCTGTATGAGTCTCTTATCCAGTTTTTGTTGCTCGCCGACCAGCCCATTCCCCCTTGTCGTATTTTGTTCCGCAAGGCAACTTTAACTGGGCAGGTAGAATCTATATCATCATTCGTCGTTGTTGTCATCTTCCCAACTGTAAGAATAGTCAGTCGCTGCTGTTGATTGGATCACGCTCGGCGAGCGCTAGATTGAGATCTGCGGTCTCGGCATATTCCGCAATCATATCTCTCTCTTCCCCGAAGTCGGCGCCCAGACACCTCCTACATACCAAAAGCCCCTCGCCCAGTTCTTTCCCGCACCGCTCGCAAATCTTTTCCTCCTTGTAGTTGGAATAACCATGAAGTCTCAGATTCCGCATCTGCTTAGGGCCCCAGCAATTATCGAGGGCCACCTCCATAGCCTTCACTGGGTCGGGGTGCCTAGACCATTCAAGATAATTTGAAAATTTATACTGTAGATGGCGATGCTCTTCCGAGAAGGCCCTTGCAACACGAGCGTAGTTCTTGAGGGCATTGAGTGTTATGGAAATGCCGAAATTATTTTCTAGTTCCTCGGTCAGCATCGCCAAGCCACCGCTTTCGCTTTCGACAAGGGCACAGGTATCGGCCATTTTCCATCTGAGTTCTTCTCGAACTTCATAGAATTGCGAAAATTGTTGGGCTGCTTCAGCAATGAGTAGATTCATTTCTCCTCCTCGGGCAACTTTATCTCCCCGTCCATTATGGCCCGGACGATGCGGGTGATGAGCAGTTCCACCCAATCTCGTTCTTCTACTGCCGTGGGCCTTTCAGGCACAAAGGCATAATAGAAATCATCAATAATTTGCGTTAACTCCTCTATCAACCCCTCTGGGATCATTGGGAAATCTCCTTGGTTTATAATCATGACATTGGTTCACCGTTGGCCTTCCTTCTTTTGATGAATAATCGGCTCATTCACTCTTATCCCTATCCACCCTCCCGCCACCCACTATATTGGACAGTCCTCGTAGGGAATCCAGATGATATTCATGGCGGTTGCTGTCGTGTAGCCCAACATCTCATTCACCTCCTTCCTCTCTCTCCTTACTCGGTAGTTTCACTCTTGGCGGCCCCGGTGAGAAGTTTGCAGAGGGAGCAAGGGGGAAAGCCCTCGGCATCTGGGCATGGCCCTTCGCTATAATCCAAAAGGCAACTATCCAGGACTGTGCCTTGCCATTCTACGCATTCCTCCCTTGCCTTCCTTATCATCTCTAGGGGCACGAGAAGATGCGGCTTCATGTAGTCTCTTAGGGCTTCGAGGGTGGCGTCTCTAACCGCCTTGGCCTTGTTGAATTCCGTATCGCTATCTGCAAAACCTGTCCTGGCCATCACCGCTGCCAATTTTATGTGCTTCAAGTCTGCAATCTTCTCATTTGCCCTCTTCCTCAGTTCCTCATAGTCAATCTGTCCTTGGTTCATCGCTGGCCTCTCTCTTTCCCCAAAGATTGCACGCCATTTGGGGGGGCGTGGTATACCATCTGTTGCTTCCTTTCAGTACGCAAAGCCATTTCCTGGAATTGGGCTTTTTTATACCAGTTGGTATCATAAAACGGCAAGTACCACAGGTTTCATTCCCTGTCTTCATCACCGGCCTATTCGTCCTTGCCGAGTTTAGGCAATGTTGATAGGACTTGGGCCAAAAGGTCGGCAGTTTCCTTTTCAAAATCAATCATCTGCTCAATTTTCTCTCTTGGCCACGCCTTCTCCATCCTGGCCTGTGCCCCTTCTGGCTCTTCATAGAGGAAATTCCTGATGCGAAAGGCCATCTCGCGAACAATTTCCTGTTGAGCGCAGAGCGTATCAAATTCTTCTGGCTGTTCCATCTCATTCGCCTCCTTTACATCCACTTTCTAAATGGTTCGTCTGCCAACCATTCCTTGTACGACTTGCCATTGAACATTCTTTGAGGGTATATATTCCTCAGCAACTGGTAAAAGTAAGGTCGGGATATTCTTATGCCTGGGCCAGCACCCTTTTTTGCCCTTCGCTCCCCGTGGGCTCCGATATGGCAAGCACTACATAGATAAATCCCATTGATCTCCACATGAGGCCAGGCTTCTAGGCCGGGTGGTAATTGTTCGGGTTCCCACTTATTGGGCTTTCGGGCAGTCGATTTTGGCCAGATGTGATGAGCGTCAGTTCCCTTCGTTTTCATGCCCTGGGAAAGGCAGTTCTCACACCATCCCTTAGCACGGTCCCTAACCGCTATCTCGAACTTGATGCCTTCTGTGCGTTTCTCGTCGGCCTCTTTCAATCTTTCCTGCCACATATCTAGGTAGTCATGCAACCCTTGATAGAAACCACTGGTGCCACTTTCGAAGAGGAACTTGCCGAAATGTTGGCCAAGGTCATATTGTTTACCGCTTGATAGTCGACCGACATATTGGCCCTTGATCCTCGATTCGTTTCCCTTATCGCTGACTAAAATTATTACGTTGGGATGTGCCGCTTTGGATTTTTCCATCTAATCAATCCTTTGCATCCACATCTTGGGCATATAGCCCGTATCAAGCCCTTGATGGTGTATTCGATTACCTTGTCTTCCAATATATCTATGTCTCCACAATGGGGACAGCGGAAACGGATTAAAATAGTTTCATCTGCCCCTTTTCCCTGCAATAGAGGGCGATAATCGCATGACATGCCTTTTCGGCCTCCTCGCTTGTTACATAAGTTTCATGCCTGGCCCAGGGGATGTCTTGATCTATTAACCAATCAAGCGTTGCTTTTACCTGCCCGAAGGTTAACTCCTTAGATGATTTCTCAATGCGCCATAGCCAATGGAGCAGAGAGATTCGCTTATCATCATCGCCAGCGAAAATCTCTTGCAATTTGCCATTCAGAAGACCAAGCATGGCTGGGGTTGGTGGCCCTAAACCTTTTTTTGTCAAACCGCCGCCGTTTCGGTTGTTTAGATGAAGTTGATAACGAAGGCGAACTAAAATAATTTCATCTGTCTCTTCGGCCATCTAGGCCTCGTATTCATCGAAGGATATGTGTTCTAGCCATCGCTGCCTTGCCCAGTAACGCATAAAGCGATGCAATTCCCGATGCGTCCAGTTGGGAGCCACATAGGAATCCCGTTTTAGGGTATCAAGCGGATTGTATCTTTGTGGATTGGGCCATATCCCAAATGCTTTTAAGGTTTCAAGGCGATAGAGAGCATCCCTTGGTGTGTCGTCATAGCCGATCAGAACATAGATTCTGATATTTCGTTTCGAGAAGCCAGCCCTCAAAAGTGTTTCAATCGCCTTAAACACTTGAGACTCTGGCCCAATGTGATCCCAAGCCAAACGAATTGTGCAATCAAGTTCCGCCAAGCGGCCAGCGTGATATTCTGTCAATAATCGGGCATCCAAACCCTGGTTGAAATCCACGCCCTTGAATGCCTTGAGCGAATCTATCACCTTATCAAAATGACGGCCACTACAGGCCAGGAAATTATTATCGCAGATGATAGGCTTTGGCTTCCACTCGTCTAGTTCTTTTAATTCGCCCTCGATTTTTGGCACGGCGCAAAACCCACATTCCCTTATACAGCCCCGACTTGTGAAGGTGGCATCAGGATTATGATGCCACAGTGCATCCACTGCCCCGCCTATCTCTGCCACATCTCTAAGGTAATCGGGCATTAGACTCACCGCTGGCCCGCCCGCACGAACTTTGTAGCCCTGTTGTTTCAGAAAGATACACCGAGAATAGGCCCTTGGCAGTTCCCAGGTGAAGGGCACGGAGACAAAGGCAGTATTGCCTTCTATCCAGTCAATCGCTTTCTTGGGCCACATACCACCATTTCCAGGCATTGCGGATATGAATAAATGTAAGGGTGGTGATCCCTATAAGAAGCCCGTACTCCTGAAGGTGAAGAGCATAGATGTACCAGAGAATCTGATTTGCAAGTCCGATGATAGGCCCCCATTTGCTTTTAGATCCCATCAGCCAAAGCATGATGCAAGTGGTGATCGAGAGTAGCCAGTCCACTTTATAGTAACCTTATCTGTGCTTTGGGCCATCGCTTCCTCATTAGCCTTTCGGGTATTGTTGACATCTTTAGCCTTCCACAGTGTGTGCACATATAAAGCGCAGTATCTTTATACCGTTTAGTCATCTTATGTTCTGTTTTCTCCTTACATCCTTTACAATATAAAGATATGGTCTCTTTATCGATTGGTCTTCCCACCACAAGATACCCCACCCACAAGTTTATCCGCACTTCTGCGTACAGTCGGCGTAGACCAAAGCCCACCGCTAGGCATGAATGCGGGACATGCCAAGTCCTAGATTGCCAAACGAAACTGCTCTATGCCTTCCCCGATAAGCATGACGTTTTTATCCTCCGCTGGGAACCACTCTAATTCATGTTCTTCTTGGGCACGTACTCTTTCTAATGCATCAGTCGCCGGCCCAAGCACATATCGGTTGCGGTATTTTCGATACTCTTCCAACGATTCGGGGCGGAAGTAACCCCCATTTTTCGCCCGAAGCGAACAGATTGGATAGCCCTCTTTACAAAGGGCACTAA
>Ga0315312_1001970_pt1 | contig 14870 bp, 16 predicted proteins | sample TDP7_MG_FD_203629 | JGI IMG/M metagenome (GOLD analysis project Ga0315312, IMG submission 203629) | Freshwater sediment microbial communities from Lake Towuti, South Sulawesi, Indonesia - TDP7 | ecosystem: Environmental > Aquatic > Freshwater > Lake > Sediment | place: Indonesia: South Sulawesi... | reverse complement strand
ATAGGCTATGAGGTTTGCTTCAATTGCGAGTGGTCTACCATAAATACCGCAGACATGGGTGCCAATAATGTCGAATAGATATTCGTTCTGGGCATTTTGGAGAACGCTGAATAGTTCTTGATGTTCAGGCGTCAGCTTAAACGCTTCCAGCTGAACCTCTGTAGGTTCTAAGCATGTGGCTAGAATCGTCAGTTGCCCAGTATGAGGATGCTTCAGGACGGGTCCTATCAATCGTCCTCTTCTGAGAAGCCCCCGTTTGGTTCCGATCAAGTAGACTCTTCTTCGACTCGCTTCCCTAGCCTTAGCGTCCTTGAGATCAACTTCGTCGATCGCATCCATCACGACTAGCGGAGTTACAGTCTTCTCTCTGAGTACTTGAACCTCAAGCCTCCTAAGCCCGAAGTGACAGTCCTTCTGAGCACGAGCGTATTTCTTGACATAGTTCAGGAGAAGCTGATTCTCCCTGTCCTTCGGTAGACCTACAAATTCCAAGAGAAGGTTGGTTTCACCCAAAGCATTTCGAATATCGTTTAAGGTAATCTGAACTCCTTCCGTGAATTCACAGTCCTTGATACATTCCTCTCTTTCGCTCTTGCATACGACATGTAGAAGATATGGTACGCTGCAAGGTTCACCCATACCACAGATGTACACGTCCACTTTCACATAACGATTCAAATGTTCCGCAGCTAGATCTGCTAAGGCTATATGTCTCACGAACTTAATGTTGGGGTCATCTCCAAAACAATACTTGATTGGAGTGATGCTCCCTCTGCAATCAAGATGTTGGCATAACGCGTAGTCATCTCGGATCTTGACGCAACTTATAGCAAGATGCTTCTTTTCAACGGCATTGTCCATCAGCTCCTTAGCATATCTCCTGTAGCTGTCAGATTGATGTCGGAGAACATCTAGAAGGCTTTCTCTGCCATTTTTGAGAAAAACGTAAGTATATGCTAAGACCTTCACCTCAAACCTAGAGAGAGGCTCAGCATCTGGATCTTCAGCTCTCTCAACCAGACTCTTGATTAGACGGCATTTTGAAAGCTCATTCGGACTGAAAGGAAGTGCATAGTCGACTTCGTTGGAATGCTCTGCTTCCGCAAGTTTATTATCTACATCTGTCGATTCTTTCATTTGCTGGAACCCTCCAGCAGGCCCCAAGCCGCTGGAACGGCGATGAAGGGTCTTTCTGATTATTCTCGGCCTTTAGTCATAAGCCTCATCACTCTCTACAATCGTCAAATTTGCGATTTATGTCTTAACTATCTGAAAGAATTGATGATACGATACTACGAGGTTTCCCGCCATGTTGCTCCGCATCTGATGCATCTGAAGAATTGAGTTGATGACTCATCAGCGCCTCTCGTCTGAATTATCCAGTAGAATGCCTCGCTATGTCGCCTAACGGCTCTGGCAACGAGATGAATTTAATCTTTTTGGAATCTTGCGGTTTCCCACCAAGTTGCTAATAGCGCCCTTATGAAGCCGATTAGTTTCAGTGTTTCCCTAACCCGTCCATGATTCCATGTCCAGCCTGAAGGGAAACCTAGCCGCCGTTGCAGCTAACTTATCCGAGCTCTGAAGATACTCGGTTTCGAATCCAAACTTGAAACCTAAAGTTTCTCCTCTTAAAGACCTGGTTTGAAAAATCAAAAATGGAGTCTTCTGTATTGCGACGAGGCTTTAAATCATCTCTCCCATTCTTCGATAGCCAGTAATTAACACGGAGGACCTCTCTCGAAACGAAATAAGGGATCCCTTAAGGAATCCATTACTATTTTATCCAAAGCCCTCTTCTCAGTTACTTACTCATGGACCTCTGGTCCCGCGTTTTTGCAAATAGCGGCGCTTGTGCATTTGTGAAATATTGTCTAGGACCACAGGAATTCTAGCACAGATAATCAAGCTTAATCATGTTTAATCAACCTTGAAAATCAGCAATCCTTTTAGACTTTCCAAACCCAGAAAAACGTAACGTAATAGGTGCTTGATTTAAATGCGTCACGACGTTTTTGAGGGTAGAATCAGAAAAGTAAAGCCCATCACTTCCATAAGCAGTCATTATGAGTGTTTCGTCTACGGAACGGAGAGAATGGAGAGAAACGGTTACTATGACTTGGCTGACGATCAGGTTGAAATCGCCAAGGAGATGATGAGAGTGCCTCAGCGACTTTGCCTCATAACCTACCATATCGATCGTGGCAAGATCATAAGAATAGAACCACTGTGAAGAGGAGGTGTAGAGTTGTGAAATACAAGATTCCGAAACCTCGTGAATGCTTAAGTTGCGGCGGAACCTGTTACGCATACGGTATTTACGATACAAATACTACAGGACAAGTGTATCCGAAAAGCGTCTACAAATGTTACTGGACCTGCAACCGGTGCAGCAGGACATTCGAAACCATGGAGAGAGAAAGCGATTTCATTGAGGTTGACAGATTGCCGGAGGACTACGCCCCATATAAGGGAATAGCTAGAGTAGAGGTTGAGTAGCCTCCGCAAGAAAAAACCCCTGTGTGTATAATAGAATATCCTCTATATTATTATCAATTATCAACGCTCAACTAGCTAATTATGTAGGAGGCTATCCTTCATACACACAAGGGCAGATTTCTGCGGAGACCGCATCGAAGGGGGCGGATCAGTTTTCAAAATGAACTCATTTGACTAACAGAACAGTCCCAATATGGAGACTCTTGCGGGACCCAGTTGTCTTCTACCGGATTTCCACGCTTCTTCTCCAACAACCTTGCTATAGAAACGCCATATCGGACCCAGGGGTTACCTTTCGCTTGCTCAGCAAACCAGCATTCTCGAAGTGAACGATAACCTTCCAGCCTCATCTCAATAGTATAAGGGGCTTCTCCATGCGGAACGATATAGGTTCTTCTAGTAACCTTTGCCATGTTAATGCATCCATGCCAAACATAAAGGGCCACTACATAACATTCTGAGTCTTTAAGAGACAATAGTTTCCGGTTCTGAATGCATTCGACCAACTTTCTTCCTTTCTCAGCAAGTTCTTGAGATGAACAATAACGAATCAAAGAACTTTTGATGAAGTTATTCTCAACGCATTCTACTACTGCAACGCCTATCTGTTTTCCAGGAAGCTTGGTGGGCAATCGTAACTTAAGGAGGTTGACAATTTCTGACGCATGCCAGTATACATCGATAGTGTTCGGGTCTCCTGGCCCGGCCAACAGAGGCCATGACTCGGCTGCCTCTTTAATTGCCTCTAGGAGCGAACTCATCTCATTCACGTGCCTTTGCCTTCCCCAAAGCCGTCGGGCCAATTCAGTATATTAGTATTCCTTAGTATTCCTTGTTTTCTAATGCATTTGCCATAGGGTTATTTCTAGTAGCGGTGAAGCTTGGACCTTCGAGCGTGGATTTCCCGTCCATCTTTCAAGGTTTTAACTTCTTAAATTCCGCTAGCGCTTCAGTCGGATTCAATATCTTAAGGTTCCTAATTTCTCTTTGCATTCCTAAGAAGTGATCTTTGTTCCAGGTGATTAAATAGTCGAACTCATATCCAGCTACTGTTTGAGCATGGATAGTATCCCCAGATGGAGTTCGAAATCTAATAGATGTCTCGATAAGCGTATCGACTAGTTTAGTAAAAGAAGTCAATCTTTTTCGCGGTAGCGGCGGAAAAGGTTTTATTGAGTCTTTCCACGAACTTCTGATTTGATAGAGCAACGAGTAGGCTCTATCTTTGTTTCTAGTGCGCCTAATCATTGCTGATGCTAGTTCCAAGAAAGTAAAGACGGATGTAGAAAAAGTTATGTCTGGATCCCTGCTCTTCAAGACATGCTCCATAAATCTCTTAGATTCACTGAAGTATTGCTCCTCTTTGAGTTCTGATGCTACGATGACATCAGAATCGATGTAGACGTTTGTCATTGTCTCTTCCTCGTCTTTCTTGCGATAAATGCTATTCTTTCTCGTCTCTTAGAAGGCACTTTTGCTATGAAGGAAATTTTTCTACCTCTAGCTTCAAAAGTAACTCTTTTCTTGATTTTTTTTCTTGCTAGAAAACTAACCCTTCTCCTTTTAGTCATTTTGTCACCTTAGCGTTCGCTAATTATTGTCTAATCCGTTTCTATTATTTTCATGGGTTTAGTCACTTTTCATTTAGGGAGGGCGCAAGAAAGAGGGCCGCGCTTGCGCGAAGCCCATAACTTGTATCTTGAAGGTGAAGCTAGCCTTCAGGCACTCTATTTTCACAATAGGGGCCATATGCGGAGAAAGGGCTCCTCAGCCTCCTTTGATCTCAGAAGGAAATATTTCATGGGGCCTAAGCGTTTCTCAGGGCCCTGCAGAGCCCTGTTCGCATAACCTTACGCTTTTGCTTTTGTGACACCAATAGATCAGAGAGCTTAGACTAGATGTAAGCCTTGGCTCCTCGGGTCTGGGAGCTTATCGACTCTTCTTCTCTAGGCTTTCGACTCTAGACTCTACATCCTCCAGTATTTCGTATAGGTTGTCGATAAGGAGATAGTAGCCTTCGAAGGCTTCTCCAAAGTCTTTAGATAGCTTTTCTATATGCGGCTTTAATTCCAGCCTAATCTTCTTCATCTGTTCTCTGGTTTCTTTCAACTTTCTTTCCAATTCTGCTTCTTTCTGCTTCAATTCTAATTCTCTTTCTTTCAGCTCCAACTCTTGGATACATCCTCAAGAATTCCTAGTCGGCATTGCATTGAAATAGGTTTTGCTATGAGTAGTTTCAGATCTTCCAGAATCACCTGGCAAATAAGTAGAAATGGCATTCACTCAGAATCCTTAAATTGCATTTTCGAGTAAATCCCTTCTTGAAACTCAATCGGAAGGGGTTTATTCATGCCCAGTTATCTGTTTCTTTGCAGTCACAGAACACAGGATGAGTGCTTTCAAAAAAGGTTGTTCGGGAGCAATAGGCACTGGGATATCATTAAAGCGATAAGGAAAGACGATACCATTTTCTTGTACAATGTCAACTCCCGGATTTTATTCGGCCGCTTCATAGCGACAGGTAAGGTTGGGTGGGATATTGACCCGAACGCTTGGAGTTACATGCCGATACGATTTCATGCACAGGCTGAAGTTGAATGGAAAGAAGACGCTTTGAGGATGTTTGAAGATGCCCCAAGGCGTTTTCCATTTCTAGTTGATAAGAATCTATGCAGGCTAACTTCTGAGCAAGAGGAGGCTATTTCTAAGGCGCTTGAAGGCGCTGAGGCAGCCAGACTTGTATCTGTCATATCCGAGGGACCGCTTCAGTCTATAGAGTCTGATGCAGAGAGAATGTTCGCAGACTTCCTTGATATACATGACATAGGATACATAAGATTCAGCCAGACCCCTGCAGATTTTTCAAGGGTATTAAAGGAGATGAGGGCGAAAAGACCTGACTTTCTAGTATTTGCCGATCAGAATTACTTCATAGAAGTGAAGCCTAATCCTACTCGATACAAGAGTCCAGAAGTAAGGGTAGAACACGAAGAGTTGGAGAAGCTCAAGCAGCTCGAGCTAGCAACAGGAATCAAAGTTCTTCTAGCCTTTCCCATAGACCTTCACGGAACCGAATGGAGAGCTTTTCAACCAGCATGGGCTTGGGCTAAAGGAACGATAAGGACGGAAAGCGGAAAGGATTTTGTGACAATAAATGTAAAAGAACTAGACAGATTTCGGCTTCCATTTATCTAGACTTGGAAAGAGAAGAAAAAGAAGGTTCACCCATCTCTGCGACACGTTCCGTCTCCAGAGTGTCTGAGGAGATATTTCTAGGCTCCTTTTCTGGGTCTGATGTTTTCTAAGAGCTTGGCTAGCGCGCTTTTGAGTTCGATAACTTCTAGTGGGCATTCTTTCCAGTTGTGTTCCCAGCAGACGATTATGTCGCATTGATTCGGGTCGTGTTGATGGTTCTTGAAGTCTAAGCTTTTGAATTCAAATTCTATGTCTATGGGCTCGTATTCTGTTTTTCCAATTTTTCTTCTGCCGAATGCGTCTGGGAAGCCCTGCTGTATTCCTTCGATGTATTCTATACCGAGTTCCTTGTGGTATTTGGCGAAGAGGAAGATTACTCCTTGCTCATTAACAGGCTCATAGACCAAGTCAGGTATCTGACTTCTAGGACCAACAATCCTTCTTCTCTTTATCTCCATCTTCGGTCTTAAACCTGTTCTGAGAACTTCCAAGCCTTTCTCAGTTATCTCATAAAGCCCGGGCTTGGCTTCTCGAATGCAACCCCATCTGACCAAAGGAGCAAGACGACCGGCGACGACCGTTTTCGTCAAGCTCAACTTGGTTGAAATATCTGAACCGGTTTTAGAGCCCTCTTTTAGCTCTTCTAGAATTGCGAGATATTCTCGACCGAGCTTCTCCATGAGAAACACCTCATACCCCGCTGGTTGGGTAATGCAAATCACCTGGCAATTGAGTTCCATCTATGTAGCAGAATAGCATGATCATCGAGCTCGATACTGTATTTCGCTGTTGTATCCATATATGGATTATGAGTGCTCCATCAAGGATATGCCTTCTGCACCTTTGAAGGCTCGTTCTAGAGGCACTTGCATTTGGTTAAGAGATACGTCAACGTCAAAGTTCCAGAGGAACTAGCTAGTGAGATAGACAAACTGATAGATAGGAAAGTCTTGGGATATAGAAGTAGAGCAGAATTCATTATAGAAGCGATAAGAGAGAAACTGTCTTCCGTCCAGAGATATGGAAGGTCGTAGCAGATAGCAGATGTCTCAAACACCTGGTTTTTCTTTTCCCAGACTTTCTCAATTTCCGTTTACAGGATGCCATCCCCAATACACGTTTTATTGACACGATTTTCAACGTTGGGAGAGGCATTCCTAGAAATTGACTTATTTAGGTAGCTCTCAATATTTCATGATGAGGCTGAATTGGATCTAGAAATTCTAAAATTAGGTATTAAAGAAAGAGAGGTATTGAAGAGTTCAGGCGTAAAGTCCGTTGAGGCATTGGCTCTAAGCGACCCCGATGAATTACCCTTCGGCAAACAGAAGTCCGCCAGCCTTGTACAGACAGCTAGGAGCATCGTTGCGGCTCGGGCCATTGAAAAAGTGATTATCTCCGAAAAAGGGGCCGAAGTGAGGTGCAAGCAGTTCGATCAGGTCGCTGAAAAGTCAGTAAAGTCGGTTCTGAACCTTGAAGAATACTATAATGAGATCGTAGTGAAAGGAAACATAATTCGAGTTTGGCCACGAGAGGGGCATGAAGCGTCATGGAAAGCTTGGATTCTGCCTCAGTTGCAGAAATGGAAATTCCGAATAGAATCATCAACGAACCAAACACTCAAGGACAAGGGTATCACTCTTAACGTTTCTGAAATCAGAGACTTTGCCCAAAAGAACGGATTCGACGGTTTTTGGAAGGAGGTCTTTGCTGACATCAAAGGAGCCGAATCCATGAAGGAGGCACTTGCTGCTGCGCTTTTCTCAACTTTTGATGAACCCGTTCATCTTGCTATTATAGGGCCCCCGGCATCGGCGAAAACGCTAGCTAGAGACATAATTGCTCAGAACTTTTCTGAGGTTCAGACCATAGGTGCAAATGTCACTCGAGCTGGATTGGTGATCAATTATGCAACCGGGGAAAAAGGAGCGATTGCGGACGCCGACAACATGATTGTCCTAGCCGACGAGTTTGACAAAGTGCCAGCTAGAGACGCGGAATTCATGTATGAGTTGATGAGTAACGGAACCTGCTCGGTACATAGTGGGAATATCCACATGATAATAAGATCAAAATTCACATTGATCGCTACCATGAACCCTGAAGAACAAGTTTTCTCTGATGCCCCTCTCGAGGACATTGGCCTTTCTCCAACTCTGACTTCTAGATTCGCATTGGTCATCAAGGCGGGAGAACTAGAGAAAACTGAGAGAATGGAGCTTCTGAGAGAGAAATTCTATCGCGGCAGCAAACTTAGTAAGTTTTCCGAGTATTATGATCAATGGGTGAAACTTGCTAGGCTTCACAGCCCTGAGATAACGGCAAGCGAAAACTCCGTCGATGACTTCATACTGAAGATTGACAGGATTATCGAAGATTTCAAGAACACCCCGCTGAGGCGAGACCTAAGGATGGGGGATTACGCAAGGCGTATTCCCTTCTCAATCGCTAGGTCAGAGTTTCGAGATGTCGATGAAGAGGTCCTTGAAAGGGCATGGAACATAGTAACTCGAAGCATCCAAGATTGGAAAACCTTTTCTTGAATGTGAGTTGCCCCTGCGACTTTGAAGGACGCCGTGAACCGACATAGTGCGCGAGCAGACCTTACAAGTTGTCAGTGAAGTCGACAAGCTTTAGCTGTCTTGAAGAATCTATGAAGGGCGTTCTTGCAAGCTTACTGAAGGCATCCAAGCTTACGCTTGACTTGGTTTTCCACATGTCGAAGAACGCCTCGATGTCCGAATAGAACATAAATCTCCACTTGTCTGATGCAACTCGCTCTCTGAGAGCGGGTTCACTCACCCTTCGGTGAAGAAGCTTCTCTCTTTCTCTGGGAATGACTAAGACTCGCCTTGTTGCCTCAGTTGGAATGTTTGCTCCCCGAACAATGGCTTCAGTGATGGCGGTCGTGTTCTCTACCTCAAATTCGTAAGCAATCTTATCCTTATACAGCCACAATACGTCTATTTCCTTGACCCTATCCAAGTTCTCTTTCGGAATTGGCAAAGATAGGCTTTTGTCAATTTTCCTTCGTAATTCTTCATCAATCTTACTCTGTTCGTTCGGTGCTATCCATATCTTGAATCCAGTTTTCAATCCCAATGAAGCCAGTATTCCCACGATTCGTCCGTGATAGCCTTCCAAGGCCCTAAATTCGGGCCTCAACATCCACTTCCCTTTTATGGGTCTTGCGTACTCCTTGAGAACGTCCTTGATGCTTTGTTGGTCGGGAGTCAATGAATTTGTAAAGGTCACAAATATTTCCCGAAGGATTTCATCAAATGTTGCCTGGACTCTACGATTAAGGACAGTAATAACAGCTTTTTCGATGCGTTCAGCAAGAGGTACCCTTTCAATGTATGGTACTACTGAAGGGTCTTTGAACCACCATTTATGTCCGACAATCTTCCCTTTTTCATCAAATACATGAACGAGCCTAAACTCCTTGTCTACATGCTTCTTCAGGATTTCTCCGATCTCTTCTGGCGCGCTAAAAAGATAGCCGCTCTTTTTCAGCTCGTCATAAATCACTTGATAACTATTTATCACTACTGAATATGGCGTAGGTTCGCCTCTCTCAGCTATCATCCTTTTGACGGTTTCGACGACAATTCGTTCATATCGTTCTCTGTCAATTTCTATGTCGGCCATAACCTCTCTTTCATGCTCAGGTTTTCTAAACCTGATATAGTAGTCGCCTACAGCACTACCGTACGGTTGTAGCAGCATCTTGGCTGACGGTCTTGCTGGAGGCTGATAGATTATCTTTTCAAGATCAAATCCTGCCAAGACAACGGCTTTGATTATGGAATTATAGATCTTTATATCTGTATTATGAAACGTGACCGTAAGCCATCTTCCTGGCTTTAAGACTCGGTACACTTGCTCAAAGGATGCTTTCAACATCTTGTGATAATAATCAAAATCTTTCTGTTGCTGTTCGTTTATCGTGATCTCATGGTCAAAGTCAATGTTGAATTTCATGTCTCTTTTCTGGCCAGAAAGCCAAGAGGCCCAAAGTAGACTAAGCTCAAAGTACTGGATTGAACCACCGTATGGGGGGTCGGTAAAGCAGTAGTGAACACTGTTTTCCGGTATATTAGACAGATCCAAGGCAGATTGCGTAAGAATCCACGAGTTCGCGCCTCTCTTAAGGTCATCAAACTTTCTTGCTTCTTTGAAGTAACTTATCTGTTTGTTGCCATCAGCCTTTCCTCTTAGCAGACCTTGTCTTCCTGAAATTGCGCTTTCAAACAATAACCAAACGTTCGACTCCATACAGGTCGGAGGGATCCAGTAGCTATGCACAGGCCAAAAAGAACTAAATGGTCTAGTGGGACGAACAGGAGTAAGCTTGCTTGCCAAATGAACCACGGAGGTGAATCGAAATTGCATTAGTTCTTTGTTCGTTCCTTCTGGGAGACCCTCTATGCAGTGATAGAGGATCGATAGAGCAAGCATGTTCCTCTTTGTGAAGAGATCGGATAGAGTCTCTGACTTCTCCTTTTTCTTGAAAGCCCTGTTATCGGGATAGTAAAGCTTAACATCTCCTGGGTTCCAATACGGAATTTTGCCCTCCTCGATTTCCCGAAGTGTTTTGACGTCTTGTTGATCCGGAGCTTTCCTCATTCTTCTTCTGCAAAACGGACAAAACAGTCGAATCTGCTTCGGTAATTTCTTTTCGCTTTCCCATATCGAGCAGATGATAGCTGCCTTCCTTCCACAATTTGGACAAGCGGTTTCGTATAGTGCTCCAATTTTCTTCTCGACCCCATTCCTAATCTCCTCAAAAGTCTTCTCGATCTCTGCCAAGTCTACAGGCGTAAGAGTCATTCGAGTTATGAACGTTGCCATTGGGTCGAGGTCCATAGCTATGGTCTTTCGCTTGAATTTCACCGCCTCAATAGCTGTCACACCACTCCCGCAAAAAGGATCTAAGACAATTTCGTTTTCTTTGGAATAATGCTTAATATACTCTCCAACGACGTTATGAGGTTTCCTTGCCCACCACTTGTGCATCAAATACATGGGCGTATGAGCGCGTGGAGGGATAGCATAGTCGATGTGTTCAGGTTCGAATTGCCTTTCTGCTGGCTTCATTCTCCTTAACCTATTTTAAGCCAAAAGATTCGTACTAATGCACTATAGCGAGAAACCCTTTTCAGTCTCGTAGATAATACCCTGCTATTGTCATGCGTTTAGGAGATTCCTTAGGAGTTGGGTACCTATGGGCTTTCTTGAAGGTTATGGCTGTCAATTTCGAGCGTTCCGGCTTTCTTGGGTAACCCAAGGGAGAAGTGGTAACATATGCCTCAAATTCGTTCTTCTCAAGAAAAATTCTGTTGCCGTACATTTTCCAAATTTTCGTTGGCTCATCGTAACTGACTTCTTGTATTCGGGCTTCGCCGATGAGCTTACGCATGCCAGAATCATAGAAGACCAGTCGTTGTCCGCCGTCTAAGAATCTGAAGCGCCCCCATTTAACAAAAACATCTTTCTCATTTAAAAAAAGCCTGTCAACAAATTGGTGAGGAACGGGAAAAACCGCGCCCCGGATGCTCTTCCTCAAATAGCCCACCGATTTGATAAAGCTATTCACGAGAACATTAAGCCTTTCCTTGTCGAAAGCTTATGAGACTTGCGCTAGCAAAATGGTACATCACCCAGTAAAAAGCAAAGCGTTTTTGCCTTTCTACTAGGCTCTGTTTCATCTCTTTTCTATCCAGTAGTGGCCGCAGTCTTTGCATTGAAACTTCCTGTGAATCCTACCATACTTAGTCTTCTTCGGCTTGGTGACTTGACGAACATTCATACCGCGACATTTAGGACAGACGATAGGCATGTTTGGATTAAACCCTCCGACAGCATGTTCCTCTCCTTAGGATTTGTGTTATAACATATCAAAGGTTGTGCTTTTGCAAATATTCTGAGGACGTGAGAGGGAAGTCTAATTAGGCACCAACCCGAGAACGCATAGCAGGCGGCTAGATATTGCCTAAACCGAAACTAGCGAAGAAAGCTACGGAGGTTGCTGGTGAATATCTTGTTGCGGCGAAACTCTGGCTAAAAGAATGTGTTGCAGTGCTTGCACCAAGAAATTTCCCCCATGTTGACATATTCTTGCCACAGTTGAACAAAGCGATACAGGTTAAGACGAGCTACGCAAAGAATTCCTTTCAGCTGGCCAAGTTCAAGTCTGAGGAAGACCTCGAATCGAGAGTCCGCAAGAAAAGCCTCTTCTACACATTTGTTCATATAGGTGAAGACAGAGAGAAGATAAGATACTTTATCGTGCCGTCAGACCATGTGGCTAAGCTTGTCAGAGAACATTACTATGAGTGGTTGAAGCGCGCTAAGCACATAAAGCCCGTGGAAGAGATAAAATTCGAAGAGCAAGTGCATGGAGTACTGCTGTCACAACTGGAAAATTACGAGGACAGGTGGGAGGACTTGCTCAAATGAAGAAAGCAAGTACTGAACAGAAAATAAAACAGCGTCTAAGAGAATACCTAAAGCGCATAGAAAATCGTCGAATACTCGACAAGGAAAAGAGATTGCCTAAGACTTGGGGACTTCGTTGTCAACCGGAGGGTGAAATTCCAGATCTGGAATTTGACAAGCTTCCAGAGGCAAAAGGCGACTTGTTAATTTGAAGTCTCAGATTTGGCGTTTCACAGAGGTACGTTCCGATATCGAGAAAATCATTCGCAGAAAACTTCCTCAACCACCCCATTATATACTAGGGGGTCAGAATTACTTCTCTAGAGACTTGAATTAACGCGCCAAAGAGCCCCGCGGGGTTCATTACTATGAAAGCTTTGCTCCTACACATTGCCACTGACTCCACAAAACCCACTGACTATTATGGAACTTTGGGGGTCGTCGGTCCTATATTCGGCGATGGCAGTTTTGAATACATCCCAATCACCGATTTCGAGGAAGGAGAGGAAAATACCTACGGAAAGATTCCATCTCGAAATATCCGCGGAAAATATCTCAGTGATTTTCTTCCAAAAGATCTGCCATCTAAATTGCAGAAGGATTTCAACGCCCCTCCTGATTGGACAAAGTTGGAAGTCCATAATGACCCGGATTTCTCAAATAAGACCTATGGTGAACCTTACAATCGAATCAAGGAAGGCGTGCCGAAAACTAAGCTACTAGCTACTCTTGAAAAAAATGGCTACCTATTCTTTGTCGCTAGCCTCGCTCCCCATAACGAAGAAGCTTGTACTAACCTATCCACCCTAAAACAATGGCAAACCGGAAAAAAGGCCAAATACATAATCGGTTACTTTAAGGTTCAGGGAATCTATAGAGTTGATCCCAATGCCGAAAGAGTATATGCAGGGAATAATTTTGAGGTAGAGGTTAAACTTGACGACAAGACTTTTGATCGGATAAAAGCAAATCCCCATTATTACTCTAAAGATGATATCTTAGTAGTCGTGGGTGATGAGTCAGAAAGTAAACTATTACAAAAGGCATTTCAGATTACAATCGACAGTTCTCAAGGTCTTAAGCCAAACAGTAATGGAGGTAGGATCTTCTCTCGTGCATTTATTAGGGGATTCAAGCAAGTTAATAATGAGGAAACCATTCAATGGTTAATTGAAAGAGTTCGCTATCTCTAAATATGCCCGTATCCAAATTTCGGTTTTTGGAGAAAGTAGATCAGCACTGTAGCCTCCATTACTGCAAGCATACGCAGAACGTGGGACTAGAGCAGCCATCAGAACAAGCAGCAGAACCGCCAGTAAGATTTTCTTCAAGGCATTTTCGCATCCTTTCTAGCATTTTTTGCACAGCGTAAGCTATATTCTTAGAGCTGGACCAGACGAAGCAGCTAAGCTAAGCTCTTCAATCAGAGAGAGTTTAAGGTCCTTTGACGCGTGCGACAGAAATCTCAAAGCCCTTATTCTTATCCTAGGAACCGCTCCACGTAGGTCAGGGTGGGACTTTTAGTCAATGGGTTGTGACGTCGTTACGCAATGAGAAGCGGTTTTTCAATCTGGAAAAAAGTGGGGATTTGCAGGGGACATCGCCACTCCGCGTCGTTATAATTCTATCTCTTCAGTTTTCTGTTCTTCAACTCTATCGCCGCAGAAAGGACAGTAAGGCCAATCTTCTTGCAGCAAGTTACTGCGCAGAGATCAAGCGAAAGGGTACGTTAACAGCATCGCATCTTCTGAGATTGAGGAGTGGCTGTCTTACAGTCAGTTCCTGATTTCGGGGGCAAAAGCTTCGGTCTTGGAATTCATGCGGTTTGTGAAGGCTCTTTCGCGATCCAAGTAGCAATGTGAAAGGAAAGGAAGATGCCCCAAGTGATGAAGTAGGGTAGCGTTATTATATGGAGGTCAACCCGCCCCACCCCAGACGCTAGGGATAGTAACTCCTCCAACTCCGGTTCGAGGTACTGGAGAAGCAAAGCGTAGATGAGCGGGACTAGACCTATCTCAGATTCGTGTGCCAACTCCTTTCCTCGAGAGACTCTCGCAGTAACGACTAGGACGCCGGCTATCGTGCTGAGGGCTCCCGCCACAACTGTCAGAAGCCACGTCTTCGTGTATATCTCTAAAGCTATCTGGGTGATCTTGACAAATGTGGCCTGATCACTGCCACGTGAGAGGAGACGCTCGATAATCACCCTGACAAGGCTGTAGGGGATCCCGTAGAAGTTAGCTTCTACAAGCTCCAGATATCCCACGTATAGAAGGAATATTCCACCCACGATCAGAAGCGACGCTGCGATCTTGTTTCTTAAGGGTGATAAAGTGACCGTCTTCTTGAGAGAGCGGAGCAGTGTTCGCCAGTCTATTCTCACGTCATACTTCATTGTTTCCACTTGAACCGTTGTGCTAGCGTGGCGGTTGAACGTTTTATGTGTCTTGTAAGATTTGAACCCTTTGTAGGACCCGGATAATATTCAAGGAAAAACACTTCCAGACAGCCTTGGAGACCAAGAAAAAGAGAATGCATAGCATTTCCCGATGTTAGGCGTCGGTATTAGAACAACCAGTTCTCCCTCTTACAAACGCAAAAAAGAGGGGATTTGCGGGAGACATCGCCAGCATAACAGGGGTTCAAATCCCACCCCCCGCACTATCCTCAAACGCCTATCTGAGGATGTTTTGCGGATGTTTTGTCCTTTTGGGGCGGAATTATGGCGTATTTTT
>Ga0315312_1001969_pt1 | contig 14873 bp, 13 predicted proteins | sample TDP7_MG_FD_203629 | JGI IMG/M metagenome (GOLD analysis project Ga0315312, IMG submission 203629) | Freshwater sediment microbial communities from Lake Towuti, South Sulawesi, Indonesia - TDP7 | ecosystem: Environmental > Aquatic > Freshwater > Lake > Sediment | place: Indonesia: South Sulawesi... | reverse complement strand
CGATACAACGAGCCATTTTGCCCACAATGTCGGAAAGCTCAAAGATAGAGTTCTACTTAGAATGCGTTGATGCGTTCTACGGTGCGTCAAATTGCCAATAGCAAAGAAGGAAGTCCAACAAGTTAAGAAGATGCTTGAGGAGATTCGTTGTGAGCTCCAGAAGTATGGCGCGGAGCTATGGTATGCCGAATATGAGCCTAGACCATCTGCTCTTTTTGAATATTTTGTATTATATAATGCGGCGTTAGCTATCGAGCCGAGGGCCCTTAAGGTGGGCATCAGGGAGCCCGGGCTGATGCCTTTCACTCGCGGCGATTTCCGATCCACTGGTTGGTTGCCATTTGCTGCCATTAAATCACACAGGACGCTTGGCAGGATGGGACTTACACTGTTGCCCAGCATCGTAATCGCAAAGGATTCAGCTGAACTAGCCTTCTGGTTTGACAAGAGCCTGGCGAAGGGCTTGAGACCAGACATTGTTGTCCGCAAGGGGCACTTTGAGTACAGTGAAGAATATGGTAACTATGCGCGCCTGTACTGTGATGGAGACGTTTTTGCAGAGTATGGACTAGGTCCGGCGCCGACTGAGAATGAAGCATATAAAGTGGAGGCAACTTCATCCATCGTTGGCAGAGAAGAAGGCATGTTCTTCCGCGCAAAGAGGGAGTTCGAGCACCCTCCGCTGGTTATTGAGTGCAAAAGCTTTGGTGCGAGGCTTGGGAATCCGCAAAGGTATGCTGACTACGCTGAAACCGTACTAATCGTTTCCCCTGAGAAACTCTACGAGCCAAAAGCCCTCAACATCAAGCTAATACGAGTAGAGGATAACTACAACAGTTTTGACTTGAGGCCGAAGCTTAAGCCATTCCTAGAGCATATGATCTGAGGCGCTTCAACCATCCCAGTTCATTAGGAGCCGACTTGTACTCGATTTCTGTTCCGAAACGCATCGGGAAGCTGCCAGGAGTGGGAGCGGCATTGCTTGATCCCAACCTGCTAACCACCTCAATTTCAGAATCCAAGTCTTCACATGACTCTGATTCCTAGATTCCATATACGGAAATCTCTGAATGGTCCTTGCATGATTGTTGACGTGATTCGTTCTGCCCGGCCGGTCAAATCAAGTTACTAGCATTCTGCGAACGTATTTGTGTTCGATTTGAAGACGACAGATCATTGACACCATTTTGATGCCTTGCTTACGACCCGGTTATTCCAGCTATGCTAGAGGATCACGTAAGCAAATACGGATGGTACTTCTAGCAAGACCGTTTCAGAAATTCTACAAATGCAGGAACAGTGAGCATCTGAACGTCTGGGAATCTCAGGAATCTCGAAACGTAGGACCTTACCTCAGGGACGCCCATAGGCTCGATGCGCGATGTGACAACTGCTGGAACTATCTTTTCCGTTTTGAGACATATTGATGAACTCAGTTCAGGGTTTGATGTTAAGCATTCTGCTTCGTAGTAGACCTCAAAGAGGTCCTCGATGTTCGCTTGGACTCTTCGCTCGATTTCCTCGGCGGGAAAGAACAGGTCTCTAAGAAGAAGCTTGCTGTCGAAGAGGAAATCTCTTGCCTTACATGAAACGACAAATGCCATTCCATCTTTGGCTAGAATCCGATCAACCTCAAAACTGCCTGTCTTTCCCAGCTTCCCTAGGTGTGCCTCGATTTCCGGGTACTCCTTTATGGTAAACAGTCGCTTCCCCAAGTTTTCTATGTCGGGCGCTGTTCGCTTCAACGTCTCATCCAAATACTTCTCAAAGGCAGAACCGTAGCCTTTTGACCATGTCCCCCATGCAGGCGATCTTCGCGATTCATCCATGAGGTCACTGATCCAAGAACCCCAAAACCAATTGGATGGATAGAACGTCCAGAAGGGAATCGACACGATATCTTTCCCGCCCTCTTTCAAATGAATGAGCGGATGCTTGTAGATGCTTCGTCCTGGTCTGTACTCTAACTCTCGAAGCCATCTAGCAGCCCTCGTTTCATCCATATTCCTCGCGAAGATACTCCTCAAGTGCTTCTTCTTGGATCTGAGGAAAGGCCAACCTTTCGTTTGGCGTTGGGTGGCGGCCACTCTATCAAGATGCTCCTTGCACACGTTTTCTAGGTAATTGGAGATCGCTGTTAGATCGTCTAAGTTAAGTCCATGTCTATTGAGGATCTCTGCTCGTAATATCCTGTACGCTTCATTTCTATGCTCCGGGTAATGCGTAAAGTACCAATTCATCCAGTCAGGATCTGAACTCGCCGAGTTCACGTAAGGTCTAATAGCAGCATAGAATTCATCGCCTTTCATATCAGTAATCTCACCCTGTTTGATTAAAGCTATCTCGGAACCCCAAACCAACTGAATCTTTAAGAGGCGCGAGTACCGGGCGACATCAAAATGCTGAGGAAGTGCTTCTAGAATCTCAGTGAATTCGCCTTCCGCAGGTGCCTGAACCCAAACGAAACCTTTCTCTAAAATGGCGTCAGCGATCGCCTTTAAACAATGTATAGTTGTGAATAAATCCGAATCCAAGTACGTGTAGTCTCCCTTCATCCTTAATACAAGGCGGGATCCAAAGAGGTAGTTCATCGATTCCAAGACTACAAATAGAAATCTTGCCTCCCTACCCTTTATGCTCTGCATCAGCATGCTCTTCGCGTCGCATAGCATACTTTCGATCGCTTTCTGAATCTCCATTTTTCCTTTTATGATAGACAAGGTTTCTCGCAACCCGTCAAGGAGACCGTCAAGAATAAACTACGTCCTTATCGATTAAAAGAATAAATGAGGTTTGAATGCCCGACGTTAAACATTACAACCCAATATTGCAGTTAGAAAAGTGAAGAAAACAGTGATAATGACTTGTTAATTCTTCTAGCTACAGACTTTTTTGGCGGGTTTCAATTTCCATTTTCTCGAAATAGTAATTCATAAGCGGTCTCAATATTCCTATACAGAACAGCACACCGTCCAATCCCCATATCACAACATTCTTTCCACCGAAATCATAGCTTGATGGTTTAGTGTCTGGGTGATGGGTTGTAGAGAAATGGACATACTCTTCGCTCAGCCAGTTATACAGTTTCTGCAGCATTCTGATATCTAGTGTCAACCTGTCCTCCGAGATTGAGACAAGCATGTCCAACATGTCCGAGGTTTCAGGTATGCCCATTGCAAACCCTTGAGTTAGCTTTTGCTTCCCGCAAAAACAACATACGAATCCAAAATCCGTTTTGTAGACCGCATGCTTATCCTCTCTGCCGGTCTTCCTTATTTTTGGATCTAAGTGAAACTCCTTGTAGTTGATCTCGTCCTTATGGTCTTTCATACAAGTCTCGCAAATTGGCAAAGACAAAAGTAAAGTTAGGTCACACGAAGTCGCGGAGGAAAAGTATTTCCCATAGAATGCTTTACCCTCCTCGGGCAACATATTTATCAGCCGTATTCTCTCTAGTCGCTCTTTGATGCTTCTATTTGGGAATCTTCTATCGAAATCCCAAGTTACTCTTTGACGTGATCTGTAAGGCTTCCATTCTTCCGGATCCAAGAAGTAGTTGAAGCTTCCTCGAAAATTAGAGGCGATATCTGCCCATAAACTCATTATGAAACTCTCAATAAAATGACGCATTATAATATTCAGTTGATAGCTATGGTCAGTCAAAGCCAAAACAATCATCGAACGTAGATCGCTTGCTATGTGACTATGCAGAGTCGTTCCTAAGAATATGCTATCAGCATCACCCTTGCGTTTTAACTTATGATAGTTGCTGTCAACTTGCTTCACAAATTCCATTATTGATTCTATATTCTTTCGATGAGGATTGAGAATTTCTACTTGGAAGCGAATATTCTTGGCGAGAGCTTCGAACATGGCTTTCTTGTCGTAAGCTCTAGATAAATGAATGAAATCCACAGTCGTTCGATATCTAGACATTGGTTGCACCAGTTCTCCAAATAGAATCATTCATTCTGAATCGTTAAATGTTTAGCACAAGGCACAAAGAATCGGCGTGATACCGAAAATTTGGTTAGATCAAAAGGAGTCTACGGGCACGATAGCCTTTTTGCTTCTATTTCTAATAGACACTGGCTGATTCAATAGGGCTAGAAAACAGATATTAATTCTGACATGGAATCTGTGACCTCTTCAATTCCATTTGACTCTCCATGCAATATGATCCATAGCCTGAATTTACCTGAGACTCGCATGGAATGGATTAAGGCCCCAGCGTAATCTCCAGCGACGTTTTCTGATGGGATGATCTCGTGATGCCAAGTCAAAGGGGCCCGTACACTGTCATTCATTACAATTTCTAGAGTCCAATATGCGATACTTATATTGTTTAGTCCGTATGGACGTATTAACGTCACATTGTCGAACAACCTATTCGTCATCTCCGTCATTTTGAGTGAAAAGGCCTCAATAGTTCCATGACTGTCGTCATCCCTTCTGTACAAAGAGAGCTTCACAGTGATCTCTAGAGAAGAGGGCATAGTCGTATGTCGATAGACGAGGAGTGGTGCAATGAGCAGCACAACAAACACCATTGTAATATGTCGTTTGTTCACGCCATATCACTGCCCTATCCGTTGTAGATTACGGTAATCTCAACGGATCCGCTTCGATTTATTTGTGTACCAGAAGGAAGATAGATGGAATTGTCTATCGAGACATAAGTACCGTTTACTTCAAAATATGACTGCGGTCTACAAAGAAATACGCTTTGGTGAAAGTAGATGTTATGTTGTGAAACATTGGTAAAATTGATTACAAGCTGATACTGAGAAGTATTGTTCCCGAGAGACTTCAAAAACTTCTCTGATCGATAAACCCGAAGAACTGAAGAAATATTCAGGTCACTATAGTATTTTAGTTTCAGGTAGGAACCTTGTCCAGCAGACTCCAATACGAGAACTTTAATCGCGTACAATCTTCGATCATTGTCTAACAATAGACTGCAGTTGAGACCAGGTGATTCAACAATCAAGGGTTTCCTGGAGGAATTACTACCGAATGAGACGAAGAAAGACCTCGTTAAAGGAGTCAGAGGAAAGAGAAAATGCATGGTCTCTTCACTCGATACATACGCTTCAAGATTCTTCAGTTCACCTGATCCTGCAAGATACATGTCGGATCCTTCAAGATGTATTTGATCGTCAACTATGTAACAAGATTCCGTAAAGGAAATTCTTGGAACGCCAATCAGTAGTAAGGTGTCCAAAGGCAAACTGGCAAAAACGACAACGAAGATCAAGCATAAGAAGAGTAGTTTGCGAGCAAGTTTGCTTAGAATGTGCACCAGGGTTCTACCATTCGGTTTGGAAGCTGTAGGAATGTACAGAATTGTCGTCGCTACGACTACCAAAACAAAGAATGCCATTGAAATTCGCGGCAGATCAATTAGATATGTGTCCAGAGTAATACCTGAAAGGAGAGGATAAACGCATAACGAAGCTGTGAACGCTAGACTTGCAGATACCACACTTGCCGTACCAAAGAAAAACTTAAAGGAGTGTTTTCTACACCATTCTGTCACCTCCTCTGTTTTTGGCCAAGATCGAAAGTACCTTAATAGCCCAATTATTCCTGCGGTGGAACCCAAACCAAGAACAATCCCCGGGATTATCTGCTGAGCAAGAACCCACCCAGTGAATCCTGACGCGCTTGCGATCAAGAGTGTCAAATATGCAATAGAAGCGTGTTGAACACGTTCTTGCTTCAGTTCCTCTTCGGTTTCTTCTAAGGGTTCTCCAATCCATTTTCGGATCTGCCGATCATCTGCAACATACGTATCATCATCTAATCTATAGAAAACCCCGCCTTTTGACGTTCGAAACCAGTGCCCAGGCCTCCGAGATTTGATCCTTATGGCTACGAGAGTTTCACTATCATATGAGACGTAACACCACTCATAATCTAGAGGAGGATTAACTCTCTCCGCTAACTGCGAGAATTCTTGTTTTCTTACCTCGATCAACTTTCCATCGAGTTTCTGTTCTAGCTTGAGATCGACCATTCCCACAATGTCAAATGATTCATCAATTCCAAAGATCATCCAACCATAGGATTCCGGCTGTGCACTGTTTGCAATCGCGACAACTTCTTCCTCAATCTTTTGAGGCGATACTTTAATGAGTTCTATGGATCTTTTGACCTCTATTTGTGGAGTTTCCCTTTTATTTTCCAGAAGCCATCTTACAACCTCTTCTGGCCGATCCATCAGGAATCACCCGAAGGGACTTGCATATCGAGATTCGCTGCATGTTTTACAATTACTTTGGAGAGGCGTTCCTTAAGCTCTCTCATGCGAGATTGCTCCTCGATAGTGATGAGAGAATTACCGCATCCTTGACAATAGATGGCTGTAGGAGGATTTTCATATCCGCCGTCACATCGTCTAGCTGTCAAGTTAGGCTTAGGCATCCTCTCCACATCCAGCTTTGCCTAGGCATCGAGTTCCGCAATTTTCTGCTTCAAATTTCCGCTTAGAGCTGTTAGAGCGCTCTCCATCTTAGCCAGCTTCTCTTCAAGCAGTTTTATGCGCTCTTGCTGCTCTGGACGAGGTGGGGCGGGTTTCGTAATTGATAGGTAGGGCTCCACTTTCCGGTATTCGGCTATGAAGTCTTCTTCATGGAATTTGTCTCTGTGATTGTAGATGTACTCGACGCCTCTGTCATGGCCCATCCAGAACTCCGCTATCTCGTTTGGGATGCCTGCGTGAGCGCATTCAGTCCTGAAGATGTGTCGGAAAGCGTGCGTATGGTAGTTCTGTCTCCATGTCAAATCCTTATGCGAGTTTCTGTTGGAGAAGCCTGATCTCAAGACTGTTCTCAATATCTGTCTCTGGATAAAGTCTCTCTTTAAGGGCTCCAGCTTGCGTGTTTCTTTCTGTTCGGGGATGAATATGTACTCGTCCTGCTTTATCTGTCGGCCAGTTAGGCTTGCTCGATGCTGCAGGTAGAGCTTCAAAAGGTTGACCGCGTCCTCGCCCAAATATGTGAAGTATTCTCTGCCGTTATCGTTTCTCAACGGGATCTTGAGCGGCATCCGGTCTTTCTCCAGGCCTTCCGCGAGTTCTTTATACTTCAGCCTAAGCAGCTCGGTTATCCGTATGCCGCTTTGGAGTTGGCAGACAGCTACAACCTTGGCTCTGAAAGGTAGCAAGTTTATGAGTTTGGTTGCTTCCTCAACTGAGATCGGTCGGGATCTTCTTTCCTCATAGTTATCCTCTGGAACCTTAAAATCTCCGAAGAGCGGTGAATCGTTTCGCGTATAGAAGCTTCGAACCGCAGCAGCCACAAGCCGCTTATACTTGTTTCCTCTCCCAACTAGAGGGCCATCGATCGCCAAGTACTCTTCAAGCCAATCCGTATGCATCCGCTTACGATCAACCTCAAGAGGCCCACTCTCGTAGACATTCCGCAGATTCTCCTCGACCAGCTCCCTAGGCGAAAGCTGGACCCGCTTCACCTCTCGAAGCCAACACATCCAACCATAGAGCGCATAGCTATAACCATGGCGCGTGGACTCGCTCCCATACTTACCCAGCCAACGCTTAACGCATGGATCATCCGAAAACCATTTAGCAGAAGGTCTATCATACAAGCTACGAGCACCGGGACGGTGGACATAACAGCATTAGGACAACCATCAATATAAGACAACCTGGGCCGGTCGTCTAGCTTGGTTAGGACATCTGCCTGACACGCAGAAGGTCGAGAGTTCAAGTCTCTCCCGGCCCACCAGATTCTGGCTTGGTTGGGTGAAAACAGGCTCATTTTGGGGTTTTTCATTATTAGGAGAATTGCCACTACTCCACGTGGACCCACATGGAAAGTCCATCTTTCCTAGTGTTTCTCTCAGTGTATTCTCCATCAACCTAGAGAGGTTAAAACCTATCAATCTAGCCTTATTGACCAGTTCATCATCCAAGTAGAGGGTAACATTAACCTTCTTGGACAATTCAATGAACACTCCTTTTCTAAGGGGTGACCCATGAATACTATCCTTGTTCTAGTTAATATGGGTTTGTACACCATAGTATATCCACTGGTATAGATTTAAATAAACAATAGCCTTAGGTACACACAGAGGGATGCCTGTTGGTGCTTGAAGCCAAGACCAAGATACATAGGGTTAACTCACGTCACACCATATATCTGAGGACAGATCTTGTCAATGACAGCAACTTTCCATTCAAGGCTGGTGAACCACTCATCATAAGAATTGAAGGAAACAGACTTGTCATAGAAAAACTGAGGAAATGATTCCACACACCTTGCCCCAGTTGAACTTCAAATTCTATTGAAGCCTCTTGATACTTGAATTATTCAATCTTTGTTAGGCCAATTCGAATCTCCAGTTCCTCTTGAATTATTCAAGTACACATTTTGCCTACTATTAGCCTCACCATAGTATGAGCCTAGGGCTGTTGTTTTCCACAATTGGGACAGAATATACCGACACTAGGCATCCCAGATCCACAGTAAACACAGTGTTTTCTATAGGATGGTAAGACATTGCCACAATACGGACAGTGTCTTATGTCACTGGGGTAGGATGTCAAGTCTCCTCTACAGTTGGGACAGATTTTGGTTGAGACTGGAGCCTTCAATTCACTTGTAATTGGCTTCTTTCTTACGACCTGGAAGTAATACAAGGGCAAGACGACTATGAGTAAGAGTGCAGTGCCTATTGCCCAGACTAGAGCAGACTCTTCTCCTCTACTCTTAGCGTCCTTATAGACTGTGTATGAGAAGCCTACGAGGAACATAAGCCCTATGAACAAATTAAAAAAGCCAATTAGAATAAAGCCAATGAAAGAACTGAGTATCATGCCTAGGATGAGAAGCCAGACTTTCTCCCCAAAACTCATATTTTAACTCTCTCATATTACCAAGGTGTTCTTCCATGAGTTCTTACATATTCGTTATAGTACTTGGCAAGTTTATGAGCATCAAAGATTTGCCAAACACTATGCTGAAGATTGTAGCTATGGTATAGAACTAAGGGGGCTTAGTCACTTCATAGATTACGTAGCCTGCTATAGCGACCAATACAAAAACGACTGTTAGGGCTATTCCAAGAATCAATACATTTCTAGCCATTCTTTTATCCCTATTTTTCAGGGCAAAGTATCCGAGTATACCCCCAAGCCAACTACAACAGACAAGAAACAACAAAATTGGCAAAAGATACCAAGCGCTTGATGGTCTTGAGGGCTCTCCAGTTGGAATTGAAGGTGCCAATGTTTTGACTTCAGGCTTTAATGGTCTTCCACAATTAGAACAGAAACTCGCATCTGTGGGCAATTCTCCACCACAATACTGGCAATATGGCAAAAGTATCACATGTATTAGTCTATCCATTGAAAATAAAAGAATTATGAAATATCGTTAGAAAGCTTAAGACATAAAGCTTCAAAATCATTATTAGATGATAAGGAGTTTGAAATCAAATGGGAGCAGAAAGCTTGAGAGGAGAAATCATTAAGATTGATCCCAGAGAAATCAAAGTCTCTCCCTATAACATAAGGAAGAGAAATGTCAAAGGACATGACTGGAAAGAATTGAAGGCATCTATCAAGGCAACCGATGGACCAATTGAGGCTCCAATTATTTCTAAGAACAAAGAAGTAATTGTTGGTCACAGAAGAGTCTTGGCCTCTCAGGAACTTGGGCTTCCAAAGATTAATGCATATATCTTGAAAGAAGATATCTCTGAAGAAGAAGCAGTAAAACTTTCTTTCATTGAGAACAGAGGGGGGAACATAACTTCTGAAGATGAAGAAGATGCTATCAAGAGACTTCTTGCAATTTTCAAAACCAATGACAAAGTAGCTGAGTTTCTTGGAATAAATCCCTCTTTGATTACCATGATTCTTTCGAGAGCAACCATGCCTAAGGGAGTCATCAGAAAACACAGGCACACCACTAAACCTGAACAGAAGTGAGGCTTCATTATCAATGATTCTTGAATAATTCAAGGTATGATATAATCTCTAGACTATTGTGTGGCCTCTCTTTATCAGGGCTAAATGAACATATTCTTATCGTTATGAGAGAGATGAATTCTAATTCCCTTGTAAGAATAGATCCTATTGGTTATGCCACTAGGAAAGGTACTGGAAGAATTACAGTATGGAGCTATAAACGGTTTAGTCCTAAGTTGACCGCTAAGGTGTATGAGAGGATTTGTATTGAAAAGAATGCGTTTATGGTAGATGTGATCGAACTGCCAGACAAGTCAATAGTTCACCAGTATCCTAACAAACCCAAGATAGTCATCAACAGTGAGGATGGAAGACTCTACACAACTAGAAAAGATTTGGAGAAATACGGTAGGATTGCTTGTGAACATCAGGCAACTTTTCCAATGAGGCTACTCTTTTACGGACATACAGAATTCATTGAAGGTGTTTCCAAGAGGGAGATGTCGCTTGCAGAGTTCAGATTCTTGCAGTCTCGTGTTGAGATAAATGATACTGTGATTAAGGATGATCTCAAGATCACTCTGTTAGATGCTGGCATATATCAATACAGGAATTCGAATGTGCTTGGATTTACAATTGGAATTGAGAATATGATGGATAATGCAACAGTCATGTTGAGACTCGACATGATGAAGGTATCCGATGATATGGGATATTCCTACGAAGTGGATACTCACGGACTAGAGAAGGTTACACCAAACAGTAAGTCTGAGACCTACTTCTATGCAAGTAGATTCAAGAAAGATACAAAGATTACAATCATGGGAGCATGTATTACTTCAGACCTAAAGAAAATAGATTTCAAATTTGAACTGCACTCTAGACAGTTGACCAAAGATAGTGTCGCATAAAAGTGCTTTCAGTTCAAAATGACTTGAATGATTCAAGATCACTCATACTCAAGTCAAGCCCTAATGAAGGTAAGAACTTGAGCACATCGCATTTCTAACTGGTCTATTATTTCCAACCCCAGTAGTCTTCCTCAGCTTCATAAACCTCTTCACAGTCTGAGCACACACCAAGCTTCTTTATTGTTCCATCTTCCTCAGCACATTCCTCACAGTATGCCTTTCCACACTCAGAGCACCTATACAGTCTGTCATCATCCACCTCAATTCCACATACATCACATGCGCCCAACTAGATTGATCGCCTTGAACAATTCATGCTCGATGAAACTGCTTTTCTAAAAACATTCCTAACTAGCTGATGTCCACTCTAGTCTTGATTTCATTTGGGTCTCTGATCAATTTCTCCTTTATCTCGAACTCATTTCTCTCAAAGGAAATTGTGTTTACAAGAAAGAATCGTAGAGTAAACCCTTTCTTGACCACTTCAGTATAACTTTCAATTTGGTTTCTGGCAAGGGTAATCTTGCCAGACTTAACCTCAACAATCTCTATCTCACCGTCAACTATTGGAAGCTGTTCATTTTCCTCATGCTTTTCACTATCAAAACTTAGACTCTTTTCTATCGCATATCCATGTTCCTTTAAGGTATCGAGGTATCGTTCCTGTAGAGATTCAGCACGAGATGCAATGCTAGATAGACAGATAGAAGACCTTAGAGACTTTAACCCCATTTCAACCATGCCATCTTTCAAAGTTTTAGACCCCCCAGTCTTCCTCAATTTGATCAAAAAGCCATCCGGACAATTACTCAATGTTCTTGTTAGTTCTTTGAAATTGTTTAATAGTTCATGTCTTGGAAGTAAACGATTCGCTAGAAAGAATAGTTTTTCATCCTTGAAATCTGGATTGAAACCCAATGAGTCAGGGACAGAAAACCAAGTAAGTGTGGAAAATATCACGATATCCCAACCTTCTTCCCTTTTCAATTTTGGAATTAGATTCTTTTCAATATAACATTCTGCCAATCTTTCAGTAATACGAGCTTTCCAGCCACTCAACTCTCTGGGATTGAATGAAAACCTCAATACCATTCACACTGCTTGAACGGTAAGTCTTTTCGTGCTAATTCAGGATTATACTGAATTGAGCTAGGATTAAAGAGTGATGACATCCATGTTTTCTGGTCTTGGCAAAGTCTCCATTTGAATTTTATCTGATCTTGAATGGATATTGGATTGCTTCAAGTCTAAACAACTTAGACTCAGGGGGCAAGTGAGTCAAATATAAAGGATGATCATGTATGTTGAAGTGGGCCTGACAATCGACTAGTATCACTTAAGTGAGCTAAGTGAGACAAGTGAGCCTGACTGGCTGACTCTAAGTGGCTTGAATAATTCATGGCTAGGATAGTCTGAACTTTGGCTCTTTGTCAGAAGTGTTTTGGAAGATCTAACTAACTCAACAGGTGACCTTGGTGACTTTTGACTGGCTAATTCCTAGGCTAGAGCCCTCAGTAAGGCTCCCCTTCTATTGACCAATCCCTTTGTCTATATCTATAGACCTAATGTCATAGTAGAGATAATAATAGAGTATGATAGTCCTAGTATGGAGTATTATAGTAGGTTAATGATTATTAGGGTGGACACTGGCCATAGACAGAGTTGAGACTGTTCCAGATATTCTGATGCCTTTTAGCCTGAATAATTCAATTCTTGGTATGTTCAGACATCATGTCATGTTTTGGAGACTTGACTCTGTCACAATGACACATGGGAAAGGATGAGGGACTGGTCAATAGATCTCATGTCATGAGGTAGATTCTTGAATTGTTCAAGATATAGGATACTTTAATTCAAAGAGTTCAATTAAATGAATCCAAGTGTTCCTATTCTTGAACAATTCAAGAAGTCCAATAGTCTGGAGGTGAATGATTAAATGGGTAAAAGAACAGCTGAAATGATTCTAGGAATTATAGGAGGAATATTTGGGATAGTAGCAGGACTAGTAGTTTTTTTCCCTTACGGATATGAATATGGGTGGGGCTTCGAGTATCCTTATGGGTTACTTGGAGCATTGGCTATCATCTTCTCAGTAATAGGGATAGTTGGAGCTGCAATTGTAGAAAGTAAAACCAAGATTTCTGGAGTCCTGATGATAGTTGCAGCTGTTTTGGGTTTGATCTCGGTATTCGTATTCTATGTTCTACCTGCAATACTACTAGGGATCGCTGGAATATTGGCTCTTCTAAGAAAGACTGAGACTGAAATGCCAACAATTGTATCAGCACATCCGATTACAAGTGATAGGAAATACTGTGCCTACTGTGGATCTGAGATGGCTCATGAGGGTATGTTTTGCATTAATTGTGGAAGAAAACGACCCTAGCAATATTATAATGAGGCATTGTGTATTTGCATGTGACTCAAAGTGGAGCCTCACAAGCCAAATACTGCCAGTATTGTGGTAAAGGTCTCACTGTAGATGCAAAATTCTGTTTAGACTGTGGAAAACCAATACCTCAAACGCCACTTCCTAAACATAAAATAAAAGTCTGGTATCTCATATTGGGCGTTATTCTTGCTTATATTGGAGCTATTAGCTTGGGCTCTACATTCAGTCGTCTCTTTGGCTATGTTCTGACTCCATTCTTCATAGTAATAATAACTATTTTAGTACTCATACTTTTCTTGGCCATCCTCGTTGGAAGAAAGAAGCCATCCTGTCCCAAGTGTGACAAAATCTTAGCATCTTACTCAAGTGACATGACACACTGTCCCTATTGTGGTAATGTTCTAGAACGATCATTCAAGAAATTCTGTGTTTACTGTGGATCTGGGATGGCTAGCGATGGAATATTCTGTCCTAACTGTGGAAAAAGGCAATTGAAGCCAGAAGTTGGAAGATCGATTGGCTAAAAAAGGCTAATCATATGTCCCTATTCTTGAATAATTCAAGATTTTCTTGAGATCAGAGAAGAAGAGGTGTGCAATTGTTTTGATTATTCAGGCTTGTATCCTTCAATCCAATACTTTGAGTCCAGCTTTGTCATATACTTCTTTTAACCTCTCAGGGCTGAAGTCAGTGTAATGTCTGGCTAGAACACTTCTAGGCACTCTACCACAGAAGGCATCAACATACCTGTCTGGAACACCAAGCCTACCCATCTCACATGCAAACCATTCACGTAAGAGTTGAGCTGTGATATGAACTCCTGTCTTCTCATAGGCTCTTTTGAAAGCCCTTCTAAGCCTAGTGTCAAACTTCTTGAACAGACCAGTTGTAGGCTCTGATTCTTTCAGTGTTGCAAGATATTTCCTTACAGCTTGGCCTGCATCTTCATTTAGGAATGTCACCCAAGTATTCTTTGATGCATCATAGCCTTTTGTTGGGATAACAGTTCTCTGGTCAAGGTCTATATCACCAATTCTTAGGGACAGCACCTCGTTCTTCCTTAGACCTGTGCTTGCAAGGACTAGGAATATGGTTTCTGCAATTGAATCATTCAAGGCATAGTAGAACCTACTGAGTTGTTCTTTGGATGGAACAGTCTTGGGATGAAAAGGTCTGTTGGGAAATCTAAAGCTTTCAACAACCCAAGGCATCTGCATGAAGTCTCTGAAGAATGCTTTGAAAGCCTTTAGGACATTGGCATAGGTATTTGCTGGTGAATCTCTATACCTACGCAAGTATTCTCTGACATCTTGATCAGAGACCATTCTAGGATTCTTCTTCACAGAATTAATGAAACGTCTTATCCAGTAGGAATTGTTCCTGACAGTCCTATCACTACGATGCATGTCAATCCTACAGAAATCCTCAAAAGCATTCACTGTTTGATTGAGATCTCCTATTTGTGAGAGTTCAGTTCTTAGGTTATCTGTCTTTACCATTGTTTCAGGAATGCCTGACACGCAGAAGGTCGGGAGTTCAAGTCTCCCCCGGCCCACTTTCAGTTAAAATTTGAGTAATCATCCTCGGATCTTAAAGTCGCAGCCTAAGTGTTCAGCGATTCCCTTACATTTACATA
>Ga0315312_1001968_pt1 | contig 14877 bp, 14 predicted proteins | sample TDP7_MG_FD_203629 | JGI IMG/M metagenome (GOLD analysis project Ga0315312, IMG submission 203629) | Freshwater sediment microbial communities from Lake Towuti, South Sulawesi, Indonesia - TDP7 | ecosystem: Environmental > Aquatic > Freshwater > Lake > Sediment | place: Indonesia: South Sulawesi... | reverse complement strand
ACAATTTCTCGCCCGAGGAAAGGCTGAGAACCTGCAGAAACGTCGGGAACCTGATCGGTAGACTACATGAACGGTCGATCATTCATGGAGATTTGACCACTTCGAATATGATCCGGACATCGGATGATAAGATATTCTTCATAGACTTCGGATTGAGCCTCTACTCGATTGAAGTTGAGGATAGAGGCGTAGATCTGCACCTCATGAAGAGAGCTCTCAACAGTACGCATTACAAGTACGTGGATCAATGCTTCGGCGCGGTGACAGAAGGCTATAAGACTGAAGTAGGCGATAAGAAAACGGATAGGGTTCTCAAGAAAGTCCGAGAGATCGAGAAGAGAGGAAGATACTTCCCTGAACGAGTCTGAGGTGAACGTATTCGATAGTGCAAGAAGTAGAAGCTAGGACTTCAAATACCATCTCGCAAAGCTTTCAAGAGCTCTTCTCCGGTGTGAGATCTTGTTCTTTTCAACCGTTCCCATTTGGGCATACGTCTTGTCTCCTTCTTGGTCTGGAATGAATATTGGGTCGAAAGCCCATACCTTTCCCTTCTCCTTATAGGATATCTTTCCTCGGACCTCACCTGTGAAGGACAATGCCTTTCTCTTCCCGTCGCGGTATGCGACAACAGATTTGAAGGAGGCCTCTCTATCAGGTATCCCTCTCATCAGCTTCAAGATGCCCTTGTTACCGATGGTTTTCTGGATGTAGGAAGAAAATGGACCTGGAAACCCGTTTAGGCTCTTGATGAACAATCCCGAGTCCTCCACGATCACGGGCTTACCCACCTGATGCGCTGCTTCGATTGCGCTTGCCTTCGCTATCTCCTCAAGGCTGTCAGATTGGATTTCAGTGAGCCTCAAATTGACATGTTCAACATCTATCCTGAAGCTTTCTAGGATTAGGGAAACCTCCTTAGCCTTGTTCAAGTTGCCGGTGACGAATATGATTTTGAGCAAGTTCGTTTCCTCGAATTGAAGCAACTTGACGTTTTCGGAGGTATATTCTGCTCTCTTAAGAAGAATGTTGCGGTATAATGCTTAAATAGAGACCTTGTCTCTCATAAGAAGAAGAATTGCCGTTTCACTAGACATTTGGAGTTTGAGGTGTTTAAGTCTTGGCGAGACTGTATGCGAGCAAACGTGGGCGTTCAGGTTCAACTAGGCCAGTGAGCAAGAAGCCTCCGATGTGGTGCAAGTATAAGCCTGAGGAGATTGAAGCTTTAGTGGTTAAACTGTCCAGAGAAGGGAATTCTCCTGATATTATTGGTGTGATTCTTAGAGATCGTTATGCAATCCCTCTTGTTAAGCCTATTACGGGAAAGACGATAACTCAGATACTGCAAAGTTCAGGAGTCGTATTGAAGACGCCTGAGGACTTGGAGTCGCTCTTGAAGAAAGCAGATGGACTGAGAAAACATCTTGAGAAGAATAGGGGGGACTACATCAGCAAGAGAGCTCTAGCTCTCGTGGAGTCGAAGATTCATAGGCTTGTGAAGTACTATAGGGGCCTAGGTGTGATCTCGCCTGATTGGGAGTATAAGCCGTTGGCCGCTTCTGTGGCGTAGTCATGTCTGACCTTCAAGGTCTTTTGTCAAGAGCTGCTGAGGCAGCGCATCTAATTCTAGATGAAGCGAGTAGAGAGTCGAACTTTCTAGTCGTCTCTCATTTTGATGCTGACGGTTTGGCTGCTGCGGGAGTTGTCGGGAGGACTCTAGCTAGGCTAGATGCATCGATGCACTTGAAGGTAGTGAAGCAACTTGACGATGAGGTTCTCTCAGAATGTCGTTCAGAAGATTCAGATGTGACGATCTTCACTGAAATCGGCAGCGGCTACCTGGATGCCATAAGGAACAGTTTCGCCGGGAAGAAGACGATAATTCTCGATCATCATCAACCCTCTGGAACATTAGATTCGAAATTTGTTCATGTCAATCCTCACTCATTCGGTTTCGATGGGGCGACGGAAGTCAGTGGAGCCGGTATCGCCTACTTCGTGGCTCGGAGTTTAGCTGACGCAAACGTTGACTTATCGACTTTGGCTGTGGTTGGGGCCCTAGGAGACATGCAAGATAAGGGGACTAGGCGCTCCCTACATGGACTCAATGAGAAGATTGTTGAAGACGCCTTGAAGAAAGGTCTCATCGAAACTGCAACAGACTTGGTCTTCTACGGTAGGGAAACGAGGCCGATCCATAGAGCTCTAGCCTACACAACCAGCCCGTTCCTTCCGGATATAAGCGGTGAAGAAGACAAATGTTTGGCTTTACTCGCCTCAATCGGAATACAGGTCAAACGCGAAGATAAATGGAGAACAGTGAAAGATCTCTCCAACGATGAGAAGCAGAGGCTTCTCTCAAAGATAATAGAGATAGTCTCATCGAAGGGCTTGTCCGGTCACGCAGCGCTCGAACTCATCGGAACGGTGTATACGCTCGTTCAAGAGGAGTCGTCAACCCCTACAAGAGACGCGCGTGAATACGCCACTCTTCTCAACGCATGCGGGAGGATGGACAGATCAGGCTTGGCTGTTTCGATATGTCTCGGGGATAGAGGAACTGTAATGGAAGAGGTTCAACAGGTCCTAGCGGAATACCGAAGGACGCTTGCACAGTACATAGGCTGGATAACTGAGAAGCCTGATACAATAAACGAACTTCAAGGTACATACTATATCCGAGGAGATGATTTTCTGGATGAGAGGATGACCGGCGCATTGTCCTCGATTCTATCGACCTCTGGGCTATTCAAAACGGAAAAGGCGATAATGGTTCTGGCAAGAACGAAGAAGGGCGAGATCAAGGTCTCAGCGAGGGCTTCGGACTGGTTGGTTGAAAGAGGAGTGAACCTCGGAGCTGCTCTTCAAACTATCGCCGAGAAATGCTCTGGAATAGGAGGGGGCCACAATGTTGCAGCAGGGGCGCAGATCCCTGAAGAAAAGCGAGAAGATTTCATCAAGCTGCTGGACGCAGCGATATGCAGCCAGATAAAGGCAGAGTGAAGGATGAAGGCGAAGATAAAAGTTTCATTCTCGAACCCAAGGGAAGCGGAGGCTGTAAGCAGGGCTCTTCAACCCGACGATGCGGAAACCCCAAGCTACCTCAAAGTATGGACTGTTTCCAAAGGGAGGTACATAGAATCAGACATAATCTGCCAAGGCAGGCTTGAGACGCTGATCTCCACAATCGATGATATCCTTAGCAGTGTTGTAATGGTGAAGAAGACGCTGTCTGCCACGAGGACCTCGATGAAGCGTTAGAGGCTTGTCCTCGAGAGATGCTTCTTCGGCCTACTTTTTTCTTATGAGCTCCATTCCGCCCATGTATTGCGATAAGGCTTCTGGGATTCTCACAGAACCATCCGGTTGCTGACCGTTTTCAAAGATTGTCACTAATGCTCTGCCGATAGCTATAGCGGTACTATTTAGTGTGTGTACGAACCTCGGCTTCTCGCTGCTCTTCTTTCTACATCTAATGTTAAGTCTTCTTGCTTGATAGTCGGTGCAGTTACTGCAGGAGACTATCTCTCTATACTTTCCCTGCCCTGGCAACCAGACCTCAATATCGTACTTCTTCGCTGCGGTCACGCCTAGTTCTCCAGAGCATATGCTGACAACTCTGTAATGGAAGCCTAATTTCTGATAGATCTTCTCGGCGGTTGCGATCATTCTTTCATGTTCTTCCCAAGAGGTTTCTGGAGTAGTGAATTTGAACATCTCGATCTTGTCGAACTGGTGGACTCTGAAGATTCCTTTCGTATCTCTGCCATGAGCTCCAGCTTCAGTTCTGAAGCATGTGGAGAAACCTGAGTAGTACAGTGGAAGTGTATTCTCGTCCAGTATCTCGTTCATATGCAAGGCCGCTAATGGGATTTCAGATGTGCCTGCGAGGCATAGGTCTTCATTCTTTATTTGATATATGTCCTCCTCCCCCAGAGGCAAGAAGCCAGCTCCATACATCGCTTCTTTCTTGACGAGAACTGGCGGTATCACCGGGGTAAACTTCTCCTTGGCGAGGAGATCGAGAACAAACTGGACGATCGCGAATTCAAGTAGTACGGCTTCGTTCTTTAAATAGTAGAATCTCGCTCCAGCCGTCTTCGCAGCTCTCTCTATGTCGATCAGATCTAGAGCTAGGCCTATGTCTATATGATCCTTCGCTTTGAAATCGAATTCAGGTTTATTTCCCCATGTTCTCAGGACCACGTTGTCGTTCTCGTCTTTGCCTATCGGGACAGATTCATGCATTATGTTTGGAAGCCTGAGTAGAATATAGTTGATTTTCTCTTCGTATTCCCTCATCTGTTCTTCTAGCTTCTTGATTTTTAGTGGGATTGCTTTGGCTTCTCTCATTTTAGCTGTAACGTCTTTACCATCCTTCTGCATTTCAGCTATCTCTATTGTGATAACGTTCCTCCTGTGTCGCAGATCGTTTATTTCGATCAAAAGTCCTCTGCGTATCCTATCATATTCAAGAAGATCGTCTACGCATGAGGCCTTGTCTCCAGCGCCTCTCTTCTCTAAATCTCTCTTGATGAGCAACGGGTTCTCTCTGATCAGTTTCAGATCGAGCATTCGAAGTCTTTCTCCGTGTGAGTTATTGAAGTCATGAATAATAAGGATCGTTGTAGATCGTGTTTAAGACTATTGCCCATGCAGAGCCGAACCGAGTCCTATTTTCCGTCAAGTAGCCACCAACTATGTCTTCAATACGATTTGCGTTGATTCTACCTATCAAGACCGAGATAAACCATGCGTCGGGTCGGATGCTCTTGAGTTGGTGCACTCAACGCCTTGGCTCTTAGTAAACAATTTAAATGGGAATGTGCTGTAGCAGAATGCTACAGCGGAGGAAAAAGTTTGTCGAAGGCTCCTCGAAAGGTGCGTGACAAGTGGAGGATGAAGTCTTGGTATACGATCTACTCTCCGCCATATTTCGGTGGGAAAGATTTTGCAAATGTTCCCTGCGATGACCCATCAAAGATGGTAGGAAGAGTGGTTGAGACAACTCTCTACGAATTTACTGGAGACTTCTCTCATCAATCTACGAAGCTCTATTTTCTGGTCGTCAACGTGAAGAGTGAAAGGGCTGAGACTATTTTGAAATCACATGAGTACTCAGCTGATTATCTGAGAAGTTTAGTCAGGAGGGGAAGCAGCCGGCTCGATGGGATATTTGATGTGGTTTCGAAGGACGGCTATAAGACGAGAGTCTCCACAGTTGCGTTCGCCCGCGACAGAGTGAAGGCTTCCCAAGAGGAAGGGATTAGAGAAGTCATGAGGAAGATACTCGAAGAGAAGGCTAAGAGCCTAACCTACGATCAACTTTGCCATGAAATGGTCTTGGGGAAGATCGGATCGGACGTATACAATGTTGCCAAGAAGATTACTCCTCTAAGGCATGTCGGTGTGAGAAAGTCTAAGCTCTTGGTTTTGCCTTCAGGCGTCATGGCGGAACCTGGAGAGAAGATTGAGGAAGCGAAGGCCGCTTAATCCCGGCGGAAGGAAGTCTTCTAGAAAAGAGATCCGAGGGAGAGTCGCTAGAGAGGCGGCTATGCTGCTTTATCGAGGAGCAGCCAGCGAATTCAAGCAAGCGAAGCAGCAAGCGGCAAGGCTTCTGGGCGTAAAGGTGCAGCCGGGCAATTTTGAAGTTGCCTTGGAGCTCGACAAGATCGCTGACGAGCTAGAGGGCGCAAGCAGGAGAGAGACTCTTCTCAGAATGCGCAGAGAAGCTTTGCATATCATGCGAATACTAGAACCCTTTAACCCACAGTTGACTGGAAGTGTTTGGCGTGGAACTGCACACAGAGGAAGCGACATAGACATCATTGTCCATTGCTCAGAACCGGATCAAGTAGTCGATGTTTTGAAATCTTCGAATCTGAACATTCTTGAAAGAAGAGTTGAGACCGCCAACTTTCTGAATCAAGTTAGAAAATTTGTTCATGTGAAGGTGCGTTTGGATTCCGGGACTGAGGTGGAGGTTGTTGTGAGAGATCTCGACGATCTGGGTAAGGCTGAGAAGTGCGATATCTACGGGAACCTTATGGTCGGTCTTAGTAGTGAAGATTTAGAGTTTCTGCTTAGATCCGATCCATTGAAGAAGTTTGTGCCCAAGACCGGCTAGTTCACACTCAGGCTGAGCGCCTTAGAGAACGCCTGATCTCCTCTCTGAGCCTATTCAGTTCATCTCTCATCTCATCCAGATAATCCAAGTTACGCTGTTGCTTAACAGCGGTTTTATCCTCTTTGCGGAGAGCCTCAGCAGGTTCAGGCCGAAGTCCCATCTTCTCTCTTAAAGTGTTGAGCTCCCTCTTCAATTGGTTCAAGCTTGAGTGGAACTCACGATATTTCATGATCCAGAAATCTAGTCTTAGTAAGAGAACTGTCAAACTTCCAACGAGAATGCCGATTACAACTCCAACTGAAAGCCATAATAGATCAACCTCCACTGTCTTCCACCTTACGGGTTTCACTTCTTCTTGTGGACCAGAGTATTGTCTAGGCCCCTCTCTTCGAGAAGGGAGATAACTTTGTCGCAGTACTCGAAGAAAGCTGGGCTTCGAAATTGTCTGATTCTCGGTCTAGGGATATTGACGTTGACGTTGCCGACAATTCTTCCCGGTCTAGGGGACATAACTAGAATTCGATCTGCCATGAAAACCGCTTCTTCCACGTTGTGGCTGACCATGATGAAAGTGTTTGTAGGTAGGTTCGGGTCGTTCCAGATATCCAAGACTTCGTTGCGAAGAGTCATCGCTGTCAATTCGTCTAGAAATGAGAAGGGCTCGTCCATTAAGAGTACCTCGGGCTTCACAGCGAGTGCACGAGCTGTGCCGACTCTCTGTTTCATTCCTCCAGACAGGTCATGGGGGTAAGCGTTCTCGAATCCCTCGAGACCCACCTCTCTGATGAATTTCATCGCGGTCTCTCTTCTGCTCTCAGCTTCAACGCCTTGAATTTCCAATGGTAACTCTATATTCTCGAGCACAGTCTTCCATGGGAGCAACCCAAAGGTCTGAAATATCATAGTTATCTTAGGCGTTGGACCTGTGATTGGCTGTTCATAAAACAAGATTTCGCCTGAAGTTGGTTTCTCAAGGCCTGCTATAATTCTTAGTAGCGTTGATTTTCCGCAACCTGAGGGACCAACTATACATAGGAACTCGTCCACGCCGACGCTGAAGCTGACGTTGTCGAGGGCAGGAACCCTCTTTTCCCCTTCGAATACCTTCGAGACATTTCTAGCTTCGACTACTGGCATCTCGTTCTTCGACCTTGAACTCATACTTTCAGCATTCTGAACTTCCATTACCGTTGAGACGAGTAGAAAGAATCTAAGCGACTCAGATTTACGGTTTACTATTATACTGCAAACAAGAAATAGGGAGATCCATTTCAATTATTGATCGTTAAGAGAAGAAAGGCATGGTTCATGAACCAAAGGCTCTTCGGGACTTCAGGAATTAGAGGCGTTGCCAACCTTGAGGTAACCCCAAGCTTGGCCTACCAAGTTGGGCTATCTTTAGCTGAGAAGCTAGGAGAAGGTCGAGTCATCATAGGATATGATACGCGAACTTCAAGCCAGATGCTCTCATCCGCTATGGTTTCCGGAGTTTGCAGCGGCGGCCTCGACGCTACGATTCTCGGAATGATACCTACGCCGACTCTAGCTTATCTATCCAAGGCGCTTCACGCAAGAACGGGAGTGATGATTACCGCTAGCCATAATCCTCCAGATTATAACGGAATGAAGCTGTTTACAGGGGAAGGTATCGCCTACAACTGGAAACTGCAACTACAGATAGAGAAGGCTGTACGCTTAGAGAAGTTTAAGATCGCTCACTGGAGCAGGATCGGCAGAATCGAATTCTCTGATGAGTCTGAACGATATATCAAGATGATAACGGAGAACGTGGTTCTGGAGAGACAGTGGAATGTGGTTGTAGATCCGGGGTGTGGGGCGGGCTCCCTAATGGCTCCTCAGGTTCTACGGCTTCTAGGATGCAAAGTGGCATCCATGAATGCTCAAGCGGACGGGACCTTTCCTGGGAGGAGACCTGAACCGTCTCCAGAGAATCTATTTGAGCTTTCGAAGAGCGTTAGAATCTTGAAAGCTCATATAGGCATAGCCTTCGATGGCGACGCTGATAGAGTAGTCTTCATCGATGAAAGAGGTGAATTCATTCAACAGGATCGGGCTCTGGGAGCTTTCGCAAGCCACACGTTGAAAAAGAGGAAAGGAACGATTGTTGTCCCGGTTGATACATCCATCTCTGTAGAAGAAACTGTGAGGCAGGGTGGCGGCCGACTGATAAGAACGAAGGTTGGAGACGTTTACGTCGCGAACGCAGTTGAGAAGTATGGTGCAGTGTTTGGGGGAGAACCTTGTGGAGCTTGGATAACCCCTGAATTCCACTTATGTCCAGATGGGATCTTGCATAGCGTACTGTTCTTGAAGGCTCTGGAAGAATCTGGTGAAAAGCCTTCCAGATTCGTCTCAAGGGTTCCCAAATACCATCTGTTAAGGAGGAAGGTCGGCTGCCCGGAAGAGTTTAAGCAGGAGGCTATGGCTGAAATTGAGAGGAAGCTCTCCAAATACCTCTCGAAGTCTTCTAGGCTCATCAGAGTTGACGGACTTGGTTTCCAAATCGAAGATGGATGGGTGCTGATAAGGCCGAGTGGAACCGAGCCGATTCTTAGGGTAACATCTGAAGCAGCGAACTTGAAGTCAGCTGAGAAGTTGTTGAAGATTACAGCTTCGATCGTTGAGAGCTCAATAAGAGCATTTTCAAAATAGGCCATCATAAGACTTTAGAACAGTCTAAATGTATTCTGTATCGAAACAGCGGCCGTAGTCCAGCCTGGTCTAAGACGTCGGCCTCCCAAGCCGGTGACCCGGGTTCGAATCCCGGCGGCCGCACCAGAATCACCACACACACGAAAATTTCCCTTGCTCACTGTTAGGGGAAGAATCCCCTAACAACCCCACTCTACTTAGCGGTACGCTCGCTGACGCTCGCAAATCGAAAAATGAAAATGCCGAGAAGAAGGAGTGAGGGTGTTTCCGTCTTCGAATGGCGAATGCTGCGGTTACAGCTCCGACAATCCCTACGAAAGCTAGGTAAGGCGCGAGGGTCTCAAGCTTGTTCACGGCCAGGGAAGAGGTGAGTCTACGCCTTCAAGTCGTGGCGTAGAAAACGAGATTGACCTGAAGTCAATCGAAGTGTATCCACCCCAAATAATCTCGATAGGATTCAATGCCCAATGTACTCATCCTGATCAACGAACTGCCGCGCGCTATCAACTATCGTGATCGTTTACGGGGCATTTAGCTGAGACGTGCTCATTGAGGAGAAAAAGGTGGGTAGACATAGAAAGCCAATTCGGGGTCAAGCAGGGTCGAAGTGTATCTGACCCAAATATGTTGCTGATCCCCCATATGTTCCTGTTCCCGCCCAGGTTCCTTGCCCACGGAGGTTCGCCAATTCGCTTGTGCCGCTGAGGATTCGGGGAATTTAGGACAGCAAGAAGTCACTCATCAAGCAATTCTTAATACGCTGATCGTGGCGATAGTTCCTTTAATAGCGCTACGTCCTATACCATGCGCCGAGGAAAACCACGCCGCTTGTAACCGGCTTCTTTCGGCTTTAATCACCTGAAATCTTTGGGCCGAAAGGACAAGAAGCATCCGGTCCTAGCCAGTCTCCATGAGTGACGTATGCTGTGTACCTACAGCCTCCGCATAGAGCGCTGTATTCGCATATCTTGCAAGAACCTTTGAGCGCTTTTCGGTTTCTCACGTAGTTCAGCAATTCATTATTGGTCCAGATTTCTTCTAGGCTTTGTTCAAGAAGATTGCCCAGCTTTATCGGAGCCGGAACGCAGGGAAGCAGATCTCCGGAGGCAGTGAGTCCTGCATAAGTTAAGCCAACCGAGCAGCCGCTGAAACCTGTTGCACGCTCTCTCACAATCCTAGAAACTTCAAGTCCGAATTTCTCTTGAAACATCTTTTCGTACCCTGACAAAGCTTCACTCACCGTGAAAACTCTACCATTTGAACGTTCGTAGCAGAGGCGAGCATAATAGGTCATTCCTCGAGCATAGCATTGCATCCCAAATCCCTCTGTTACGCTCTTGTAGAACTTTTTGTACAATACTTCTAAACCGTTAATCTTCTCTCTAGGTGACGCATCGAGGTAGTATGCTTCTACTCCACGACCGGCGGGTATAAGCCTGTTCAGATAGAATCTTGTCGCTCCAAGCTTCTCTGCTAAGCTCATGGTTTCTTCCAGTTCATCAATATTCTTTGAGTGTAATGTCATAGTAACTGACAACTCATCAAAGCCAACGGCGACGCAATTTCTTATTCCCTCGATCGTCGCATCAAAACTTCCAGGCTTATTTCTCAGGAAATCATGCGTTTCAGCTGTTGCGCCATCCAGACCTATTTCCACCCGTTTTATGCCAGCTTTAGCGAGCCTTTTCGCTACTTCACGAGTGATAAGAGTCCCATTAGATGCGACCGTGCATAGCATGCCGCTGTCGTCAGCTCTTTCGATCGCGTCGTAAAGGTCCTTACGCAACAGCGGTTCTCCTCCTGAGAAGGTTAGTATGGCTACTCCTGCGTCACTCATGTTGTCTATCACCTTGAAGGCTTGAGAAGTCGTAAGTTCCGAATCAGACGGCGTTGGCGAAGAGTCTTGATGACAGTGAAGGCAGTTGAGATTGCATCTATTAGTAAAGTTCCAAACAATAGTCACTGGAGCGCCGGTGGGCTGTGGATATCTTATCCCAAAGTTGGCTATTCCCTTTATTACGCTCAGCATGCATCTACGCATAAGCGGGTCTCTTCGTAGTCTTCCTAGCGTGCCGTCATCAACTGCCAGACGGTAGAGCGATAAACGGATCAAAGGCATGAGAACTCTTGATGTAAACGAGCAACTTTCACAAAGACCGCGACGACTACCGGAGTAGAAATCTAGGGCTGAGAGTAGTCGCTCTCGCCCACATTTCTCGCATCTGCCTGCTAAGGAACGGGCTAGAGCTTTCCAGAGAGGGTTAAAGATCAGAGACAAGTAATGACCGCTATTAGATATCTCAGTCATGTCTTGCCCAACCGGTTTTTCCCACTCATGGCTCCAAGTTCCTTAAAAAGCATTCGTTTGAAGCGTCCCTGCTGCTGGGATTGGTTCCGGTAATGAAGATACTCTGTTTCAAGCATGAGAAGACAATGCAAGATTTAACTCCATTCTTCCGGCGGCTCGAGTCATTCTTCGGCATGATACTCTCCTCAAGCGGTCCTGGTTGTGGGAGCCCTATCTCTTCAGCTTCCTAACTGGTTATTCCCTAATGCTAGTGATGTTGCTTGATCCCCATTAAGACCGGAAAGAGTTGACTGCTTCATCTCTATCATCCTGAACATCCCCAAGCTTCCAAAGGAGGCTGCACTTACTTTCCTATTACCGATTTTGCCTTTGTCAAAAGGTCTTCAGCGAATTTCAAGTTGTCATCCAAATCCTTTGCTTGAAATGTCTTGGCTTGCATGTAGCTTGCAAGATGCAATTCAGAAGCTATAGCAAGATACCTATCATAAATGCTGCTCTCTATCCTTCTTGTTCTAACAAGGTTGTCCCTTATGAGGAACTGAAGAGCAAGCCTTCCTGTGAACTTCTTTCTCTTGCCTGGATATTCTATCTTCTTTGTGCCAAAATGATACAGCATAGCTTCCAGGCTTGTTTCAACTGAACGAAATATCTCCTCTGCCGCTGGAAACAGCCTCCCAGCCTTGAGGTTCTCATTGGCAGATTGCAGGTACTCTTCTGCTTTCTGCAGGCTCCATTTAACTAAATCTTCTCGGCTTTTCGCCATGCAACAACTCGCCCTTAGCGTGGACATCTATGATAAGAGGATCTTTCTCAAGCATAGTCTTGTATTCCTCTAGGGAAAGGACTATTGGATAGACAGTTATTCCGTACTGCATGCTGATTTCCGAATTGATGAAGCTTACCATATCCTGCTTCACTCTCTCCACACGTTTCTTGTCACGAGCTATGACTATCAGATCAAGATCGCTTGGCTCCTCTACTAGATCGCTCCTAATCTTACCTCTCACAAGGCTACCGAAGAGAATGATTGCTTTCACTTTATGCCTTCTAGCTATATGTGCAGTTATCTTTGAGGCAATTTCTCTATAGACGTCCTCAAGACCGCGAAACAGCTTGCTTAAAGGCTTGAAAAGGAAGTGCTGCGTGTTTACTTGATAGAGCTTCCCCTTGCCTACCCTTTGCATAATCACTATGCCAGCGCTTACTAAATCCTTCATCTGCCTGTTTACTTCTGACACAGAACAACCAGCCTCCTTGGCAAGCTCGACTTCAAGAACCGTCTTCTTCGGATCAGCCATCAGCGCCGCAAGTGCGTTAACCTTCGTTGAACTTCCCAAGACTCTATCTAGGTACAAGACTACCATCTTTCGGTTTTCCGAAATGTATTTCGGTTTTCAAGAATAAAAAGCTAGGCTTCAAGCGGCTTAGACCACCTTTCAGAAGGACTAACTTGGCCGTGCGTTGAAAAGCGCTGATACCACTTCGGCAATACGTTCTTGCACGTGCTTCAAGTCACTCTCTCGCTTCACGGGGATGTTTACTATTGGGGGTTACCTTGTGCCATTGAGGAATGCACGTTTCTGCGCTGTCTATCGCCTAACTTCTAAAGGACTTGGGCTTCCATTTCTCGCATGCTTGGATAGTGTGCTATTTCGGTTTAGGGGTGAGACGCTATCTCTTCAGCTTCCTAATGAGGTATTCAGGCTTGGGAAGCTCCCATTTCCCAGGCATAGGAGGCACGGCCTCAGTATCCACGTAAGCGTTAATCACAGCGGGCACACCTGATTTCAACGCATCTTTCAGCGTCGGGGCAATCTCCTCAGGCTTCCTAATAGTGGCCCCGTACGCCTTGAATGACTTGGCGAAAGCCTCAAAGTCTATGTCGTATGGCTTTCCATCCTCATAATTGAACATCGTAGCTATGTCCCTGTCTTTCGCGCATTGGATCCTTTGGAGGTCTCTGATGGCAACCCAACCTAGGTTGTTTATGATAATCGTCACAGTTGCTATGTTGTATTGGACGGCGGTTGCCACTTCATGTAAAGTCATTAGGAATCCACCGTCTCCTGGACATGCCACAACCTGCCTTTCAGGTTGCGCCAACTTGGCCCCTATTGAGGCTGGCACCGCGAAGCCCATGGTTGAGAAGCCTCCTGAGCTCAAATGGGTTCTGGGCAGGTACACTGGAAACTGCTGGAACAAGAATATCTGAGCCCATCCCGCCTCCCCAAGCACAATCGCGTCCCTATCTAGGATGCTCCTTAACTCCTTCAGGAGCCTCGGAACAGTTGGAGGAGACTTGCTTGAAGATCTAGCTTTCTCCAAAGATTCTTCCCAACCCTTCTTGAGCTGCCACATTCGCTTCACCCATGGAAGATCCTCATACTTCCTCATCCCGACAATGGCCTCGAGATCCTTGATCAACAGCCCCAATGTGGCCTTGGCGTCTCCAACGATACCTATCTCAACAGGATAGTTCTTCCCGATCTCCAACTGGTCTATGTCCAAGTGTATGAGCTTAGTCGGCGGAATGTTGTATGTTACACCTTTCTCATAGCCGCTGCATGAGAGATCCGCGAACCGCGCTCCAACCGCAAATAAGACATCGCAATTCTTAGCTACCTCATTTCCAGGCATCGTACCTGACCAGCCTCCATAGCCAGCGAAGAGCGGATGGTCCTCGGGAATAGCTCCTTTACCCATCATTGTGGCCATAACAGAGGCGCCTAGGATCTCAGCGACCCTAGCTAACTCCTCAGACGCGCCTGAGAGAATTACCCCGCCGCCCGCCAGTATAGCGGGTCTCTCAGCTGAAGCTAGAAGCTTAGCCGCCTCCTTAACCAGCTCAGGGTCGCCTACAGACCTCCCCAACGGTCTTCTCTTGCTTGGCTTCAGAAGCTCCGGCACATCGATCGCCTTAGACTGTATGTCGAACGGCATCGCGATCAATACTGGTCCTGGCCGACCAGTCACCGCTTCCTTGTAAGCTCTTGCAATTATGTCAGGGGTTCTCTCAGGTTTATGTATCGTCCAGACCCTCTTGTTAGTGAACCTCATGATGTTCTCGAAGTCGCTCTCATGGCTCCTGTATATGGCTTGAAGCACTCCACTCTCAACATCCCTCTGGGGTTCACATCCGCACAACGCTATCACAGCGGATGAGTCCACGTAGGCTGTAGCTAAACCTGTCACAAGGTTCGTGGCCCCCGGCCCTATCGAGGTGAAGCATATGGCAGGCTTGCCTGAAGCCCTATAGTAGCCGTCAGCAGCATGAACGGCTCCTTGCTCATGCCTGACCATGATGGGCTTTATCTTGTCAGCTCTATCACAGAAGACGTCGGTGAAGGCTGTACATCCATGACCTGGAACACCAAACGCGTACTCGACACCTTCAGCAATAAGATAATCCACTATTATTTCTGAGATAGTATATTCAACCAATACAACATGCCCTCTATAATAGTCAATCTAGCGGGTGCAGTTGATTATTAATTGTTTTCTAATGCTTACTGCAGCAGCCTAAATAGCTAAAGCCAATGAAGAGAATGTACGGCAGAACATGAACCGTGTAATTTTCGGATCTAATGTTACTCTTTCTCTTCAAGAATTTCCTCAGGCGTTCTTATTGTTGCTATATCTTCACATTTCTTTCTTATGTCATCGTCTCTAGTGACGAGAATAGCGTCTTGGACGATTGCAGTAGTTACGTGAATAGAGTCTAGTAGCTCCAGTTTCTTTCTTATTTTGATCTCGATAGCTTCCTTTGCTATCT